>ERZ780228.962-NODE-962-length-21469-cov-7.531802_pt1 | contig 21469 bp, 26 predicted proteins | sample MGYA00511015_ERZ780228 | MGnify/ENA primary metagenome ERZ780228 (study PRJEB29588, sample SAMEA2161897) | human gut metagenome | biome: human gut; feature: human-associated habitat; material: faeces | place: Denmark | collected 2008/2010 ...
CGGACGCAGCAGGCACGGACAAAATGCAAGGGCGGCCCCGCCCAAAAGGAATAAAGGCGGGGCCGTGCATTTTACCCTTGCATTTTGGCCGGGGCTGTGGTATGGCGCTTCCCCCGCCCAGGCCAGCCGACAGGCCAAGGGACGACAGGTAGCGCAGGCCCCCAAAAAAGGAATAAAGGGGCCTGTGCTGGCTGGCGGGCCCCAGCCCCCGGCGCTTCAGTGCCGGGGGTGAGCGACGTGGAGTGGTTGGGGTAGGGGCCCCGACCCGGAGCGGCGCGCGCCGATAAAAGGGCGGGGGTTAGGGGGTGGGAACATTTTCCCGCCGACAGCTTCCGACAGCGAAGCGGACGGGAAAACGTCAGGGGGCGCTTTCGGCGGCGCGGGGTAAATCGGGATGGCCGGGGAGCTTTCGGCGGCTGGGTGCTTTCGGCTGTGATGGACAAAAAAAGAAAGAGGGCCGGCCCTTTCGGGCTGGCCCTCTTTTGGTTAGGCTCTGTGGAAGCCTCCCCTGTCGGTGCTTCTACACTATAGCACACTTTACCGTTGTTGTCAACAACTTTTTGGTGGCGGCTGGGGCTTTCGTTGGCTGCTGCATCCGTGTTGCCTGCGGGCGTCCCCTCGAGGTGCGCCCCCGCCCACGGGCGGGCGGGGGGTGGGCTCCTGCTGGCCTTGTTGCCCTACAGGTCACGACGCTGCGCGCAGCGTGCGGCGTGGCCGTCATTCGGGCGGGCCGTCAGCGTTCACGCTGGTGGCCCGCGGGGCCGCTGCGCTTTCGGCGCGGGTGGGCTTTCCGCTGCCTGACGACTTCGGGCGGTTGTGGGGTTTCTGTGGCTGCCGCCGCGACTGGGCGGAGCCCATAGGAGCGGCGCGCTGTTCGCGTGGTGATGCACGGGACAAAAAAGGGCCTTGACAAAATAGGGGGGCGTGTGGTATGGTGTTGGATGTCGGGAGCATTTCGCTAAATGCAAATTTAGCGAAATACAGGGAGGCCATTAAAGCAGGGAGGTTGCGAAAAAACCGGAATCGGAGCTCGGAACTGAACGGAAAAAACCGATAACGGAAGCCCCAAAAAGCCGGGTTGCCGGACGGCGCTTTGCTATTGATAAAGTAAAGCAGTCTGAAAATGTCAGCCCCACCGAATGAAACCTGCGCCAAGCTTGCAATTCCTGAAAAATCTGGTATGATGAATAAAAAGGAGTTGAAATCATGAACAAGGACACCATCATCAAGGTTCTGCTGGCCATCATTGCGCTGCTGGCCTTTGCGTGGCTGTGGCGTATCATCAGCGGTATGCTCATCGGCACGCTGGTGCTTACGACCTCACTGCTGTCGGTGCTGATTGCGCTTATCATTCAAATTGTGCTTCCGATTGCTGTTATTGTGTTTGCCGTAAAGCTCTTTACCAAGAAAAAGTGAGTGTGAATCCCATGGCATTGTTTGCGAAGAAAAAGCCGCCCGAGCCTGCTGCTGCAGACGAGCAAAAAATCAGTCTGGCTCTGACGCCCGATGAAATCGACCTGCTGCGCGAATGCATGAAGCGCACCGAGGACTATTACCGCGGCCTTTTGCTGCTGAAGCAGGATTGGAACGCCGCGCAAAACGAGGCTGCGATTGCCATGATAAAAGTCAGGCTGAATATGATCGATAAATTGCAGGAAAAGACGCTCTACGACGGCCAGTCCGAGTATTACCGCAATCTGCAATAAAAACTGCCCGCAGGAACGCAAAATTCCTGCGGGCAGTTTGCTATTATCAGCGGTTGACAGACTGTGCCATTTTGTGGTAGGTGTGGCGCTCGCCGCGGATGGCAATGGAGTATGCCATGATGTTCTGCGGCAAGGCCATGCCGGGCACGCCGGTATCACCGATGTGGTGGATGTCGGCACCGGCCATCTTGCACATCAGCGCGATCTGGCGGATGGTCGCTACGTCCGCGCCCTCCTGCGAGGTGCCTATAGCCGTCAGTGCCAGCTTGCCGCGGCTGTGCACGACCTCAATCAGCCTGTGCGCGTACTCCTGTGTGATGCCCGGTACCGTGCCGGGTGCCGGCAGCAGAATAATATCCGCACCGGCTGCCATGAAGGCCTCGGCGTCGGCGGGGGTCATGATTTTCTCCCCGCCCTCCCCTGCTACGCCGGATGCATGCATCTTGCCGGCGGCCAGCAGCACGCGGTCACCGACGGCGGCAGAAATCGCTTTCAGCGCTTCTACGATCAATTCATTGCTGACGCCGTTGCCGGGGTTGCCGGTCAGAACGATCAGATCAACGCCCATTTCAGCGGCCCTGCGTGCATTTTCTACGGTGGCCAAGCGTCCGCCGCTCATTTTCCAGAGCGTTCCATCGTTGCTTTTGGCGGCCTGCAGGTCGCAGGGCTCCAGATTGATGCCCACGACGCGCCCGGTCAGGCGCTTGAGCTCCCGCACGGTCTCGACTTCGGGAACCTTCGGCAGTGCGTTGATGACAGGGTGCTGCACGTCAAACATATTCAGCAGCAGAATGTCAGCACTCAGGGAGGCCGCATACTCCGCATTCGTTACGTCCACCAGCAGCGGAGGCGTCAGGCCGATGGTCTCGCACGCCAGTACGCGGCCCTCACTGCCCGCAATCGCGTCCAGCAGCTCCGCCTTGGTGTACCGGGCCAGCTCGCTGGGGGTGCAGTCCAGCAGACGCTTTACGCTCATTCGTCGTCATCCTCCTCAATCACGCGGCCAATGCCCTTGCGGTAGAACGGCTCGCTGCCCTGCATACCCTGCTGGCCCAGCGGAGAAATCGAGGTCGTGATGTTCAGATCCATCTTCTTCTCACGGCTGAGCAGGTACGGGCGGGCGGCCTGTGCCACGGAGGCAAACAGCTTCTCGTCCTTGGGGCCGTCCAGCACCAGCAGATAGCTGCGGGCGTCACCGTTTACGATCATAACGGACAGATAGGCAGAGCCCACACCGGGGGCGTCGGCCAGCACCGCGCAGACCGGGTCGATCATGGCGTCGGGCAGAATGCTGGGCTCGACCAGTGTGACCTTGTCGCCGGGATGGATGCGGCGGGCCTGCTGCTCGGCCAGCTGCGCTGCGATCTTCTGGGAAACCTCGTCCTTCGTCTTTTTGACGGACTCGATCAGAGGGCGTTCCAGGCGCAGACTATTGTCGCCTGGGTTGATGACCAGACCGCTGGCCTCGGCGTTTTTCGCGATCATGTTGGCGTAGTCATCAAAGCGCAGCAGGATGATCTGCTGTGCGGCTTTGGGCTGTGCCTTCTGCCACTCGTGCACAGCGTCCCAATCGCTGAAGCCCAGGTAGTAGCGCTTGCCCTCGGGGCTGGTGACCATTACCAGGCTGATCTTGGTCTCCTTGGGCAGCTGCACACGGCCATCGGCCTCCGGCTTGGGGGCGGGCTGGCCCTGCAGGTCAAACACGGCGGGGGCCAGCAGCGGCGAGCGTACCAGCTCGTTCAGGATGTCATTGAGATTTTTGGGGTTGTTGTTCTCCTTGAAGGCCGCAATGGTCTCCTTGACCTTCGGATTGAAGGCGGGTGCTTTGGGGAGATTCTTTTCGTTCTGTTCGGGCATGGGTCCATTCCTCACTTTAATTTTATTGCGTTGATGGCTTCCCGCAGGTAGGACACGCCCACGAGCTTCAAGCCGGGAAATTGCGAAGGGTCAATCATTTTCAGGTTGTGTTTGGGCACAATGGCGGTGTCGAAGCCGACGCGCTGTGCCTCGCGCAGGCGCGTTTCCAGATGGGTCACGCTGCGCACCTCGCCGCCAAGGCCGACCTCGCCGATGGCGATGGTCTTTTCGTCTACCGGCAGGTCAAGAAGGCTGGACGCCAGCGCGATGCAGACCGGCAGGTCGCAGGCAGTCTCGTCCAGCTTCAGGCCGCCGATGATGTTGATGTAGACATCCTGATTGTAAAAGGCGTATCCGGCGCGCTTTTCCAGCACGGCCAAAAGCAGGTACATGCGGTTGTAATCAAAGCCGCTCGCCGTGCGCCGCGGGCTGGGAAAGCTTGTTTTCGTCGCCAGCGCCTGAATTTCGCTCAGCACCGGGCGCGTGCCTTCCATGACGCAGGCCACGCAGGTGCCGCTGATGCCGATGGGCCGCCCCTCCAGCATGACCTGTGACGGGTTCTCGATCTGCGCAAGGCCGCGGCCTGTCATATCGAACATACCGATCTCATTCGTGGAGCCGTAGCGGTTCTTGACGGCCCGCAGCACGCGGTATGGCAAGGTCTTGTCGCCCTCAAAGTAAAGCACGGTATCCACAATATGCTCCATGACCTTGGGGCCGGCAATCGCGCCGTCCTTGTTGACATGGCCGACGATGAAGGTTGGAATCTCCAGCGTTTTTGCTACATTTAAAAAGCGCGCCGAGCTCTCCTTGACCTGACTGACCGTGCCGGACGACGACGAAATATCTGTGCAGCGCATCGTCTGGATCGAATCGATAACGACCAAATCGGGTTTCATCGACTCGATCAGACCGCAGATCTCGTCCACGTCGCTCTCGGCAACGAGGGAGATATTGTCCTCGGGTACGTTCAGGCGGACGGCACGCAGCTTGATCTGCCGCACCGATTCCTCGCCCGTGACGTAGAGCACATTTTTGGTTTTGCTGACCTCGCCGCAGAGCTGCAGCAAAATCGTGGACTTGCCGATGCCCGGCTCACCGCCGATCAGTGTTACACTGCCGATGACGATACCGCCGCCCAGGACCCGGTCCAGTTCGCTGATGCCGGTCACGATGCGGCTTTTTTCCTCGGTGGTGCTGATGCTTTTCAGCTTCTGCGGCACAAGGCTTGTCTGCCCTGTTACACGCGGCGCAGCGGCGGCCTTGCCGGAGGACGTTTTGGCAGGCTCGGCTACGACATCCTCGGTCATGGTATTCCACGCGCCGCAGGATGGGCAGCGCCCCAGCCAGCGGGGGCTGGTCTCGCCGCATTGGGTGCAGACGTAGATGGTTTTGAGTTTTTCTTTGGGCATGGATGCCTCCTGAAAGTCGATACTCCCTTTATTATAGCCCAAAACACGCCCGGGGGCAAGTATGCGCAGTATAAAAACATTTGCAGCCGGAAAAGTGCAATTTTAATAACCGACCTGACCGCTGAGGAGTGCGGCACCCCGCACGGCAACAACGAGCGTATCCGTGTCGAAATCGTAGGACGCGCCGTGAAATTTTACGTCCGTTTGATGCGCCAGTGCTGAGGAAAATAGGCATCAAAAAAGGTGCAGCCCTTTTGCAAGGCTGCACCTTTTTGTGGGTTGCAATCCGTCGGGACGGCGTTCTCGACGCCCCGACGCACAAACTGGAATTTAACGAACTAACCTCTTTACTCTTTCAACATAATCATCTGCATGATTTATGCTAATATCTCCGTGATAATATCCTTGTAATACTTCAAGTTCACTATTTGGTATTAAATGAACAATTTTAGTTGCTGATTTTTTCATAATAGGTCTTTCTTTACTTCCAACTAATACGAGGGTCTTTGCTTTAGTATGCGATAAAGTGTTTTTTACTTCATAATTAGAATTTGACTTCATAAAAGCAATTAAATTATCTTTTGTAATTTTACAAGTATCATCATAATATAGAGCAAACAAGCTTTTTTTAAGTTTCAAACTTTTAAATTGTAGTTTTGAAAACCACTTTTTACTTATCAAACAATATGATAAATTAAATATTGGCTCTATCATTTTATGGGTAAAGTCCATTGGAATTACCAAAGCACTTTCAATAATAGCACATTCACATATATTGGGATTTTTAGATAATATTTCCAATAAAATTTGTCCGCCTAATGATAACCCTCCAATTAGTTTTACTTTTCCATTATAATTTCTATTTATAAAATTTATTATTTCTAGAGCATTGCTTTCAATAGAAGTAAAATTTGTATCACTTCCTGAATGTCCATCTAATATAGGAATAACTATGTGAAATTCATTTTCAAGCAAGGATATTTCATCTATATAATTCCACCAAGAAAGACCTCCACCGTGTAATAAAATTATAATATCATTATTCTTTGATCCATATTCTTTATATTCCACCTTACACCTCTAAATTCCGATTTGTTCCAGTATACCATACAAAAATCCCCCCGTCCAACACCGTTTTGTGGTGCGTGCGGGAGGATTGCGGCCTTGTATTTATGTGTCAGAATTGCTGTAAAGCAACCCTGCTTTACAGCACAACCTTGTGGTAAACTTTCTTGCCCTTCTTGATGACGACGCCCTTGTTCAGCGCGTCAACGGTCAGAACAGCCTTCGGGTCGGTGACCTTCTCGCCGTCGACGAGGACGCCGCCCTGCTGGACAAGCTGGCGGGCTTCACGGTTGGAGCCGCACAGACCCGCGGCGACCATGGCGGCCAGCAGGCCGACACCACCGTCCTTGACAAGCTCGGCGTCCAGCTTCGTGCTGGGCATATTCTCGTGGTCGGCGGCACCGCTGAACAGGCCGCGGGCAGTGGCCTGCGCCTTTTCGGCCTCCTCCTCACCGTGGACCATCTTCGTCAGCTCGTAGGCCAGAATCTCCTTGGCCTTGTTCAGCTGCTCACCCTCCCAGTGGTCCATCTCGTCGATCTGCTCCAGCGGCAGGAAGGTCAGCATACGGATGCACTTGAGCACATCCGCGTCGCCGACGTTGCGCCAGTACTGGTAGAACTCGAACGGGCTCGTCTTGTTGGGGTCAAGCCAGACGGCGTTGCCCGCGGTCTTGCCCATCTTCTTGCCCTGGGAGTCGGTCAGCAGCGTGATGGTCATGGCGTAGGCATCCTTGCCCAGCTTGCGGCGGATCAGCTCGGTGCCGCCCAGCATGTTGCTCCACTGGTCGTCGCCGCCGAACTCCATATTGCAGCCGTAATTCTGGAACAGATGGTAGAAGTCGTAGCTCTGCATGATCATGTAGTTGAACTCGAGGAAGGACAGGCCCTTCTCCATGCGCTGCTTGTAGCACTCGGCGCGCAGCATGTTGTTCACGCTGAAGCAGGGGCCGACCTCGCGCAGCAGCTCAATGTAGTTCAGGTCCAGCAGCCAGTCGGCATTGTTCAGCATCAGGGCCTTGCCCTCGCCGAACTCAATAAAGCGCTCCATCTGACGCTTGAAGCACTCGGCGTTGTGGTCGATGTCCTCCTTGGTCAGCATCTTGCGCATATCGGTACGGCCAGACGGGTCACCGATCATCGTCGTGCCGCCGCCGATCAGCGCAATGGGGCGGTTGCCGGCCTGCTGCAGGCGCTTCATCAGGGTCAGGGCCATAAAGTGACCGGCAGTCAGGCTGTCCGCCGTGCAGTCAAAGCCAATGTAGAACGTGGCCTTGCCGTTGTTGATGACCTCCTTGATTTCTTCCTCGTCAGTGACCTGGGCAATCAGGCCGCGGGCCTTCAGTTCGTCATAAATTGTCATGAGTTTTACCTCCGTTTGTTGCGGCAAGGGCAAAAATAAAAGCCCCTGCCAAATGTGAATTTGGCAGAGGGCGAAAGTTCGCGGTACCACCTCTGTTTGCCCGTCCCTCACGGCGGCGGGCCTTCGCGGGTGCGGCAGACAAAGGGCTGCGTACACCCCAAGCGCTGTAACGTGCGCACACGGCACAGCCTACTGGCTTTCGCGTTCAGCCTGCTGCTCCGGGCTGTATTCCGCCGCCTGCACTGCCGACCCCTTGCACCAACCGGGGCTTCTCTGAAGCATAACAGACGGGTACTGGCTCCCATCACTGCATTTAACAAAAGATACTGTATCATATCCCACACGGGTTGTCAAGGGGGGCATATAGAATGCGCCCGCAGCCGGCGCGAGGGCTATTTGGATTTCTCAATCAATTCCCGCGCACTGGCCAGGCTCAACTCGCTGACCTTGTCGCCGGAGATCATCCGTGCCAGCACCTCCACGCGACCATCCATGTCAAGCGTGTGGATCTCGGTGAACGTGCGGTCCTTGCGGACATTCTTCTGGATCAGCAGCTGGTTGTCCGCAAACGCAGCGACCTGCGGCGTGTGGGTGATGCAAAGCACCTGATGCCCCCTGGCCGTCTGGTGCAGCAGCTGCCCGATGCGCCCCGCGGCCAGGCCGGAAACGCCGGTGTCGATCTCATCGTAGATGACCGTCGGCAGCGCGTCGCGGTCCGCCAGCGCGCTCTTGAACGCCAGCATAATGCGGGAAAGCTCACCGCCGGACGCGATCTTTGCCAGCGGCTTCGGCTCCTCGCCGGGGTTCGTCGAAATCAAAAATTCCACGGTATCCTGCCCGTGGGAGGACAGCGGCCCCCGCGTATGCTTGAGCGCAAAGCGGATGCCAGGCATGTTCAGAAATTCCAGCGCCGCCTTCATCTCCTTGTTCATGGCAGCAAAGCCTTTCAGGCGGCTCTGGGTCAGCTTCTCGGCAGCCTCCTTGGCGGCGGCATACAGCGTCTGCATCTGCGCTTTCAGCTCGGCGATCTTCTGCCCCGACGACTGGAAGGTCTCCAGCTCTGCAGCGGCGGCCTCGCGCCGTGCCAGCAGCTCGTCGACCTCCATGCCGAACTTCTGCTTGATGCGGTAGATCGTATCAAGCCGCGTTTCGATCTGGTCCAGCTCCCCGGCGTCAAAGCCGTAGGCGTCCAGCCGGTCTGCCAGGTCGGTAGCCAGCTCGCGCGCGCTGTAGTACAGGTCGTTCAGCCGCTCGGACATGGCCGTCAGCGACTCGTCGAGCCGCGCACTGTTCTGCAGCCCGTCAACGGCCCCGCCCAAGAGGTCTGCCGCGCCCGCCTGCTCACCGTCCTCGTCACCGGCCAGCGCCAGATGGGCGGCGGTGATGCCCGCCAGAATGCTCTGGGCGTGGGTGATGACGTTCTTGCGCTCCTGCAGCGTCTTTTCCTCGCCGGGCTGCAGGGCCGCGGCGTCGATGGTGTCGATCTCGGCGGTCAGCGCCTCAATGCGGCGCTGTTTGTCGGATTCGCTTGCGTTCAAGGCATCCAGCTGCCGCTTGACCGTGACCAGCTCGCGGTAGCGGCGGTAATACTCGGCGAACAAATCGCGGTTCTGGGCATACTGATCCAGCAGCCCCAGATGCAGTGCCGGGTTTGTCAGGCTCTGGCTGTCGTGCTGGCCGTGGATGGAGAGCAGCCCCGACGAAATGTCCCGCACCACCGCCGCCGTGGCGGGCATGCCGTTGACGCGGCAGCTGCCCTTGCCCTCTGCGTTGATCTCGCGGTACAAAAGCAGGTCGTCGGTGACCTCGTAGCCGCATTTTTCCAGCTGCTTTTTGACGGAGGCCGGGATACTCTCAAACGTTGCCCAGATGCACGCCTTCTGTGCGCCGCTTCGCACCAGCTCACGCGAGGTGCGGTTGCCTAAAATCGCATTGATGGAGTCGATCAGGATGGATTTACCGGCACCGGTCTCACCTGTCAGCACGTTAAAGCCGGAGGTAAAATTCACCTCGGCTTTTTCAATAACGGCTACATTTTCAATTTTCAGGCTTGCCAGCATGGGGCAGTTCCTCCCTGTCGTTAAAATTACCCGCGGCGGGTGTATTGCTGCAGTTGCTTGCAGATGGCGGCTGCGTCATCCTCGCTGCGCATCAAGATAAAGAACGTGTCATCGCCGGAAAGCGTACCGACGACATTGTCCCACTGCTTGGCGTCGAACACCTCGCACGCAGCGTTGGCCATGCCGGAAAAACACTTGACCAGTACCATGTGCCCGGCGTAATCCACCTTGAGCACCGACTCGCGGAAAATCATCTCAAACCGGCTGGGTGAATGCGTTACCTTGCCGGACGCAGACGCCGGCACGTAGCGGTAACGCCCGTCAGCGGTGGCTGTTTTGACCAGCTGCAGCTCACGAATATCGCGGGATACCGTGGCCTGCGTCACGTCAAAGCCTTCCTCCCGCAGGTGGGCCAGCAGGTCCTCCTGCCGGTCAATAGGGTGCTGTTCGATCAGGTCAAGAATTGCCTGATGACGTGCACTTTTCACAGGGATCATCTCCTCATCAATTTGTTTTCAATCGCATGGAACTGTTCCGCGTCGTCGAAGGCAATCAACCGCAGGCGCTGCCCACAGCCGGTCACCAGCAGGCTTTCACCCGGCAGCAGGTCGCACTGGGCGCTGCTGTCCGCACAGGCAAAGCTGCCGTCGCGGTTTTCGGCATCAGCGATAATTTTCAGATGGCGGTCAGCAGCAAACACAAGCGGCGCGGCGTGTACATTGTGCGCACAGACCGGCGTCAGAACCAATACGTCCGCGGCGGCGTCCAGGATCGGCCCGCCCGCCGAGAATGAGTACGCGGTGGAGCCCGTCGGCGTTGCCAGAATCATGCCGTCGCTGCGGTAGCTGCCCACCAATGCACCGTCGCAGTACACCTTATAATCCATCGGGTGCAGCCGGGTCTGACCGAACACCACAAGGTCATTGATGGCGTCAGCCTGCCAGCCGTGGGCCGGGGCCTCGGCGTGGAGCAGACGGCGGCTGGCAAGGGTGAACTCCCCCGCGGCCAGCTGTCTGAGCTTGGCCGTAAGCTCACCGACCTCGCAGGTCGCCAGAAAGCCGGTGCGGCCAAGATTGACACCCAGAACGGGCTTGCCGTGCTTCATGCAGGAAAGCCCGGCGCGCAGCAGCGTGCCGTCACCGCCGATGGTCACGACCTGATCAGCGGCGCGGTAGGCATCTGCCTCGGGCAGAAAATACACGCCTGTCAGCTCGGCAGAACCAAATTCATTCGCAAAGGGCTGCGGCATCAAGACCGGCACGCTCAGCCCGGCCAGCACAGCGGCAGCCTGCCGCGTAACGGCAAGCCCGGTGTCTTTGGTCGGGTTGGGAATCAGCAAAACCGACATTGTGTCAGGGTCCTTTCTCAGTGCAGATTGGGCGCTTTGTCCAGCGTATCGTGGGAGGCTGCGACGACCTTTTCAATCAGGCCCTCCGGCAGCGGCTGCGGGGTATCGCAGTGCTGGACGTACATCAGGTATTCAATGTTGCCCTCGGGTCCCTTGATGGGCGAAAAGTCCAGGCCCGCGGGGGTAAAGTGGTTCGCCATGGCATACCCCTCGGCCATTTTCAGTACCTCGCGGTGGGTAGCCGGGTCGCGCACGACGCCCTTTTTGCCGACCTTCTCGCGGCCGGCCTCAAACTGCGGCTTGACCAGGCAGACGCCGACAGCGTCCGGCGTGCAGATGGCGTCTGCCACCGGGAAGATATGCTTGAGCGAGATGAACGAAACGTCCACGCTGAAGAACGCAACCGGCTCTGTCAGGTCCTCAGGCTTTACATTGCGGATGTTTGTTCTTTCCATATTGATAACGCGCGCATCGGTGCGCAGGCTCCACGCCAGCTGGCCGTAGCCCACATCGACGGCGTAGACCTTGACCGCGCCGTTTTGCAGCATACAGTCGGTAAAGCCGCCCGTGGACGCGCCAATGTCCATGCAGACCTTGCCGTCCGGGCGCATCGGAAAGACCTGCATGGCCTTTTCCAGCTTGAGGCCGCCGCGGCTGACATAGCCGATGTCATGCCCGCGCACCTCGACCTTGGCGTCGGGTGCGATCATCTCACCGGCCTTGTCGACCTTCTGCTCGTTGACAAAGACGATGCCGGACATGATGAGCGCCTTGGCGCGCTCACGGCTCTGTACCAGTCCGTTCTGGCACAGGTATTGATCCAGGCGAATCTTGCTCATGCCTGTTTCTCCTTTAAAGCGTTCAAAATATCTGTGCAGAGGGCCGCGGCGTCAAGCTGCTGATCCTTGCGCAGCTCGGGCACATTGGCGTGCAGCAGATGGCTGTTGTCCACGGCATGCAGCAGGAATTCGCCCTGCCAGCCGCATTGCTGCATGGCAAAGCCCAGCTGCTCGCCGATGCCGCCGGTGCGCACCGTATCCTCGGCAAACAAAATCGTGTCGTAGTGCTTCAGTGTATCGCACACACCGTCCGGCAGCGGGTAAAGCTGCGTCAGCTTGACGCAGTCCGCCTGCACGCCATGCTGGGCCAGCAGATCCTTGGCGGCAATGATCTCCTCGGTCTCGGCACCGTAGCTGACAAGCGCGACACGTGCGCCATCGACGGGGTCCAGCACATCGTAGCGCGCGCCTGTGCAGGGCAGCGCCGCCAGTGCGGGGTTCTCGCCGCCGCGGGCATAGCGGATCATCCGCGGGCCGTGTGCCTCGCGCACAAGATGGGTCAGCCAGTAGCGCAGCTCCGCATAGTTGGCGGGGGCAAAAATCGGGATGTTCACATTTGAGAAGAACGCAACATCGTAAATGCCCTGGTGCGTGGCACCGTCGCCGGGCACCAGCCCCGCGCGGTCCACAGCGAACAGCACATCCAGCTGCATCAGATTGACATCATGGATGATCTGGTCGTAGGCACGCTGGAAAAATGTGGAATAGATGGCGACAACGGGCAGCAGCCCCTGGCTGGCCAGGCCCGCCGCAAACGTGACAGCGTGTTCCTCCGCCATGCCGACGTCAAAGAAACGCCCGGGATGGCGGTGCTTGAAGAAGTTCAGGCCGGTGCCGTACTTCATGGCGGCGGTGATGCCGCACAGCCGCGGCTCGTCGTCGCCCAGATCTGCCAGCGCACAGCCGAACGTAGACGAGAAGGAATCCTTCGGTGACAGCTCGGGGTCAGTCAGATGGTTCAAATCGATGGACGATACGGCGTGGAACTCGCCGGGGTTCTCCTCGGCGGGCTTCAGGCCCCTGCCCTTTTTGGTGACGACGTGCAGGAAAACCGGCGCATACTGCTCGCCGCGCAGGTTCGTCAGCGTGTGGGTCAGCATGCCCACATCATGGCCGTCGATGGGCCCGATATACTGGAAGCCCATCTCCTCAAACATCGTGGACTTGTAGATGCCGCGGCGAATCAGCTGCTTGCCGCCCTGCAAGACCCTGACCAACGCGTCACCTGCCACGGGGATGCGCTCGAGCGTCGTCTCCATGTGGGCCTTGACGTGGGAGTATTTCGGGTCGGTGCGCAGCTTGGTCAGATAATTCGCCATCTGGCCGACATTTTTGGAAATCGACATCTTGTTGTCGTTCAGGATGACAATCAGATTGTTCAGCTTGCTGACATTGTTCATGCCCTCGTAGACCATGCCGCCGGTAAACGCACCGTCGCCAACGATGACCACGACCTTGCCCGGCTCGTTCTTGAGCTTTTTGGCGCGGGCAATGCCGATGGCTGTTGACAGCGCCGCACTGCCGTGGCCGGCAATAAAGGCGTCACAATCGCTCTCCCGCGGGCTGGGAAAGCCGGAAATGCCGTTTTTGCGGCGCAACTGGGCGAAGCCCTTGCGCCGCCCGGTCAGCAGCTTGTGGGTGTAGCACTGATGGCCGACGTCAAACAGCAGCTTGTCCTGCGGGAAGTCCAGCACGCGGTGCAGGGCCACCGTCAGCTCCACAACGCCGAGGTTAGATGACAGATGGCCGCCGGTCTCGGAAACGCTCTTGATCAAAAACTGCCGGATCTCCTCACACAGGGCGGGCATATCGGACGCGGGCAGATTTTTTATTTCTCCGGGCGCATTGATGCGCTCCAGCAAGGGATAGCTCATATACGCACCTCGTTTTTACACCATCGGCATGGCAAAGCCCAGCACAATGCCGAGCGCCGCACCGGTCACAACTTCGATCGGCGTATGGCCGACCATTTCCTTCAGCTTTTTGCCGTGGGGCAGCTGGAACTGCTCAAACCCCTGATCCATCCATTCGGTGAACATCCGGTTCAGCACCTTGGCCTGCTCGCCGGTCTCGTAGCGCACGCCCATGGCGTCATACATGACAATGATGGACAGCACCGCCGCAATGGCGAAAAGCGGGGAATTGACGCCGCAGTACCGCCCCGTGGCAACGACCATGGCGCAGACCGTGGCCGAGTGGGAGCTGGGCATGCCGCCCGCACCCCACATACGCTCGGCAATAAAGCGGTGGAAGATAAACAGATTCAGAAGAACCTTAATAAGCTGGGCCAGCAGCGATGCACAGATCGCCGTAGCCAGCACAAAATTCCAACTCAGCGCAGCGCGCAACAGTGGCATGGGATCACATCCTTATTTCTTACGTTCCAGCAGCTCCGCTGCCATCAGGCGCAGAAAATCTGCCCCGGGGCCAAGCGCATCCAGCGCGGCCAGCGCTGCGGCATTGTGGCGCTCGGCTTCCTCGTGTGCGCCCTGTAAACCGTACAGCGTGATAAAGGTGGTTTTGTCGTTGTCGGCGTCGCTGCCCACGGGCTTGCCCAGCTCCTCCGTCGTAGAGGTGACGTCCAGAATGTCATCGACGATCTGGAAAACCAGGCCAAGCTCGGCGGCGTAGCGCACCAGCGCCTTGCGGGTGTCCGTGTCGGGGCGCACACCCGCGGCGGCACAGCCCAGCTCGACGGCGGCAATGATGAGCGCACCGGTTTTGTGGGCGTGCAGGTTTAAAAGCTCGGCCTCACCGGCGCGCACAGTTTCAAAATGCTTGTCCAGCTCCTGGCCGTAGAGCATGCCGCGGTCCCCGCCGCCTCTGGCCAGCAGCTGCACGGCCTCAATGCGGCTCTCGGCAGAGCACTTTGCATGGGCAAGGACCTCAAACGCTGCCGTGACCAGTGCGTCCGCGGCCAGCAGGGCCGTAGCCTCGCCAAACTGCTTGTGGCAGCTCGGGCGTCCGCGGCGGAAATCATCGTTGTCCATGCAGGGCATATCATCGTGAATGAGCGAGTAGCAGTGCAGCATTTCCAGCGCACAGGCATAGTCCAGCGCATCGGCAGCGTCGGCACCGGCCAGCTGGCAGGCGGCCAGCGTCAGCACGGCGCGCACCCGCTTGCCGCCGCCCAGAAGGCTGTAGCGCGCGGCCTGCCCCAGCTCAGACTGCTGCGGCAGGTATTCATCGCACAGTGCGGCCAGGCGCTTTTCGGTCAGACCGGCCCAGGCGGTAAGCTGCTGCTTATATTCCTCATGCGTCATGGGGCACCTCCACATCCGGGGCAAGGCTGGCGTCGATCTCCTCGACCTGCAGCCGGGCCTTGTCCAGCGCTGTATTACAGTAATGGATCAGCCCGGCGGCCTCGGCGTACAGCTTGACGGAATCAGCCAGCGGTGTGGCTTCATCCTGCAGCTGGGTCAGAAGTCCCTGCAGGCGGTCCATGCCTTCCTCGAAGGATTTGGGCTGCTTCATCGGGTATCACTCCCCTGTTTTTTGTTCCAAAGTGTGTACCGCTTCCACGCGGCATTCGGCGGCGGCTCTGGCGCCGCGCAGCGTCACGGCCTCGCCGGGACGCAGTGTTTCGACGGCGCAGGGCGTGCCGTTTTGCTCCGGCAGCGCGTAGCCGCGGGCCAGCACCGCGTAAGGGCTCAGGGATTCCGCCACCGCAGCGGCGCTTTGCAGGCTGCGCCGGGCATCCTGCACATGGCGCTGTGCGGCCTGTCGGACAGCGGCCTGCGCAATGGCAAGCTCTTGCCCGCGGCGGTCTAACTGCTGGTGCTGACGCTGCAAAAGCTGCGCCGTGGCCAGCTGGTTAAACCTATTATAGCATAGATTGCAGCGATTCTGTATATTTTTTTGAATATTTTGCTGCAAAATGAATATTTTCTGCCGTACATCCCCCTGATCGGGCACGCAGAGTTCCGCCGCGGCGGACGGTGTCGGCGCGCGCAGGTCGGCAACATAGTCCAGAATCGAAGTGTCGATCTCATGCCCTACCGCCGAGACCACCGGCCTGCGGCAGGCGGCTGCGGCGCGGGCGATACGCTCGGAGTTGAACACCCACAGATCCTCTTTGCTGCCGCCGCCGCGGGTGACCAGGATCAGGTCGGGCCGCGGGTCGCGGTCCAGCCTGCGGATGCCGTCCACGATACTCTTTTCAGCCTCGATGCCCTGCACGCTGACGGGGGCCAGCAGCAATTTCACCATCGGCCAGCGGCGGCCAATGACGTTCTGCACGTCCTGCCACGCTGCGCCGGTCTTGCTCGTGACAACGCCGATACACCTCGGTACGGCGGGCAGCGGGCGCTTGCGCTCGGGTGCAAACAGGCCCTCGGCCTCCAGCTTTTTGTACAGCGCGTCGAACGCCATCTGCGCGGCACCCGCGCCGAAGGGCTTCATATAGTCAGCGTAGAGCTGGAACGCGCCGTCCCGCTCATAGATCGTGGCGCGTCCGTAGACGAGCACCAGCATACCGTTCTGCGGTTCGAAGTTCAAAAGCTGTGCCTGGGAGCGGAACATGACAGTCTTGATGGAGGCGTTCTCATCCTTGAGCGTGAAATACAGATGCCCGCTCTTGTAATGCCGCGTAAAGCCGGAAATTTCCCCGCAGACGATCAGATCGTTCAGCGGGTCGCATTGCTCCAAAACGCGCTTTGCCAGCCGGTTCAGGCTGGTTACATTGATGTAGTCGGCCATGCGCCACACTCCCTCGCCGCCAGGATCGAGATGCCAATGGCATTGTCACTGGCAAATTTTCCCGGTACAAAATGTGCGTTCGGCACGCGGTTCGTCACATAGGTGCGGATCAGATCGCTGCTCATAACGCCGCCCGCAAAAACCACGGGCAGACCCGGATGCTCGGCCAGGGCGTTGTTTGCCATCCGCACAAGCGTTTCGCCCACGCAGAGCAGACAGTATTTGCAGACATAGGGCGCGTCATGCCCGTCGGCCAGCAGCTTTGCGCATTGGTTCTCAAGGCCGGACAGACTGCACGTCAGCCCGTGTACACTGACCTTGGGATGGACTTTTTCTTTACACAAAGCGGCCTGCTCGCTGACATAGACGCCCGCCGGGAACGGAAAGCCCAGCTTGACGCCGAGTCGGTCCACAGCCTGCCCGGCGTACAGATCGCTGCTTGTGCCCAGCGGCGCGATGCGCTCGGCCCCATGGCACAAAAGAAGGTCGGTGGTGCCGCCGGAGACATGAAATACAAGTGACTCCCGCTCAAACAGCGTGAAATCCCCCGCCGCGTACAGCGCCGCGGCAATATGCCCCTGCTGGTGGGTCAGCTCAATGAGCGGCAGCGCGCGGGACAGGCTGAACGCCGTCGCGGCACTGACACCGGCCAGAAAGCACGGCATATACGACCCCTCCACGGGGCGCGGCTTGGCGGACACGCCAACGGCCCTGACCTGCGTCAGGTCGGCCCTTGCGCCCAGCTCCGCCAGCATGGCGGGCAGGGCTGCCGTGTGGTGGAACAGCGCGTCGCTCTGCCGCAGACCGAGCTGACCTTCCTTGACGGGCAAAAACTTTTTGCAATCGCAAACAACCTCTCCGGCGTCTGTGTCAAACACTGCCAGAGAGGTTGCGTAATTGCTGGTGTCGATGCCCAGCGTCAGCATTGGGGTTCGGGGGTCTCGCCGCGCTCACGCGCAACGGCACCCAACAGGCCGTTGACGAACTGGTAGTCGTCCTCAGCACCGTATTTCTTGACCAGCTCGACAGCCTCGTTGATGGCGACGCCGGGCTTCTGCTCGTCGCCGTACAGCATCTCGGCCAGGGCCAGGCGCAGGGCAACCAAGCTCACGCGGGGCACGCGGGAAAGCGTCCAGCCCTTCAGGTGGGCGGTGATGATCTCATCCAGCTCGGCGGCGTGGTCGTTCATGGCGGCCAGCAGCTGGTTGGCGAATGCGTCTGGGGCGGCGTGCTCCTCGGCGGGGACCGTCGGCTCTTCGGGTTCAAACGTGGCGGCAAACGCCGTCAGGAAGGCCGTCTCGCGGGATTCGCGGCGGGTCAGCTTTTTCTCCATACGTAAAGTTCCTGTCTTTCCTTGATTCTCTTACTTTTTTTCGGCTGCGTCGGTCAGGCCCACGACCAGAACATCCACGCGGGACACGGTGATGCCCGTCATGTTCTGGATCGTCTGCTTGACGTTCTCCTGCACCTTTTCGCACAGGGGCATGACCTTGCTGCCGTACACAACGGTGAGGTGCACCGTGACGGTAGCAATGCCGTCCTCCATGACGACGGTGACCGGCTTCTGCAGGCCGGTGCGGCCCAGAAGCGAGCGGACGTTCTGGCTGGTGCCGGTGGCTACATCGGCAACACCGTCAACCTCCAGCGCGGCCAGACGCGCAATTTTTGCGATAACCTCGGTCGAGATCTGTAAGCTGCCGCCGATGGTATTGTGTACATCCATAGTGTGTACCCTCCCGTTGCAAACGGCCTTGCGGCCATAGTTCTACTAATATAAATCAGTGTACCACAAAACAGCACGGTTTGCAACAGAATGTTCAGTTATTTTACCTCTACAATCGTAATGTCCTGTGCAGTCAGCCCCTTGCACTGGCTCAAAAGTGCGTCACGTATGCGGGTGACCTCCTCGGCAGTCAGGGCATCGCTCTCGGTCATGACGGTCACATTGGCCTTGCTGCCCTCCAGATTCACCACGCAGTCGGTAAAGCCCTTCGACTTGATGAGCGTTTCCAGCTTGGTTTCAAGCGTGATATTGCTGATGCGGTCACTCAGCTGGGTCGTCAGCTGCTCCTTCTCCTCGCTGGTCAGCTTGGTGTCCTTCAGGGACTTTTTCAGGGTGTCCAGCGCCTCATCCCGCGCCTTGCTGCGCGTTAAGCGGGCGGACTCAAAAAACTCGGTGCCGGAATCCTTGTTTACGCTGACGAGCTGGGCCTCGCCGTAGTTCTTGTTGGCGGTTTCATCAGCGCTCATCATCTGCGTATCGGCCCCGGCAGCTGTCTCAAGCACGAGCGGGTCGGTGATCGGCTCGGCGGCCTGGGCCGAGGTCTCCACGGCTTCCCCGGCGGTGTCTGACACGACCAGACTGGGCGGGGCCTCGCGGGAGAAGGACCAGTTCAGGTACACGGCGGCTCCCAGCGCCAGTGTCAGAACGACGGCAGTTGCGCCGCGGCTTTTCAGCTTGGCAGAAAGTTGCTTCATGGTGTTCCTCCCTCTAGTTGGCCGATGCCATTTTTGCAACGGTGATATGATTGGTGCCGATGCCGGTCAGTGCCTGCACCAGGGCGGTGACGCGGCTCTGCACGGCAGCACTGCCGCCGCCCTCGCAGACAACGGCGACGCCGAGCACGCGGGGCGTTTCGACGGTCTCCACAAGGCCGTCCGCCTCGCCGTTGCCCAAAAGTACATGGGTGGAGCTGCCGTCGCTGTCGGTGTCGGTAGCATAGATGCTCTCGCTGCCGGATTCCAGCGTGACCATGACGGCAGTCTTGCCCGCACCCTCCACACGGGAGATCAGTGCGGTCAGGCGGGTCTCCAGCTCTGCAGCATAGTCGGCGGTGCTGTCGGTCATGGCGGCTGGCGCGGCGCTCTGCGTGCTGCTGTCCGCGGGCAGCCAGGACGAGACCGCCAGCAGCAACAGCCCGGCCAGCCCCATGCAGACCAGCAGGTTTACCCGCTGCTTTTCATCTGCCAGCGCTGCGCGCAGCCGGGCGGCCAGCGGAGCCAGACGCTCCCGGGCGGTCATGGGGCAGCCTCCGCAAAGCGCCAGGGCAGTTCCCCCGCATTGACGGCGAGCAGGGCCTCAATGGCGGGCTTGTCGCGCGGGTCCACGGGCGTGATGACACATACGCCATTCTGCCAGCTGACTGCAGCGTTGATTCCGGCGTTCCGCAAAACCTCGCGCACGGCATCCACCGAGGCGGCCAGCGCAAGCTCCCGGCTGTAATCGGAGTAGTCGGCGGTGTCCTGCCCATCGGGCAGGCTGCGCAGCTCCCGCACAAGGCCGTCCCAGTCAAGACCGTGCACCAGCTGCACGCCCACTGTTAAAATATACAGCACCAGCACGGCATTTATGACGGATTTAAAGCCGTTCTCCGGCCAGAAAAGCCGCAGTATGCCCGCCAGCGCGGACAGCACACAGCATCCCAGCGCTATGTGACGCAGTGAAGTCATCCCAAGCCCCCGTTCCCCGCCAGCAGCAACAGCGCCGTGGACAGAAAGATCATGAAGAAATACAGCACCAGCATGGATCCGCAGAGCCGTGCCCCCTCAAAGTAAAGGCGGCAGAGCTGTGCGCACTGCCTTTGACCGGTGGCCCCGGCCAGGATGCCTGCGGCGGCAAAGGCCAGCGCACAGGCAAGGCATTGGAGCAGTACCGGGGCAAACAGCGCGGCCAGTGCCAGCAGCGCCGCCAGGGCCAGAGAACCCTTCAGCAGCTGTACGGCGGCGGCAGCGCCCGTCAGCGCTGCGGCTGCGGCGTCCCCGACAACGGGAATGACACCCTGCAATAGCCCCTTGCCGGTTCGCAGGGCCGCACTGTCCGCCGTGGCCGCCAGTGCGCTTTGCAGCCCCAGCACAAGGCTGAACAGAGCCCCGCAGCCCTTGAGCAGCCAATGCAGGCAGCGGGCAAACAGCGCGGCGGCATCCCCCATGCCGGGGTTGTCCCACAGGCAGGCCGAGACCGCAAAGCAGAAATACAGCTGCATGACAGGCAGAAGCAGCTTTTGGATGACGGCTGAAAGAAACCCGGACATGGCAAAAAACATGCCGCTGTAGACAAGCGCCCCCGACGTCTGTCCGCCTACGGCGGCAAGGCCGCTGAAAACCGGCACAAAGGCAGTCAGATAGGTGCGGCAGTCCTGCGCCGTCGCGGCGACAAGCTCGGTCAGATGCATGGCAGCGGAAAGGCTCAGCGTGCCAAAGCCGAGCACCGCGAGGATCTCCACATAGGCGCGGTACGGGTCCCCGGCCAGCAGGCCCAGCAGCCCCGCCAGCAGCAGATACCCGGCGGACTGCGCCGCAAGGTGCAGTGCGGGCTGCAAACCCTCGGCGGCCCAGGCACCGACGGTGTCACATAAATCGGAAAAGCGCCAGCGGACGGCGTCGGATAGGTCAGTGCCGCCTTCGTCCAAGATGTCCCGGACACTTTTGGGCAATTCGCCGGACAGCTCGTCCGCAAACACAGGCGGCGGTACGGCCAGCAAAAGCACTACTGCAAATAGGCCGCAAACGAGCCGAGCAGCGATTGCAGCAGCGGCAGCGCCTGCAACAGCGCCAGCACCCTGCCGCAGAGCTCGATGGCGGTAGCCGCCGCGGAAAGCCCGGCCTCCTTGCAGGTATCGGCGGCAAGCTGCGCCACCAGCGCAATGCCCAGCACCTGCAAAAGCACTGCCGGGCTCTGCCCCTGAAAATACCCGTCCAGCGTGCGCAGCCAGTCGAGCAGAGGCTGGACCTGCCGCACAATGATGGCCAGCAGCCCCGCGGCGGTGCAGACCGAGACGAGGAACGCGAACGCGGGCTGGTCCTTTTTCAGGAGCAGGGTCAACACAGCCGCCACAAGCACCGCGGCGGCCAGCTTGTACAACAGCATCATAGCTCATAGCTCAAACAAGGCTTTGATCAGCACAAACAGGTCACTGATCTGCCGTACCAGCATCGACAGCACGACGATCAGCCCCGCCAGCGTGGTCATCATGGCCTGATCCTCCCGCCCGGAGCGGATGAGCAGCTGATTCAGAACGGCCACGATGATGCCGGTGGCGGCAATTTTGAAAACAAGGTCGATGTCCATAGGGGCCACTCCTTACCACAGCAAAATGGCGGCCATTGCACCGAGGCAGCCCCCCA
>ERZ780228.987-NODE-987-length-21043-cov-12.292596_pt1 | contig 21043 bp, 18 predicted proteins | sample MGYA00511015_ERZ780228 | MGnify/ENA primary metagenome ERZ780228 (study PRJEB29588, sample SAMEA2161897) | human gut metagenome | biome: human gut; feature: human-associated habitat; material: faeces | place: Denmark | collected 2008/2010 ...
GGGGCCCCGGCGCGGAGCGCCGGGGCCTAATCCTATTTTGCTCAACATTCTGCCTTTTTGGACGGATTGTTTTGCCCTATGTCATAGTAGCATATGACAGACGGGGTGTCAATAATAGGGTCAAAACTGTAACTATTATATGTACACTTTTAATCTTTGGTCGCAGTAGTTTTTTCCCATTCGCAATCCTTGCATTCCTCATGTTCGCCACATGGCGGGATGCAGGTGTCTGGGTCAAACGGGCAAGAATAGAAATCGTAACACATGGGGGTCTCCTTATAGAAAAAAATATTGGTCTACTCTCACTCGACCTATTATCGCTGTTTCAAAAATCACTCGGAAACAACCATCTTTTCCATGCAATCACCGCAGATTATGTTGATTGCCTTTGTCGCTCGGCAGCTATTACCGCATTTGGGGCAAACGTATTTGCGGGTGCTGCTGGGCTTTTTTCTTCTGTTCCCGCCTTTGGGGAGTGTGCCGAGAACATCTAGCAGGGAAACACCCTCGACCATTTGCAAATCCTGCCAGCCTTGCGATTCAATGAAGTCTAATAGGTCGATACCGGGGTTGGTGATTGTCCAACCGTATTTTGGATGGTGTTCTACTTCCAGTCCGTGAGCCTCGGCCATTGCTTTGAATCGCTTGTTATGGTACACGCCGTTGTTGCTGGTGTCTTTGATAGGTTCGGGGTTGCCGTTCTCGTCAAGAATTTTTGAACCATACCCAACCGCGCAAGCAAGGTGGCACATCTCGTGCAAAAGTGTAGCGCAGGTTTCCTCAATCGGACGGTTGAGAGTGGCCGAACTGATGTTGATTTCGTACCGCCGTTCGTCGCCCGCTTGCCAAACCTTACCGCAGGTAAAATGTCCGTATGCTCCAACGGTCTTTTTGAGGCTGATAACAACTTCCGGCAACGCGCCATCAAAAAAGTGATTGTTGAGAAGTCGAAACATTTTTTCGAGTTGTCCTGCTACGCGACTTGTTTTAATCGTTTGTTTCATTTTCGTTTTCCTTTCGCTTTTAAAAGTTTACTTTTAATCCCCGCAGAAGTGGTTAGCAGATTGACCCCTGCCGGCGAAAAGAAAAAGTAAAGCCCCCAACCCGGTGTCAACAGAACGTGGAATATCGCAGCACTCCCCGCAACGTGCGAGAATATGCCGCGAAAGTCTGTTGACTTAGGGCTGGGGGCTTATATACTTTTTTGAGCGGCAGGGCCACGCTTCCTCGTCCCGCCGCAGCGGCGTTCCTTATTTAAAATGTGAAATTTTCGTATTCCTAGATTTTTAAAACGCTTTTGATGCGCAATGTAGGTATAGTACATTTGGAAAGAAAAAAGCATCAAAAGTTCAAACTTCCGATGCTTTGAAATCTTCCAACTGACAAGCGGGTTTATCTCGCTCCAAAAGATAGGTTCAAAAGGAGTTGGTTTTATTGAGGGTCTACGGGTACGTTCGTGTATCGACCAAAGGTCAAGCGCCGGGAACGTCACTAGACGAGCAGACGGCGGAGATACTAGAAAAGTATCCCACGGCTGTTATCGTTCGTGAGGTGGCCTCCGGCGCGTCAGAGCGACCAGAGTTCGCAAAAATCTGTGAGCAGTTGGAAACGGGTGATACGCTCGTCGTCTGCAAATTAGACCGCTTTTGTAGGACAGCCAAAGAGGGGCTGGGTTATGTGGATTATCTGCGCGGCAAAGGCGCGGCAGTCCACATCCTAAATATGGGCGTGATTGACAACAGCCCAATGGGGCGATTGATGGTGACGATGCTACTGGCATTCGCAGAATTTGAACGCTCATTGATAATTGAGCGCACACAAACAGGCAAGACCGCCGCTCGCAGTCGGACAGGTTTTCGGGATGGCCGCCCGCCTAAGTTTTCTCGTGAACAAATCGACCATGCGATTTGCCTACTTGAAAATCACAGCTACAAGGAAGTTACCAAAATGACAGGTATCTCGCGCAGCACACTACAACGCGAGAATCGAAAAAGGAGAAACCAATAATGAAAAAGATTACTGTATTGGATATTAAATTTTATCCCCACACCGTCCGTTGGTATCGCCGCAAAAAATCAAAGCAGGACAGTACACAGGTGTCATGTTATGACGGCTTTGCTCACATTGAAACCGTAGACGGGATGCGTACAGCGCACGTTCGGGTCATCTGTGACCCGACGGAAAAGCCAGATAAAGTTTGCACGATACATATGGCCCGCGCATACGACATAAGCCAGCTATCTGCGCAGGATGTGCAGATGGCGGCTTACGAGTGCGTGTTGCAGGAGATGCAGCAATACATCTGCGCTGAATTGCATCGTTGAGAATCCCAAGGGGCAGGAACGGCGGGAAGTCGTTCTGATGGGGGCCGCAGCCCCCACTGACGGCAAGAGGGTCTTGTCGGCAGCGGGGAGCCCAGAGGGGTCACGCCCCTCTGGCAAGGTAAGCCCGCAAGGGCGGTGGGAGTTTCCGGGGAAACTGCCATACCTTGTATTGCAGATTACAGCTGCAATAGACATCCCGCAAGCTCCGGCAGATTTAAGGGCGCGCGGCAAGCGCGAGAAAGGAGCAACGCGACGTGGCGAGCGTAACAAAATTTACGGCGGGCGCAGTCTACAATCAACTGCGCCACAACCTAAGGCAAATCGCTCATTCTAGCAACCCGGACATTGACCCGGTGCGGCTGCGGCAGGACTATGTGCTGTCGCCCGACAGGGGCATGAGCGATTACGACTATTTCCAAGAGCGGTTAAGCCAACTGTACGTCTATGGCCGTAACGATGTTAAGGTCATGGCGGGCTGGGTTGTAACCGCACCGCAGGACTTAGAACAGGAACAGTTCGACGATTTTTTTCTAGCCGTCTATGATTTTCTCGAAAATCGATACGGCGAGGAAAACGTCATACAGGCTGTCGTCCACGATGACGAGGGCGGTCAACCGCATCTGCATTTTTGTTTTGTGCCTGTGGTCGAGGACAAAAAACACGAGGAGGGATATAAGGTGTGCGCCAATGACGTATTAGACCGTCGAGAGCTTCGCAATTTTCACCCGGATTTGCAACGCTACTTAGACGAACACGGCCTAGAGGATGCCCACGTTATGACTGGCGTGACCCGCGCACAGGGCGGTAATCGAACCGTCGCAGAACTCAAGGCTGAACGTGAGCAGGAATATGAGCAGGAAACCGAGCGTCCAGAGCTTGATTTCGGCGGGCCAAGGGTCGAACAAGAACTACATTTTTGAGGAATACACCATGAAACAGGCCGTGTTACTTATCGACTGTTATCTGTACGGCACAATAGCGATTCTGGCCGTTGTGCTACTCGTGCTGGTCTATCTGCACGGACAGGCCAACCACCTGCCCAATCCATTTGCGCGAAAAAATATTGTCTATCGGCCAGCCCCCAAAGCGCGAGGCGTGCTGCTGGGGAAAAAATATGGTCTGTTGGCGTACTCGCCGGAGCCAGACGAGGGGCACATTATCGTGATGGGCCCGTCCGGCACTGGCAAGACAAGTGCCCTGCTGATTCCAACATTAAGGAGTTGGCAGGGCACTGCCCTTGTCGTGGATATATCCGGCGACATATCCGCCAATGTGGGCATGCCCAACAAAATTATTTTTGACCCAACGGCCAAAGACTGTGTGCCTTATGATGTGTTCGCATCCATTGACGCTGCCCCGGACGAGAGCGAACGCCAGGAGCGGCTGGAGCAGCTTGCTTACCTGTTATTGCCAGACAAAGCCAATGACAGCGAGGCGGGCATATTTTTTGCAAAAAATGGCCGCAAAATGATAACGGCGGCGTTGATTTGCTATTATGGCATGGGCTGGGGCTTTGTCGAAATCTGCGAGTATTTCCTAGGCCATGACTGGCGTAGCTTGCTAAACGATATTGCACAGCAAAAGAACAAAATTGCCAATATGTATATCAGTTCCTTTGTCGGAGCGAGTGAGCAAAACACAGCAGGCTGCAAACAGGCGGCAGACGATGCGCTAAAATTATTTGCCACAAATGACAAAATTAAAAATGCACTTAGAAAAACTGCCAGCTATGAGCCATCCATCAGTCCGGCCACACTGGAAACCAACAGCATCTATATCTACATTCCCGACGAAAAGCTGAAAATCTACGGAGACCTGCTGCGTATCATCACGGCGCAGTCGATGGAGTATTTTTCCTCGCGTCCAAAAGAGCATACACAAATGATTCTGTTTTGCTTGGACGAGTTCGCGTCTTTTGGGAAATTGCAAATCACCGAGGCCCTGCGTAAGCTCCGCAAACGCCATATCCGTATAATGGTGCTGACGCAATCGCTGGCCGACCTTGATATGATTTACGGAAAGGATGAGCGGAAAGCAATGCTCGGTAATTTTAAGTTTACCGTCTTGCTCGGCTGCAAGGACACCGAAACGCAGGAGTATTTTTCAAAAATGATAGGTGACAAGCGGTCTCCACTGGAAACAGATTCTAATGCCAAGCCCCAGCCAATAATCAAGCCCGCCGACCTTGCGCATTTGGAGCAGGATTTGTTTGTTATCTGTGATGATGGTGCAATCCGTTTGCGGAAAAATTTCTATTTCAAATAGGGGCGCGGGGAAAGCTGCCGTCTCTCCGTTAGCGGATCACTTACCGGGAGGCCCGCGCCCTCACCAAACGTCTTGCCCTTTGTGATAAAAATATTGCTGCCACTCAAATCAGCAACTTTTTGAAGTAAAATCAAACCGTAATTTTCTTGCGTCAATGCCTCAAAAGTGTTGCAAAACCGGCCAAAGTATGATATATTTCTTATAAGTTGCTATGTTATGGCAATTAAAAAAGAAAATCGCGGAAGAGGCGCCTCTTCCCTTACGGAGTGTACACTCCGTAAGGATAAGCTCTATCTCCCGCCGAGAATCAAAGGAGTATGTCAACGATGCGAAGAAAGTCTTGTGCCAAGAGCGTTGTCGCTGTGGCTATGGCGGCAACCGTCGCGTTGAGTGCAACTGCCTGTGGCTCCAAATCCAAGGCAGACACAGCAGATACGTCGTCCACCAGCCAGAGCGAGGCGGCTAGCTCGGAGGCTGAAACGCCTACCGCCACGCCCACACCGACTGCAACCCCTGCCCCCACGGCTACGCCCGCCCCGGCGGAATCGACAGCAGAATCCACCGACAGCAAGAGCGAGCAGGGCAGCACCGATAACGGCGGCTTGTCTTCCGGCTCGCAGAGCGGCAATGCCAACAGCGGCAAAAACAATTCCGGCTCCAACAAGGGCAGTCAGTCCGGTAAAACGACCAATACGGCCAAAGCACCTGCACAGGCTGCTGCTCCTGCACCCACGGCTACGCCGAAACCCATCACCTACACTTACGTCGTCCGCAAGCACCCCGCAAGCTGCACGACGGCGGGCTATGACGAGCACATCTGCCAAGAGTGGGGCGGTATGAACTACAACGACAACTACGTTGCCCCCAACGGCCACGACTGGGGCACGGGCGTTGTCACCAAGCAAGCCACCTACTACGAAAAGGGTGCAATTACTTACACTTGCAAAAACTGCGGCGAGACCCGCACCGAGGAAACGCCGGAGCTGGATAAAACCTACCATATCAAAGAGGTCGTTGCGCCGACCTGCACGTCCGAGGGCTACACGATTTACGAGTGCAACGAGGTTCCCGGCCTGACCTACAAGGGCGAGTACACCGCCAAGCTGCCCCACAGCTGGGATGGCGGTGTTGTCACCAAGGCCGCAACGATTTACGCGAAGGGCGTCAAGACCTTTACCTGCACGGTTTGCGGCGAGACCCGCACCGAGGACATTCCGGTGTTGGATAAGACATGGCACAAGGGCCAGACCGTCGCTCCGACCTGCACCGAGCAGGGCTACACCGTCTACATCTGCGACCAGGACAAGAACCTGACCGAGAAGCGCGACTACACTGCCGCCCTCGGCCATGATTACGACAACGGCGTTGTCACGACTCCGGCAACCTGCACGACAGAGGGTGTGATGACCTACACCTGCACCCGCGACGGCGCAACGAAGACCGAGACCATCCCCGCGCTGGGTCACAAGTGGGATGACGGCACAATCACCACCGCGCCGACCTGTGAGACCGAGGGTGAGAAAACCTTTAAATGCACCAACGATGGCTGCGCTGAGACCAAGACCGAGGCTGTTGCAGCACTCGGCCATGAATGGGATAATGGAACGGTTACGACCCCGGCAACTTGCACCACAGAGGGTGTGTTGACTTACATTTGTAAGCGCGATGCCAGCCACACCAAGACGGAAGCCATCCCTGCACTGGGTCACAAGTGGGATGACGGTACGATTACCACCGCGCCGACCTGCGAAACCGAGGGCGAGAAAACCTTTAAATGTACGAACGACGGCTGCACAGAAACCAAGACGGAATCTGTTGCTGCGCTCGGCCATGACTGGGATGACGGTGTTGTCACGACACCCGCAACTTGCGAGGCAGATGGCGTGAAGACCTTCACCTGCAAGAACGATGGCAGCCACACCAAGACCGAGAGCATCCCCGCGCTGGGCCACGACTGGAACGACGGCGAGGTCACTACCCCGGCAACCTGCGAGACGGACGGTGTTAAAACCTACACTTGTAAAAATGATGCCAGCCACACCAAGACCGAGACTATTGCCAAGCTCGGCCACAAGTGGGATGCGGGTAAAATCACCAAAGAGCCGACCTACGAGAGCGACGGTGAAATGACCTTTACCTGCGAAAACGACCCGACCCACACCTACACCGAGACCATCCCGGCGAAGAAGTACACATTTACGGTGACTGTGGTTGACCCCACCTGCACCGAGCAGGGCTACACGCTGCACACCTGCAACCAGAACGCCGAAAAATCCTACAAGGACAACTACACCGACGCGCTGGGCCACGACTATAAAGAAGTCACCACCCCGGCGACCTGCAAGGACGCGGGCAAGGTGGAAAATGTCTGCCAGCGCTGCGGCGACACCCAACTTGTCAAAGACCTGCCTGTGACCGAAGACCACAAATGGAATGACGGCGTTGTGACCAAGGCCGCTACCTGCACCGAGGCAGGGGAGAAGCTGTACACCTGCACCGTCTGCAACAAGACCAAGACGGAGACCATCGAGGCCACGGGTCACGACTGGAACGAGACCACCACCCCGGCCACCTGCGGCAAGGCGGGCAGCGTTGACCGCACCTGCAAGACTTGCGGCACGACGGAACACGTCAAAGACCTGCCCGCAACCGGCAACCACGCATGGGATGCCGGAAAGATTACCACCGAAGCCACCTGCGACGGCAAGGGCGTCAAGACCTTTACCTGCACTGTTTGCAACGAGACCAAGACCGAGGAAATTGCCGCACTGGGACACAACTTCTCTTATGGTTATTGCAACCGTTGCGGCTTAAATAGCAAATACAACCAGAAAGCATACGAACAGGATATCTTCGAGAAAACAAACGCATTACGTTCGCAAAACGGTCTGGGAACGCTTTCTTATCGTTCCGACCTACAGTATGCTGCAGACGTTCGTGTAGAGGAGCTCCTCCAGAATTATATCACCTACGGAGACTACGGTGGAAAATGGGGGAATCCGCATGTTCGTCCCGATGGAAGTGGTGCTGCTACTGCTCTTGGTGATAAACAGGATTTGGCATGTGGCGAAAATGCCGCAGCAGAAGACTGCATCTTTGACGAAGAGCATCTCTATTACCTTTGGTACAACTCTCAAGGTCACTATGCGGCAATGGTTAACCCATACGCCAATGGTATGATTTGTGCCGTGCGAGAGTACAATGGCCGCGTTTTCGGCATCCAGATTTTCGTCCGTGACCCGAACTACACCACCACAAGCACACAGTCTGTAACGAGCAACACCTCCACCCCGGTGGAAATTGCCGCTGTAGTTGTCACGGACTCTGCAACCACGGAGACCGCAGCAGAATAAAGTAAATCCCATCCATAAGGCCGGAGCTATCACAGCCCCGGTCTTTTTGCTGTATAGGGTATTATTGCTGATTCCCTAATAATAGAGGGCCTTTGTAGCTGTAATAATGGCTGTCTGCCGTTGCCGCTCGGTTATCGGTGAGGCGCGAGCGCAGCCACTAAGCCCCTTTTTTCACACAAAGGATAGAGAAACCTTGCCCCTACTACCCGCTGCCGGGTTGAACAGACGCTATAAACAAGCAGCGTACCTATGCAGTAATTGCAGCCAAAGCGGTTGCAAGCAATATTTCTGATGCGGTATAATAATTGTAAACAGAATCTACCCTATAAGGGAAAAGGAAAAAGAATGCTGACCCGGAAAGTGAGTGCTGACAGGAAAGGTGCTAATATTATAATAAGAAAGGCAAAACGGAAATTTCTAAAATACAGCGATAATTCGATAAAAATAAAATGGTGAAAACGAAAATATGATAGTTTTATCTATCACAAACAAGCACACAATGTATCAGATAGAACGGTAAAATTATGCCTAAAACAATCAAAACTACATATACTGCAATCAACCTAGAGACTGGCGAGGTCTACACAGGTATTGATGCCCCGCAGTCCATCACGCGCGGAGAAACGCATTTTTGGCAAGCGAGTAAAGATTTCTTTGCCGCGCTGCTGGGGTATGGCACGGTGGAGAGTAAGGTCGTGGCAAATCTGCTGCACCGCACAGACCCCAAAACAAACCATATAGCGTGTACTTCTGCGGAACTGAAAAAAGAGATTTCTTGCACTAGAGACACGGTTGCGAGTGCGGTTAAAAAGATGGAAAGCAAGCGGCTGATTATCGGCATAGGGCAGGGCGCGTGGATGCTTAACCCGCGTATGCTTGCAATGGGCAATCAGACACAGATTGCACTTTTGATGGCCGAGTATGATAGGTATGTCAGTGAGAAAACAGGTGTTGCGCTGGTGGCGGGAAAGTATGTCTTGAAAAATCCAGTTACAGCGGAAGAACTTCCTCTGCCGCCAGAGTGTGACGATAAATTGATGTTTCTGGACGGCAATGTGCAATTTTGGAAAATCTACGATGCGTTTTTTACTGCGGTTGCAGGATTGAGCGAAAATGAATTGAGAGTTTTGCTCCATATGATGGACATAAACAAATCAAAAGGTGGCGGTACTTATAATAGGCCGCTAACGGTGATTGCGGACGAAGCGAGAGTATCTGTTCCGACTGTCAATCGCGCTGTTAAAAAGTTGAAAAAGCGGAATTTGATAATACGGTATTGCAACTGTAACTGGATGATTAACCCCCTCATGGTTGCCAACGGAAATAAGCGGAAACAGAAAGTGTTGGAGCGCCGCTATACGGGGGTACAAGCAGAAAACGAGGCCAAGTTGAAACGCTACCGATTCCGGGTACTTTCGCCCTACAACGACGGAAAGCCATTTATCCCGGTGGGGCTGCCTACTTCGCCGCAGAAACCGTAAGGCTGTGTTTAGGGCTTGACCCAGTGAGCAATCGTCTTGCGGTCTGTGCCGTACAGTTGGGCAATATGGTACATACTGATGCCCTGCTGATACATTTCCCGGATTTCTGCGAGCGTGTTGTCCTCTGGCGATGGGGCGAGCAGGTCAGAAAGTGACAGCCCCAAGAAACAAGCAAGCTGTAAAATCTTGCGGACAGAGACCGTGCGATTGTTGGACGCGACACCGTACACCTCTTTTGAATCTACACTTTCAAAAGCATTCCCGTAAAAGACGTTGACCGCTTCGGCGATTCTTGCAGCGTAAATCCTGCCGCCTGTCACTGACGCATAGCCGCGATTGCGCAAGGCTCGCTTGATGATGGCTCGATAACCGCCGCCGTCGCAGAAATCATACGGTGCGGTCAATGCGTCCTGCATCAACGCAGCAAAGGTCTTTTGCGCTGCGGTGGGCGTGGTGTCCGGCGTGGGGAGCAGGTGGCAGTCCGGCAGGGCGGGAAACAGCAGATTGTGCCTGTGCCCGGTCAGCGTGATTTCGGTGTCGGCAAGCCAGCAACCGTGCCGGGGGCAGACGGCTATACCGGGTATCTGGTGCAGCCGATGCCAGTACGGCTCGCCATAAGCTGCAATATCCTCGTCAAAGCATTGCGGGCAGTAGCGCATTCGCCGCGCGTCCATGCTGCTGCTCTGGTAGATGCCTATATGCTGCCCTGCATGGCGGTTGCCGTTCAGCGCCAGCATATAGGCACTTTTTTTGCGGTTGTTGGAAAAGAAGCGTGTATAATAAGGATAGAGCGTGTGTTGCATAATAATGTCTTTGGCGGTGAGCGCTTTTGCCGGAATTGCCTCAAGCAATGATGAGAGTGCCCCGCATAACTCAACAGGCACGTTAATGTGATTTGCGCCGTACAATTCGCGGATGGAATACTTGACCGATGGATTGCCGCTGCGGATATGATAGCGGCAAATGACGCTGTACCATAGCTCGTCTGGGTAAGGCGCGGGAAAAAATGGAATCATAACTCGACCTCGCCTTTGATGTACTCGCTGTACACTTCTAACGGCGGTCTGCCGCTCTTTTTAGCAGCGCGTAGCGTTCCCCGCAAATCGTGGGGAGAGGCGGCTTCGGGTGAGCGGATCGCTGCCGGGGAGTGTTCCACTTTCATTTTAGTGCGGGGAACGCGGACTGTTGCAAGCTCCGCCATATAGTCAGAAACCATACCAAGGTTTTTCAAAAATGCACTTTCAAAAACTTCGAGGTCTAGCTTTTCACGCCCGTCTAAAATGCACAGCTTTTGCGCGTTGTACAACAGCTTGACAAGCACGTCCGGGATGCCCTGTGTCTTGCGATACAGCCAGCTTTGCATTTCCGGGGTCAAATCCGTTGCAAAGCGGGTATACTGATAATGCCATAGACCGTGCAGTAACAGGGCAAATTCCTTGTCGTCCGGCAATCTGTCATATATCAGCCCAGTCGTGCGCCGAGCGGAACGGAACTCTTGCTGTAATACGTGCAGTACGCGCGGTGTGCCAACCATGCAGATGCTGACGCCAGCACCGTTGATTAGCTGGACAAGGAAATTGATAAAGCGGATGCCGTTCTTTCGATAGGCGATATTCTGTAACTCATCAATCACCAAAAGACCAACATGGTTGATGCGGACAATTTGGTTTAGCTGACTTACCAGTACATCCAAGGTCAGCTTGTGAGCCAGTGCGTAGTGCTGATAGCTTGTGCCCAGCAGAGCATCCAGCTGCAAATATATGTCCAGTATCATTGCCTTGACAGAGCCGTCGTGTGGGGTCTGTACAACCAGATAGGGGATTTGCTGGCAACAGAGCATTTGACCTTTGTAGCGTTCGTGATGGATAATTGAGGGAAACAAAGACAAAACCCGCTGCAATGCCGTTGACTTGCCAAGCCCGGACACACCAACAACAGAAAAAGAGTTGCCGCCGCCGATGGATGCGGCAACAGCCTTGCCCTGCATAGCGGCGTAGCCCTGCTGGAACGCAGCGGCCTCCCGCTGCGGCGTGTACTGCCCATAGCAATGCTGCATGGCGTTGTAGACCTCACAATAGAGGTCTAGGGTCATTGTCAATGGCTGGTAAAACTCGTAGAGCGCGGATAATAGTTGCAACCGCTCCCCAGTGCTGCGGTCTCGGTCACTGGTGCTGTACGGTGGCACGGATGCCAGTGCCCGGATTAACTCCTGTCCTGCGAGCATAGGAGGCAGAGCTTCGACGTATGGATTGCCGGGATATAATAAACTGGTTGTGTATTCAGCAGTCATTAAAGTGTTCCTCCTGCTCTGCGGTCAGCAAATCAATCATAGACATATGCTCCTGCGTCCGCGCAATCGTGCGTCCACGCTGTATCTGCGGGCTGATTTTGCCTTTGTCGCTGATGCCGCGCTCGGCACTGTCTGCGATTTGCATTATGTCGTTCATTAAATCAATTTGGGCTTGAAGCTCTTGCCTTTTCCAGTTGGCACTCTCACTTTTTTCGGAGTGCTGCATATCTGCGATTTCGGCGAGGGATTTTCCGAGATACATTTTTTGCGACAGCGTGAATGGCATATAGTCGCCGTCTTCATATAGATAAACGGTGTCAAGACAATCTGGACTATATGCGACTTTGACAAGTTCCCGACCATTCAATCCGGCAGCAACAAAGCGTTTTTTAAAAGTGCAGTTTGAAAATCTCAAATTGAAAAGTTCCAATCCGCGTTGTGTTATCTTTCCATCCGCGCGGGGGAGCAGCGCGTAAAGCAACTTTGGGTCACTGGCAACGGATACTGGGCAATCGTTCTGTGCCATGCAGAACGACCAGATAGCAGCAGCGGTGGGCGTGATGCCAGCGCTTGCCATATTAGGAGTGCGGATAAAGCCTGTTTGGATATATTGAGAGTTGTAAAAAAGGACACAGCGGAGAACGATGGCAGTAAATTGTTCCAAATCCAGTGTGCCTTGTCTGCGATAATCGGGAGCGCCGCGCTCCTGTGTGTCGGATTCAACAACGCCTTTGCCTTTCAGTAACGGTTTGTAGGCACTCTGAATAAGGTCGAAAAGTTTTTCAACTACACCTTTCAAATCGGGGCGATAGGCGGGCAGATTTTCAATTTCAATTCCATAGCTTTCACAAAGGTTTTCCAGCGGGCCACCGAGAAATTCACTTCCCCGGTCAGTCATAATTTTTGTCGGTAGGTGATGGCTCGGCCAGTCCTGCGGGTCAATCTCTATGTTGTGCTGGCGACAAAAGGATACTTTGTCGGCAAAGGTGTTTTGCAGCAACAAACGCAAGGCATACTGCCCGCCCTCTATGCCGACATACACACCGGTAATCAGACGGCTGTACGCATCGACCATTGTGTAGATAACAGGTCTGCCAATAGGGCGGCGAGACAGACGGCTGACAATGTAGATGTCCGCAACGGTGGCATCGGTCATGTATGTGCCAATCGTGCCCGCATAGTCACTGACAGCCCCGGTAAATGGGCGGTGATTGCGCTGGTATGCCTTGATACCCTCGCGGCTGATGCTCTCGCTGATAGGGTCACGGTGCTGGCGGAAAAAATAGCGGAACTGCCAAAACGAGGGATAGTCTGGTTTTAACCTGCCTTTAGCGTCACAATATTTTGCACGAAGCATCATTTTGTAAGCGGTCTGCAAGCTCTGCTTTTGCGGGGTGTAGTAAAATTTGTTTAGCGCCCAGCGGATAGTTTTTTCATCTGACGACAAAGGGCGTTTCTCTGTGGGAGACTTTTCTGCGGGTATGAGTGCATTTTTACTTTGGTAGACCCAGTATAACCATAGATATTGCAGGACGGTTTTGCGAGAAATGGAATTGCCAGAGACAATCTCGCGCAAGACCCTGTTGCGATAGGATTTATCGCAGATACATTCCTCAACCAAAAGCGGTGCAATCAATTCAGCGCGGCGGTCACGCTGCTGGCGCTGACGCTCGGAAATATCCTCGTCGAGTGAGAGTAAACGGTACATATCCTGCGGCAGTTTTTCCATCTGTAAAAGGCTCGGCGTTGAGATTGGAAAAGGCATTTTGCAGCGTTGACAGTTGACAACATAAGATTGCTGGTCGCCGTAAAGCAAGACCCGCAGATGGTCACCTGTGTCGGATTTGAGCAAATCATTTTGTCTCATGGTATACGCTCCTTGTCGATGATGATACCCCAGTCGTCAATGCCCTGTTGCTTCCAGTATCGGCGGGATAATTCCAATCGTTCAGCGACAGATGGGCGGCTTAGATGTGAGCGGAAAACGGCTTCACGGACGGCGATTTTTCCGTCTGCAAAATGGATAACAAAATCCGTTGTGTAGGTTTCGCTCGGCAGATTTAAGTCGTCAGACGGAATTTCGTTCAGTTGAAGTGGAATATTGCACTCTACTTGGACGATGGACGGGTCAGCGTTGAGCATCCGCGCGGCGGCAAGCTGTACTTTGTCATACAGACAGCAGACACGCGGACATTTTTCCAGTTTGATTTTGGTGCAACGCTCTTTTTGAACTTGTTTGCGCATAATAGCGCCCCTTTCCGGGGCTGGATTTTGAACCGCCAAAAAAGGAAAATATCTTTGCCCTATTGGGGCACAGAAAATTTCCTGTTTTTCCAAAAATCAAACAAAAATGCGGATTTTCTGCGAAAAATGGAAAATGAGTGTGCCTTTTGGCAAAACAGGAAAACGGCCTTGCCCCAACAACACAGTGCTACAACGCACAATTTTGTGTTGTGGGGCAAAGCCGTTTTCTCAAATCTCCCAAAATCGACAAAATATACTATATGGAGAGGCACTTGAAAAATTCCAGAAAGGCAAAGCCATTTTCCAAATTTTTTTCTAGGTGGCTCGCTCCACTCCGTTCCGCTCGCAGCGCCATTCTTCAAATATTTTCTGATTATTATCTGAAAAATCGGCGGAGAAACGACGGGAAACATATAATCTGAAATCGATTCGGGAAAGAAAAGGGGCCCCGGCGCGGAGCGCCGGGGCCTAATCCTATTTTGCTCAACAATTTGCCTTTTTGGACGGATTGTTTTGCCCTATGTCAGCTTTTTTAGTTATTTCCGACCACGCTGCAGCTCGATCCAGGCTAGGTCGCCTCTCTCCAGACCGTGGATCAGAACCTCCGCGGTGGCGATGTTTGTGGCGACAGGGATCGTGTGCATGTCGCACAGGCGCAGCAGCATCATGTCGTTCGGCTCGCCGGGCTTGGCACCGACGGGGTCACGGAAGAACAGCAGCATGTCCACCTCGCCGCAGCCGATCATGGCAGCGATCTGCTCGGCACCGCCGCGGCCTCCCGGATACAGCGTGCGCACCGGCAAACCGGTGGCATCATGGACGATTTTGCCGGTCACGCCCGTGGCGATCAGGTCATTCTCAGACAAAATGCGCACATAGGCAGTGCAGAACTGAGCCATCAATTCCTTGCGGGAATCGTGGGCAATCAAGGCAATTCTCATGGCTGAACTCTCCCCCTACAGCGGCCACCGCGTGGCCGTAAAACAAGCATATATTCTATAATATAATATATGCACAAAAAATGCAAGTGCGGCAGCCGCAAAAACTGACAAAAAATGCGCCGTTCGGCCAAGTGCTTAGCGGATTGCCCAAACAGTACCGCAAAATTTTGGTAAAACAGCGCGCCGCAGTTGTGCTATAATGAAAAAAACGGACAGAACAATGTACAGCTTTCTGTCTAAAAGGAGGATTCACCATGAGGAAATCAGCCCAGACCGTCATCCGCCCGGATGCCTATTATACCATCGCCGCCGCCAATGGCCGCGTGCTGGAAGTGGCCGATTTCAACACCGAGAACGGCGCGTCCGTCCGCCTGTGGAGCTACGAGGGTCAGCCCTGGCAGCAGTGGCAGTTTGTGGAAGCGGGGGACGGCGAGTACCGCATCAGGAACCGCTTTACGGGCAAGGTCATGGACTTGGCCATGTCCGGCGTCTGCAACGGCACCTGGGTCCACCAGTGGACCCAGACCGCGGGCGCGGGTCAGCGCTGGCAGATCGTGGAGGCTGGCGGCGGCAAGGTCAAGCTGCGCAACGTCCTGGCCGATAAGGTCATTGACCTGGTGGGAATGCGCGTGGAGAACGGCACCCAGGCCCAGATCTGGCAGGATGTCTTTGGCGAGAACCAGCTCTGGAAGCTCGACCCTGTGCCTGAGCGCCTGCTGAACAAGGAGACCCCTGCCCCGACGCCCGCCGCCAAGAAGCCCGCCAAAACCACCCGCACCCAGACCGAGAAGAAAAACTCCGGCAAGGCCGCAAGGCGCAGCAGCAAGAATAAATGATTGAAAAGCCTTCCCCCACGGGGGAAGCTTTTTTTCTGTTGCGGGAAGCGAAAAATGTTGCTATAATAAAGCAAATACAAAAAACCGAAAGGCAGTACGACCATGCAGTTTACCGAACTTACGAACGTTTCACCCGAAATCATCCGCGCTACACAGGCGATGGGCTTTACCGATATGACCGAAATCCAGGAAAAGGCCATCCCGCTGATGCTGGCCGGGCACGATATGATCGCCAAAGCCCCCACGGGCACCGGCAAGACTGTGGCGTTCGGCATTCCCATTCTGTCCAAGGTCGATCCTGCCAGCCTCAAGCCGCAGGCCGTCATTTTAAGCCCCACGCGGGAGCTGGCCCAGCAGATCGCCCAGGACCTGCAAAATCTGGCGCAGTTTCTGCCTGACATCAAAATCGTTTGCGTCTATGGCGGCGCGGGCATGGACAAGCAGCAGCGCCAGCTCAAAGCCGGCTGCCAAATCGTCGTTGCCACGCCGGGCCGCCTGATGGACCACTACCGCCACCACGCCATTGATGTCTCCGACGTCAAAACCGTCGTGCTGGACGAGGCCGACGAGATGCTGAACATGGGCTTTTACAAGGACGTCAAGTACATCATCGACCTGATGAAGCACCGCGAGAGCCTGTCGATGTTCTCGGCGACCATCAGCCGCGAGGTGCTGGACATCGGCTGGCTCTACCAGCACAACGCCGCCGAGGTCAGCGTCCAGCCCGTCGAGGATTCCAGCCCGAAAATTGCCCAGTACAAGCTGCTGACCACGGGCCGTGACAAGCTGGCCGACGCCGCGCAGATCATCATTGACGAGGGCTACAAGCGGGTCATGATCTTCTGCAACACCAAGTACAACACGGGGATGCTGGCCAACCAGCTTGCCCGGCTGAACTTCAACGTGGACTGCCTGCACGGCGACCTGTCCCAGGCTGAGCGCAACCGCATTATGACGCGGTTCAAGGCCGGGGAGATCGATGTGCTGGTCGCCACCGATGTGGCAGCGCGCGGTATTGATGTTTCCGATGTGGATGCCGTCATCAACTACGACGTGCCCGAGGAAAACGAGCACTACACCCACCGCATTGGCCGCACGGGCCGCGCCCGCAAGCAGGGCGCGAGCTACCTGTTCTACACGAAGGAGGAGCAAAAACGCGTGGACCAGCTGCTGCGCCTGACCCGCAACACCGACGATTGCAAGAGCGTAAAGTTTGACTTTAACCATGAGCATCTGAAAATCGAGGACACCGCCCCGGCAGATAAGTTCCAGATCAAGGCATATTTTTAAGTCGGTGAGCCGTAGGGGCCGGGCATGCCCGGCCCGGAGGTTTACGCGGGATGCCCTTTTATGGGCCGATTTGCAGGCAGGGGTCTTGACCCCTCCGCGGCGGCCAGAGGGCTGCCCCAAAAGTATTTGTGCAAAACAAAAAGCGACCACCTGTTTCTCAGATGGCCGCTTTTATTTTGCCTGTTACAGGCTTTCGATCATATTTGCCACGATCTCCGTCGCGGTCTTAACGTACTCGGTGATGCTGAACTGCTTGACAACGAGCACCTCATAGCCGCTCTCGTCGGCGTTGTCGCTCATGGCGCGCAGGATGACACAGGGCACGCCGTTGCGGCCCGCGATCTGGCTGACCGCCGCGCCCTCCATTTCGACGCAGTCGGGGTGGCACTTTTCCTCAATCGCCTTTTTCGTCTCGGCGTCACCGACGAAGGTGTCGCCCGTGGCGATCTTGCCCGCGATGGCCTTCACGCCGCAGGCAGTGCAGGCGTCCAGCGCGGTCTGCACCAGCGCGGGATCGCCGTGGTACTCGGTCTGGAACGGTGCGCTCTGGGCGATCATGCTCAGCTCGGCGTCGTGGTAGACGACGGTTTCACCGACGCAGACGTCACCGATGCCGATTTTGCTGGTCATATTGCCCGCAATGCCGCTGAAAATCAGCTTATCAATGCCGTATTTTGTGCACAGCACCTGCACGGTGGACGCGGCGTTGGCCTTGCCCATGCCCGCGCAGCAGACGACGACCTGTTTGCCCTGCAGCGTGCCGCAGTGGTACTCGACCCCGGCGTAGTTCTCTTTGGTCACGTTCTCCAGCCGTGCGCACAGCTGGTCGACTTCGTCGGGCATAGCGCCCATAATGCCAATAATCACGGTCAAACCTCCGTTAAACGTTGAACAAAAATTCGATAACGTCACCGTCGTTCACGACGTACTCCTTGCCCTCGGTGCGCTGCAGGCCCTTGGCCTTGACGGCGGCATAGTTGAAGTCGGCGTCCTCCAGGTCTTTGTACGCGATGACCTGCGCACGGATGAAGCCGCGCTCAAAGTCGCTGTGGATCTTGCCGGCAGCCTGCGGGGCCTTGGTGCCCTTCCTGATGGTCCAGGCGCGGCATTCCTTCTTGCCGTCGGTCAGGAAGCTGATGAGGCCCAGCAGCTCGTAGCTGGCCTTGATGAGCTTGTCCAGACCGGTGGACTCGATGCCCATTTCCTGCAGGAACGCAATTTTTTCCTCCTGCGTGGAACCGGCAATGTCCTCCTCGGTCTTGGCGCAGATGGGGATGGCCTGGGCGTTTTCCTCCTTGGCGCGGGCGGCGACGAGCGGGAAGTACGGGTTCTCGTCCAGCCCGCCCAGCAGGTCGTCCTCACCGACGTTGCAGGCGTAGATGACGGGCTTGGCGGACAGCAGGCCCAGCTCCTTGCGGGCGGCCTTCACGGCGTCGTCGCTCTCGTCAAAGTCAAAGCTGCGCGCGGGCTTGCCGCCTTCAAGCCAGGCGGCCAGGTCGGCCAGCCAGGCAGCCTCGGCGGCAGCGGCCTTGTTGCCGGTCTTGGCAGCCTTCTGCTGGCGGCCCAGGCGGTTGCTGACGACCTCGAGGTCGGCCAGGATCAGCTCCAAGTCGATGGCATCAATGTCGCGGATGGGGTCAACGCTCTCGGGCTTGTTGACGTCCTCGACCACATGAATGATGTTGTCATCGTCGAAGCAGCGCACAACATGGACGATGGCGTCGCACTCGCGGATGTGGCCCAGAAACTTGTTGCCGAGACCCGCGCCCTGGCTGGCACCCTTGACCAGACCTGCAATGTCAACAAACTCAACGATGGCAGGCGTTTTCTTGTCAGTCTGCCAGATTTCGGCCAGCTTGTCCAGCCGCGGGTCGGGCACGGGCACGATGCCGGAGTTCGGCTCAATCGTGCAGAAGGGGTAGTTGGCCGCCTGCGCGTTCTGGGTGCTGGTCAGCGCATTGAACAGGGTAGACTTGCCCACGTTGGGCAGACCCACGATTCCTAATTTCATATTTCTCCAAATCTCCTTTATTATCGTTGCTTTTTGCTGTCTGATTTGGGGGTTTATCCCCATTTTACCCCCCCATTTTCGAGGTTTACCCCTTTTTCTCTATGTCGGCTGCCTCAAAAAGGCGCACGGCGTTCTGCATTGAATCATCAGAAACATGAACATATTTGTCCATCGTGGTCTTGATACTGGCGTGCCCCAACAACTGCTGCAAGACCTTGGGCTGCATGCCGTACTCAACCGCACGGGTAGCATAGGTATGGCGCAGCGCGTGCATCCCAAAGGGAGCAATGCCAGCTTTTTCGCACAGCTTATAGAGGTGGGTGTCATAGGAACTGTTCTTAATCGGCTCACCGGTTCGATAGTTTACAAAGACCAAATCGTGCATGCAGAAGTACATCTGCCTTCCGGTACGGCGATCTGTGTATTCCAGAATCTGCTGCAACGTGGGCGACTCTTTGCGGGTCAAGCGCTCATCATAGCAGCTCTTCAAAATACGATATGCGGTATCGGTCAAGGGGATAGTGCGGTAGCTTTTCACCGTTTTGGGAGGCCCGGCACGCCAGTACTTGAAGTGGTGGCGGTACTCCAAACTTTTATTGACGGTAAGAGTACGCTTCTTCCAGTTGATGGCATCCCAAGTCAAACCAATCAGTTCACCCGTGCGCAGCCCGGTTTCCAGCAGCAGTGCATATTGCCGGTAGTTGTGAGAATCCTTGGCTACGGCAAGGAAGCGCTTCTGTTCCTCAACGGAAAGGTAGCGAATATCGTCCACTGCACGGACCGGCTTGTTATAGCGCACGCCATTCATCGGATGTTTGACGATAATATCGTTCATCACAGCAGATTTGAACATGGTACCCATAGCAATGTAAGTCTGACGGATTGTAGAACCGGCGTAAGTACTTTCCATGCGGTTCAGAATGATCTGGCAGTGCATCGGCTTTACGTCGCCCATGCACATGGTTCCAATCAGCGGCTGAACATTTCTCTTATAGCGTTCCGTATAGTTGCGGATGCAGTTCGGGGAAAGGTTACAGATGATGTTCGTGATCCAGTAGTCAAACCAGTTGTCTACGGACATGTCAGAGTTGCAGGTAATGACGCGATGACGCAATTCGTATTTCGTATCGGCAAGCCAATTCTTGGCTTCGGGCAGCGACTTGAAATATTTTTCTCGCCGCTCCCCGTCTTTGGTATAGTATCTTGCGGAATATAACCCGTCCTTTCTTTGGCGTATGCCTTTTCCGCATTCTTTTCGCTTTAGGCTTTTACCCATAGTGGACTCCTTTCCAAAGCGGGAATCCAACGCGATACTGAAATTATAGCACATGAAATCCCTATTTTCAACGGCATTACCTCTCTTAAATAATCAGCTTGCTGCTGATGTAGGCTTCAAATTCTTTGCGTTTGACCAATTTCTTTGACCCTACATACAGCACGAAAGGACAGTTGGGCTGTTTGAGCATGGCATCAATTTTGTTGATGCCGATATTGCTGTATTCGGACGCTTCCTTGATGGAAAGCGTTAGTTTAAGATGGATGGGTACACTTTCGGGATCTTGCATGATAAATGCCTCCTATTGCCTTTATAGTGTCTGATTTTCTTCACGCGCGCGGCAGCATCAATTTATTGGATAAATCTTGCTGTATTCTAATTTTAATAAGAAAAACAACGATGGTATATACAAAGACCGCGCGGATGTAATGCGGACACTATGCTTTTATCATGCAAAATTCCACCATCTTGACAGGGCGGACATTCTTGTGCTATACTCCACCTGTAAATGATTTTTGTGCCTTGCGCACACGTGGTTTTAGTTTGTAATTCGTGCCAGCAGCCTTGTCCTGCCCATACGGGGTGGACGCTGTTGGCACTTTTCTTTTTATACGGGGTGGAAAACACCCAACCATAGCGAGAAAGATCGTGGTTCACGGTTTGCCGTGAACATCAGGCAATATCCACACGATCCTGACCTATGCCTACGAGAACGCCTTTATCACAAACAAT
>ERZ780228.993-NODE-993-length-20937-cov-3.302988_pt1 | contig 20937 bp, 15 predicted proteins | sample MGYA00511015_ERZ780228 | MGnify/ENA primary metagenome ERZ780228 (study PRJEB29588, sample SAMEA2161897) | human gut metagenome | biome: human gut; feature: human-associated habitat; material: faeces | place: Denmark | collected 2008/2010 ...
AAAGGCTATGACGCAGTAGGTGTTCAGGAAATTGCTGACAAATGCGAGTTAACCAAACCGGCACTTTATTATCATTTTAAGAACAAGTCCGGTATTCTTGAGGGTATAATGCAACAGTACATTGACCCTGTAGTTGTAAAACTTAGAGAGGTAGTTAACAGTAGCAGTTCCTTTGAAGACAGTCTTCATAATTTTGCTTATTGCTATGTATCAGAAGGTTGTGAGAATTTACACCTTTACCTAATGTTAATGACAATGCAGTATAGCCCACCAATGAGTGAATTTAACAATGCTTTTATTCGTCATTGTACAGAGATAAATAACATTGTAAAGTCGATTTTCATAAATGCCAGAGGTTTACTTGGTAATATGAACGGTAGGGAAAACCAATTTGCAACAACTTTCCTTGGTATGATTGGTTTCCATATGTATGAATATCATTCAGTGAAAGAACCTAAGATGGATAAATCAGCAGTTGATATGATTATTCATCAGTTTCTTCATGGTATTTATTCTTGAATGGAATATTAATTTTGAAAAACATTGCTAATTGTGGAATTTGCACAAAATATGTCGCAAAATTTATATGTAAGTTTTTCAAAATGTATTGAATTATAATAAAAAAATTGATAAAATATACTTATTGAATGTAAGTTGTACACATTGAAGGAGTGTTAATATAAATGGATTACAAATTTAATGATTCTCGTACACCCCTCGAACTATTCCATGCAGGCGATTCTGTTAGAGCCTATGAGTTTATGGGTGCTCATAGAGTTAATTGGGATAATCGTGATGGTGTAGTTTTCAGAGTATGGGCACCAAATGCTCTCTCTGTTTCTGTTGTTGGTAACTTCAACGGTTGGAATAACGATGCTAACTATATGTACAAAATCAGTGAAGCCGGTGTTTGGGAACTTTTCATCGAGGGTATTCAGCAGTACGATATTTATAAATATTGTGTTGAAACACCTTGGAACGAAAGACAACTAAAGTCCGACCCATATGCTTTCCATTCTCAGACAAGACCTGATAATGCATCTATGTTCTATGATTTAAGTGGCTTTGAATGGGAAGATGACCAGTGGATTAAGGACAAGGAGTCATCAAACCACCTAGAAAAGCCAATGAATATTTACGAAATTCATGCAGGTTCTTGGAGAAAGTATATGGACGGTAGTGTATTTAACTATCGTAAACTTGCTGAAGAACTTGTTCCTTATGTAAAAGAAATGGGTTATACTCATGTAGAACTTATGCCTATTACAGAATACCCATTTGACGGTAGCTGGGGTTATCAGGTAACAGGTTACTATGCTCCAACTTCTCGTTATGGTACACCACATGACTTTATGGCATTTGTTGATGAATGTCACAAGGCCGGTATCGGTGTTATCCTTGACTGGGTTCCTGCTCATTTCCCTAAGGATGCTCATGGCTTAGGTCGTTTTGACGGCACAGCTTGTTATGAATATATTGATAGCCGTAAAGGTGAACATAAAGAATGGGGTACATATGTATTCGATTACTCAAGATATGAAGTAATTTCATTCCTAATTTCATCAGCTATGTATTGGGTAGATACTTACCACATTGATGGTATCCGTGTTGATGCAGTTGCTTCAATGCTATACCTTGACTATAATCGTCAAGATGGTGAGTGGGTTCCTAACCAGTATGGTGGCAGGGAACACCTAGAGGCAGTTGCATTTTTACAAAGACTAAATACAGTTATCCATATGTATCACCCTCATACAATGATGATTGCCGAAGAAAGCACATCATGGCCAAAGGTTACAGGTCCAGTTGATGATGGTGGTTTAGGATTTGACTATAAGTGGAATATGGGTTGGATGAACGATATGCTTCATTATATGTCACTTGACCCATTATGGAGACCATTCAACCATGATAACCTTACATTCTCATTTATGTATTGCTTTAGCGAACACTTTATCTTACCAATTTCTCATGATGAAGTTGTTTATGGTAAGGGTTCTCTAATCAATAAAATGCCGGGTGACTATGACCAGAAGTTTGCCGGTGTAAGACTATTCTTAGCTTATATGGCTGCTCATCCGGGTAAAATGCTAACATTTATGGGTTCAGAAATTGGACAGTTTGATGAATGGAACGCAGAAGAAAGTATTCAGTGGAATCTTTTAGAATATGAAAAGCATTGGAGATTAAAGGACTTTGTTTCTAAGTTAAATCATTTCTATATTACAGAAAGACCAATGCACGAAATTGATACTAACTGGGATGGCTTCCAGTGGATTCACCACAACGACTATACTCAGTCAATTATTGCATTCCGTAGAATTGATAAAGACGGCAATAACATTATTTGTGTATTTAACTTCCAGCCAATGCACAGAGTTGATTACAGAATCGGTGTACCATTCTATGGTGTATATGAAGAAGTATTCAATACTGATGATGAAGAATATGGTGGTTACGGTATTACAAATGGTAAGAGAATTATGTGCGAAGAAAAGCCAAGACATGATTCTAATTGGAGTATTGATTTATCAATCCCACCAATGAGTGCTATGTTCTTTAAGTGTGTTGAAAAGTTACCTGAACCTAAGAAAAAAGAAGAAAAGAAGGAAGAAAAGGTAACTAAGAAAGCACCTGCTAAGAAGACTACAACAAAGAAAACAACTAAGACAGCTACAAAAACAACTACAAAGAAAACTACTGCTAAAAAGGCAACAAAGAAAACTGTAAAAGCTACAGAAGAAAAGGTTGAGAAGAAAGCAGTAAAAGCAGAATCTAAGGTTGAAGAAAAGCCAAAGGCTGAAGCTAAAGCTGAACCAAAGGCTCAGGCTAAAACTGAAAAAGTAGCTGAAAAGAAAACAACAAAAACAACTGACAAATAAAGATAAAAAATTATTTGTTTTATATCTCCTCCAAGGGCAGTTTCTTTTATTAGAAACTGCCCTTTACACATTTGTAAAATACTATTGACAGTACCAAAATAATGCGATGTATTAAAAGTGGATTAAATATATGATACCAAAGGGTTTATGAAATTTCGGATAGATTATTATGAAAAAATTTTATTATTATGTTTATCACTTGTATTGGTTGTAATTATGGTAGGGTGTAATAATTTAAAAGGTGGAGAAGATGCATTAAATGTTTTTGATGTTAACAGTAGTAAGGTGCTGATTACCTACAACAACAAAACCACTACTTTAACAGACGATAAGCGAAAAGAATTTGTAAGTCTAATTAAAAGTATCTACAAAGGCACTAATGTAAAAGATGACAGTACTACTAAGTATGATATGAAAATCGACTTTAATAATGAAAATGTAGTCGAAATTTCTACTGCTTTATTCTTAGTTTCAATCTTTGTGTGGAACAAAGGTATTAGTAATTACAAATCAGCAGGTTCATAAATGGTTTTTAGGGAATGGGCAACCATTCCCTTTTTCTTTAGTTGTTTTATATAAATATTTTATTTGAAATTTGTGCAAATAAAATAAAGAAAAAATATAGAATTGTTCACAATTTTGTGTTATTATAATAGGGAAGAATATTTATTTAGAGAGGAAAACGAAATGAAATTTATGAAAAAGATTTTAGCACTATCACTTTGTTTAGTTGCCTTTACAACAATGATGTTGTTTGCAGGTTGTAATGATGAGGATAACTCAAGTAGCGCTCAGGGTGCTTATGTATCTGATGGCGATACAGTTCAGCAGAATACTGATGATGTTGAGAATGCTACAGTATCTCAGCCACAGGTTGATACTGATAAGTTTCCAACAAATTATGAAACTATTGAACAGAAAGTTTACTTTGTTATTGCTTCTCCAAAGACAACTAAGGACGGCAAAACTACAGGTAGTGATGCACTTAAGATTATGTCAACTGCTAACGGTAAGGTCACTGACCAGCTAAATGCTAAGCTAAAGAAAGAAATTACAACTGCAGTTAACAATCAGGTTGATTCAGTAAAATGTACAGATGCTCATATTGAGGAAGACCCTAATAACTCAAAGATGGGACTTTTAACAGTTACTTTTACTTATAAGTCAACAGGTGGGGAAGATAAGAAAATCTTCAATATGTCACTTAACTAATTAAATGATATAGTAAATCAAGGACTATTGTTTATGCAATAGTCCTTTTTGTCAACATTAATATTTAAGTCCATATTATATATTAGGGTTATTACCCAGAAAATTAAAAATGGAGAATGTATGTATGGCAAATTTTTATAATCAGGCTACATTAGCCTATAATGGAAAAACAGTAAATTCTAATATTACAATCGGTGAAATTGTTGAGAAGATAACTGTTACAAAGACTGCAGTTTTAGATAGATATTATGCAGATAGTGAAATAAACTATGTTATGACAATAAGAAATTCAGGTTCAACTTCAATTAGTAACTTAATCTTAACGGATAATTTAGGTGAGTATGATTATAATGAACTCTCATTAGTACCACTAGAGTATATCCAAGGTGCAATTCTTTATTATGTAAATGGGGTTCTTCAAAATACACCAACAGTTACAGTAGGTCCACCACTAACTATTACCGGAATATCTATTCCGGCAGGTGGTACTGTTATTATTGTATATAAAGTTAGGACAAATCAGTTTGCACCACTTGATCTGGAAAGCTCAATAGAAAATACTGTTTCAGTAATTGGTGATGGCATTAATACACCTATTACTGCAAATGAAACAGTTTTTCCTGAGTCTGAACCAATGCTTTCAATTACAAAGGCACTTACACCAATTGTTGTAGAAAATAACGGTAGAGTAACTTACACATTTACCATTGAGAATAGGGGAAATGTAGCAATAGTCGCAGCTGATAATGTTATTTTGACAGATAAATTTGACCCTATACTTTCTGATATAGAAGTTACATACAATGGAACTCCTTGGACAGAAGGTAATGAATATGAATATAACACTACAACAGGCGAATTTGAAACAAAAGCTGGGGCAATTACAGTTCCTTCTGCTACAACTACAAGGGATGACACGACAGGTGCAGTTAGCATAACACCTGGAGTTTCAACTATTACTGTAAGCGGCACAATATAAAAAAAGAGTATTCGAATGAATACTCAAAATAAATATAAAAATGGGGGCTGTCCATATGGGCAACCCCCTAAAATACTTTTACAAGTAGTGATTAGTTCTTTTCAGCGATTGCAGCCTGAGCAGCAGCAAGTCTTGCGATTGGAACTCTGAATGGTGAGCAAGATACATAATCTAGACCAATCTTATGACAGAACTCAACAGATGTTGGGTCACCACCATGTTCACCACAGATACCGCAGTGCATATCCGGTCTAACTTTCTTACCTAGTTCAACAGCCATTTCCATTAGTTTGCCAACACCTGTCTGGTCTAGCTTTGCAAATGGATCGTTTTCATAAATCTTGTTGTCATAGTAAGAATCTAGGAACTTACCTGCATCGTCTCTTGAGAAACCAAATGTCATCTGTGTTAGGTCGTTAGTACCGAAGCAGAAGAATTCAGCTTCCTTAGCGATTTCGTCAGCTGTTAGAGCAGCTCTTGGGATTTCGATCATTGTACCAACTTCGTACTTTAGATCTGTACCTGCAGCAGCAATTTCAGCGTCAGCTGTTTCAACAACAACTTTCTTTACGAACTTAAGTTCCTTAACATCACCAACTAGTGGGATCATAATTTCAGGAACTAAGTTCCAATCAGGATGAGCCTTAGATACGTTTAGAGCAGCTTTGATAACTGCCTTTGTCTGCATCTTAGCAATTTCAGGATATGTAACTGCTAGACGACAACCACGGTGACCCATCATAGGGTTGAATTCGTGTAGACCGTTGATGATAGCCTTAATCTGATCAACTGTCTTACCCTGAGCCTTAGCTAGAGCTTCAATGTCAGCTTCTTCAGTTGGTACGAATTCGTGTAGAGGAGGATCTAGGAAACGAATAGTAACTGGGTTACCTTCTAGAGCTTCATATAGAGCTTCAAAGTCGCCCTGCTGATATGGCATAATCTTATCTAGAGCCTTTTCTCTTTCTTCAACTGTATCTGCACAGATCATTTCTCTAAATGCAGCAATTCTTGATTCTTCGAAGAACATATGCTCTGTACGGCATAGACCAATACCTTCAGCACCTAGTTCCTTAGCTCTCTTAGCATCTTCAGGTGTATCAGCATTTGTTCTAACCTTTAGAGTTCTGTACTTGTCAGCCCAAGTCATAATTCTACCAAATTCACCGGCAATTGAAGCAGGAACTGTTGGGATGATACCGTCATAAATGTTACCTGTTGAACCGTCAATTGAAATTGGATCGCCTTCGTGGAATTCCTTACCTGCTAGTGTGAATACCTTGTTGTCTTCATCCATATTGATGTCTGAGCAACCGGATACACAGCAAGTACCCATGCCACGAGCAACAACAGCAGCGTGAGATGTCATACCACCACGAACTGTTAGGATACCTTCAGCAGCCTTCATACCTGTGATGTCTTCTGGAGATGTTTCTAGTCTAACTAGAACAACCTTTTCGCCTTTTTCTGCCCAAGCAGTAGCGTCATCAGCTGTGAATACGATCTTACCACAAGCAGCACCCGGAGAAGCACCAAGACCCTTACCCATTGGTGTAGCAGCCTTTAGAGCTGTAGCATCAAACTGTGGGTGAAGTAGTGTGTCTAGGTTACGAGGGTCGATCATTGCAACAGCTTCTTCTTCTGTTCTCATGCCTTCGTCAACTAGGTCACAAGCAATCTTTAGAGCAGCCTGAGCTGTTCTCTTACCGTTTCTTGTCTGTAGCATATATAGCTTACCGTGTTCAACAGTAAATTCCATATCCTGCATATCTCTGTAGTGATCTTCTAGAGTCTTACAAACTGTCTTGAACTGTGCGAAAGCTTCTGGGAACTTCTGTTCCATTTCAGAAATGTGCATTGGTGTACGAACACCTGCAACAACGTCTTCGCCCTGTGCGTTTGTTAGGAATTCACCGAATAGACCCTTAGCACCTGTTGATGGGTCTCTTGTAAATGCAACACCTGTACCACAATCGTCACCCATGTTACCGAATGCCATTGCCTGTACGTTAACTGCAGTACCCCATGAATAAGGGATATCGTTATCTCTTCTATAAACGTTAGCTCTTGGGTTATCCCATGAACGGAATACGGCTTCAATAGCGCCCATTAGCTGTTCCTTAGGATCAGTAGGGAAGTCAACGCCAATCTGCTTCTTGTATTCAGCCTTGAACTGTTCTGCTAGTTCCTGTAGATCTTCAGCAGTTAGTTCAACGTCCTGAGTAACACCCTTCTTGTTCTTCATTTCGTCAATAAGAACTTCAAAGTACTTCTTACCAACTTCCATAACTACGTCAGAATACATCTGAATGAATCTTCTGTAGCAGTCCCATGCCCAACGAGGGTTGTTTGACTTTTCAGCCATAACAGCAACAACATCTTCGTTTAGACCTAGGTTAAGGATTGTATCCATCATACCCGGCATAGAAGCTCTAGCACCTGAACGAACAGAAACTAGTAGTGGGTTTTCCTTATCACCAAACTTCTTACCTGTGATTTCTTCCATCTTGATGATGTATTCCATGATTTCAGCCTGGATTTCATCATTAATCTTTCTGCCATCTTCATAGTACTTTGTACAAGCTTCTGTTGTAATTGTGAAGCCCTGTGGTACTGGTAGGCCTAGACCTGTCATTTCAGCTAGGTTAGCACCCTTACCGCCTAGAAGATTACGCATGTCCTTGTTACCTTCTTTAAAAAGGTACACATACTTGTGACTCATAGTTTGAATCCTCCTGTAAAAGTATAAAATTAACCACTAAGTAATTCACCTGCAGTTTTATTGCAGACTTTCTTAGTCTAGGAATAATTATAACAAAAAAATAAAAAAATAGCCACATTTTTGGAAAAATATTTCTTATAAAAAGTGGAGATTTTTTGTAATGTATATTGTGTAATATGTTAAAAATTTAAGAATTTTTTCAGTTTTTTTGGATTTGTACTTGAAAATTTGAGGAATTGTGGGATAATAGTAGTGTCTTATTATGTGTATAGCATAGAAAGAGAGAGTATATTATGAGTAACTGTGCAATTATTTTGGCAGGTGGCGAAGGTAAAAGAATGAAAAGTAACCTTCCTAAACCAATGTCAGAAGTTTTGGGAAAGCCAATGTTAAGATGGGTTATCGACTCAGTAAAGTCAGCCGGTGTTGATGACATATGTGTAGTAAAAGGCTACAAGAAGGAATGTATTGATGAATTTGTAAGTTCGCTTCCTTTTGAAGTAGAAACTGTTTATCAAGCTGAGCGTCTTGGTACAGGTCATGCAGTAATGATGGCTAAGGATTTTTTGGAAAAGCACAGTGGCAATGTTGTTATTCTAAACGGTGATGCTCCTTTTATGGATGCAAAGACTATTTCCGATGCACTTGCTCTTCATACAGAAAAGGGTAGTGTTGCAACAGTAATTTCAGCTAAAGTTTCTGACCCTACAGGTTACGGTAGAATTGTCAGAGATGAAAACAACAATTTCCTAAAAATTGTTGAGCAGAAAGATTGTAACGAAGAAGAAAAGAAAATTAATGAAATCAACTCAGGTGGTTTTTGGTTTAACTGCGAAAAGTTACTTTCTGTTTTAGGCGAAATTAAAAGTGATAACAATGCTAAGGAATATTATCTTCCTGATGCACTAAAACTTCTATTAGATAAGAATGAAGTTGTTTCAGCATTTGTTTCAAGCAACCCTGATACTGTTTTAGGTGCTAATGACCCTGAACAGTTAAAGGAACTTAACGAAATTGCTAAGAGCAAAGGCTATAAATAAGGTATTAAATTTACTTGTTAAATTTTATATATAAACTAAAAACAAACATAGGTAAGGGGATTAAAAAATGAATTTCAATGGTAAAGACATTAAGATTTTCTCCGGCTCATCTAATAAGGATGTAGCACAGGGAATCGCAGGTTGTCTTGGACTTCCACTTGGAAAAAGCAATTGCTGTACATTCTCTGACGGTGAAATTGCAGTTTCACTTAACGAGTCTGTAAGAGGTTCTGATTGCTTTATTGTACAGTCAACATGTACACCTGTAAATGATAATCTTATGGAAATGCTAATTATGATTGATGCTATGAAGAGAGCTTCTGCCGGTAGAATTACTGCAGTTATGCCTTACTTCGGTTATGCTCGTCAGGACAGAAAAGCAAAGGCTAGAGATCCAATCTCAGCTAAACTTTGTGCAGATATTATTACTGCTGCCGGTGCTGACAGAATCCTAACAATGGATCTTCATGCAAATCAGATTCAGGGCTTCTTCAACATTCCTGTTGACCACCTAATCGGTGCTCCAATTCTTGCAGCACATATGAGAGAAAAGATGGGTACAAACGCAGATGATTATGTTGTTGTTTCCCCAGACCTTGGTTCAGTTACAAGAGCAAGAAACTTTGCAGCTAAAATCGGTTGTGGTCTTGCTATTATTGATAAGAGACGCCAGAAAGCTAATGTTTCTGAAGTTATGAACATTATTGGTGATGCTAAGGGCAAGAGAGTTATCCTAGTTGATGATATGATTGATACAGCCGGTACACTATGTAACGCTGCTGAAGCTATCATCGAAAAGGGTGGTGCTGTTGATGTTACTGCTTGTGCAACTCACGCAGTTCTATCAGGTCCTGCTATTGACAGAATTAAGAAGAGTCCTATTAAGGAAGTTGTTCTTCTTGATACAGTGCCTATCCCAGAAGACAAGATGCTTGATAAGTTCACTATTCTTCCTGTTGCTCCTGTATTTGCAGAAGCTATTGAAAGAATTTATTCTGACAAGCCTGTTTCTCCAATCAACTCATAATTGATAATTATTTTAACTTTTTAAGGGGTGCTCTTTAGTGCCCCTTTATTTTTTAGGTGATAAAATGTTTGGTAAAAAGAAATTTAGTTCTTCTATTGAATATATGGTTGTTGGTCTTGGTAATCCGGACAAAAAGTACGAGAATACCCGTCACAACACAGGCTTTATCTGTCTTGATAAAATCGCAGAAAAGTTTTCTTGTGATGTAAACCGTATTAAGTACAAGTCACTTGTAGGTGAATGTACTATTGACGGTAAAAAGGTTTTACTAATGAAACCACAGACATATATGAATAATAGTGGTCAAGCTGTTGTAGAGGCTATGAATTTCTACAAAATCCCCCCTGAGAATGTGATATTAATATTTGATGATATATCCCTTGATGTTGGAAAGATGAGAATACGCCGAAAAGGTAGCCACGGTGGACAAAATGGTGTTAAGAACATTATTTATCTAAGTGGTAAAGATACTTTCCCTCGCATAAAGGTAGGTATAGGAAAGAAACCTCATCCAGACTATGATTTGGCTGCTTGGGTTCTTTCAAAATTTACAGGTGACGAAATTAAACTGATTGATAAAATGGCCGATAATTGTTGTGAGGCTATTAAGTACATTATTGACGGTAATGCTGATAAGGCAATGAATTTGTTTAATTCCTAACCTAATAATATGCAGGTGAATAATGGAATTTTTATTTGATTGTGTTGCACAGTTAAAGAATTTTCAAAAACTAAATTCTTATGCAAAGTTAAAAGGTGCAGTTGCAGTAACAGCACTTAATTCAGGTTTTAAATCAAATATCATAGGAACGCTCTGTCATTATAACGATGCCAGAGCTTTTTGTGTTGCCGGTGATGAAAAGGAAGCACAAGTATTTTGTAATGACCTATGTATGATGGGTTACAAGGCTTGTGTATATCCTCAAAGAGACTTTAATTTTAGAGAAGTTAGTGGTATTTCCAGGGAATACGAACACCAAAGGTTAAAGGTTCTTACAAAACTTTTAACAGGTGAATGTGATATTGTGGTAGGTACAATTGATGCATTACTTCAATATACTATTCCACCGGAAATATTAAAAAAAGCTACACTTCACTTAAAACAAGGTCAGCAAATCTCTACAGAACAATGTGTAGAGGCTCTTAATTTGCTTGGTTATGAGCGTACAGATATGGTTGAGGGTACAGGTCAATTTGCACTGAGAGGTGGTATTCTTGATTTATTTGTACCGGATAGCGAAAACCCTGTTCGTGTAGAATTTTGGGGTGATGAAATCGACTCTATCAACCATTTTGATATTCTTACCCAAAGAAGATTTGACAAGGTGGATAGTATTTTACTTTCCCCATCAAATGAAATTCTTGTGGAAAACAAAGCAGAACTTTCTGAAAAAATAGTTAAGAAAGCTAATTTACTAAGAAGTGAAAAAACCGAAAAAGCAAAGGAAACTCTCTATAGAGAGGCTGAAAATATTGCCAATGGTGTAAACCTAACTATCCTTGATAAGTACATTTCTTTAGTATATAAGAAACCTGCAACTGTCCTTGACTATGTTGATGAAGAAGATTTTATCTTTATCAGTGAACACACTAATATTTCTGATAGAGTAAAGTCTATGGAATTTCAGTATAAAGAGGATATGAAAGAATACTTTGAAGATGGTATTCTTTGCAGAGGTCTTGATAAGTTCTCAATGGACTATAAGGAATTTTTGAAAATTGTAAACACCAGACATACAATTTTTATGGATAACTTTACCAGTGGCCATTTTGATTTACCTTTAAGTGATATTGTTTCATTTAATGTAAAGCAAGTTGCACCATGGAATGGTTCATTAACTGTACTTTGTGAAGATTTAAATGAATTCTTTAAGGAAAGAACTACTGTTGCAATTCTTGCAGGTACAGAAAAGTCCGGTAGAAATCTTACAGAGGAATTAAAAGAAAAAGGTTTTAAAGCACAGTTTGTAACAGGCTTAAAGAAAGCTGAACAAGGCAATATTTATGTTATGGAAGGTGCTTTGTCAACAGGTTTTGAACTATTACAAACAGACTTCCACTTAATAACATACGGTCAGTCAGTACAAAAGCCTAAGAGAAAAGTACAGCGAAAAAAGCAAGGTCAAGAAATTTATTCTTTATCAGAATTAAACAATGGTGATTATGTAGTTCATTCAACTCATGGTATAGGTATCTTTAGTGGTATTCATAACCTTGAAGTACAAGGTGTAAAGAAAGACTATATCAAAATCACTTATGCAAAAGGTGATGTACTTTATGTACCGGTAACTCAGCTTGATTTGGTAGCAAAGTACATTGGTCCTAGAGATAATGAACATGTAAAGTTATCTAAACTAGGTGGCAGTGAATGGCAGAAAGCAAAGACCAGAGTTCGTTCAGCAGTAAAGGATATGGCTAAGGAACTTTCTAAGCTATATACAGAGCGAATGAAAGCTAAGGGTTATGCTTTTTCACCTGACGGTGAGTGGCAAAGGGACTTTGAAGCCAAGTTTATGTATGATGAAACACCTGACCAATTGCGATGTACTGATGAAATCAAAGGTGATATGGAACGACTTGCTCCAATGGATAGATTACTTTGTGGTGATGTTGGTTTCGGTAAAACCGAAGTTGCATTGAGAGCAGCCTTTAAGTGTGTTTGTGACAGTAAACAATGTGCTATTCTTTGTCCAACAACAATCCTTGCATGGCAACATTATCAGACTATTATCAATAGATTTGACGGTTATCCGGTAAGAATTGAACTGCTAAGTAGATTTAGAACTGCAAAACAACAGAAAGAAATTGTTGAAAAGCTAAAGCGTGGTGAAGTTGATATTGTAGTGGGTACTCATAGACTGGTACAAAAGGATGTAACCTTCCACGACTTAGGACTTGCAATTATTGATGAAGAACAAAGATTTGGTGTTGCTCATAAAGAGAGATTTAAAGAAATTTGCAAGAATGTTGATGTACTAACTTTGTCAGCTACACCTATTCCACGAACACTTAATATGGCTATGAGTGGTATTCGTGATATGTCTGTATTGGAAGAAGCACCAACCAACAGACAACCGGTACAAACCTATGTACTTGAGCATGAACCTGCAATTCTCCACGAAGCAATTAGAAGAGAACTAAGGCGTGGGGGACAGGTTTTCTATCTTCATAACAATACAGAAAGTATCAACGCAAAGGCAGTTGCAATTTCAGAAGCAATACCGGAAGCTAAAATTGCAGTTGCTCATGGTAAAATGTCTGAACATGAATTGTCTGATATTTGGGCAAGAATGTTGAACCAAGAAATCAATGTGCTTGTATGTACAACAATTATTGAAACAGGTATTGACTTACCAAATGCAAATACCTTAATTATTGAAAATGCAGATAATATGGGACTTTCTCAACTTCATCAGTTAAGAGGTAGAGTTGGCAGAAGTAGCCGTAGAGCTTATGCATACTTTACATTTAACCCTCATAAGGTGCTTTCTGATATTAGCCAAAGAAGACTTAATGCAATTAGAGAGTTTACTGAGTTTGGTAGTGGTTACAAGATTGCAATGCGTGATCTTGAACTTAGAGGTGCAGGTAATATCCTAAGTGGTCAACAACATGGTCATATGGAGGATGTTGGTTACGATATGTACCTAAAGCTACTTAATGAAGCAGTTAAGGAAGAAAAGGGAGAGATTAAACCAACTGATACAAATGAATGTACTGTTGATATTCAGATGGATGCCCATATTCCTGAAAGCTATATTGAAAGTCTATCTCTAAGACTTGATGCTTATAAACGAATAGCAGATATAAAAACTCCTGATGACTATGATGATGTAGTTGATGAACTTTGTGACAGATATGGTGATATGCCACAATCTGTAATTGGTCTTTGTGATATTGCATTAACAAGGAACAAAGCAAAAGAATGTGGTATCTATGATATTAAGCAAAGTGAAAGCAATATTATATTGAAAGTAAACGATTTGAAAAATCCGGAACTTTATAAATTAATAGGCAATGCTAACGGCAAAGCTATATTAACACCATCAGAAAACCCATATATTACACTTAAAGTTGACAAGAACAAAAACGGTCTTAGTTCTTTAACAGAATTATTCTGGGAGAAATAATAGACAAATTCCTACATAAAAGTACAAAAATAAAGAAAAAATCGTTGATTTTATGAATTTTTAGTGTTTTTTATGGACTTTTTGATTGAATTATTGTATAATACAACTTATGTTATATTATTATGTTATCTTATCCTAAAGGCAGGTATAATCAAATGAATTTTAAGAATATTAAAAAAGTAATGGCTGGTACAGTTGCAGGTGCAATTATGGTATCAGCAGCAGCTTGTACTCCAATCAGTACAAAGGCTCAATGGTCTTACAAAGAAGGCAAAAATGAAAAGTCAATTGGTGTTTATATTTTTGCTCTTTTCAATGCTTATAACCAGGCTAAGACTTATGCTGAGAAAGCAGATGGTTACAAGAAAGACGAAAGTTTCCTTGATTTAAAGATTAAGGATGATGACGGTAAGGAAGCAGTAGCTTCTGATTGGATTAAGGATAAAGCTGATTTAACTCTTAGAGAAGCTCTTTATCTTGACAGTAAGCTAGATAGTCTAAATGCTACAGTTGATGAAGCATCTTATGCTGAACAGGCTGAAAAGGACTGGACACTGGGTTATATGGCTGAGTATTACTCACAGATGGGTTACTCAACAACACCGGAACAGGATATTCTGGAACCTTATGGTATTTCTAAGGAAAGCTATCAGGAACTACAGTACAATATGTCCGGTAAACAGCAGAAGTTATTTGATTTAATGTATGGTAAGGGTGGTTCAGAAGAAGTTCCTGACTCAGACCTACAGAAGTTCTTTGATGACAACTACACATACTACACATACTTTACAGTACCTCTATCAGAAACAACAACTGATAAATCAGGACAGCAGACATCAAAGGCTTATGATTCTAAGAAGCAGAAGCAGTTAACATCTGATGCAGAATCTTATGCTAAGGCTATTAACAACGGTTCAACAATGGAAGATCAGTGTACAAAGTATCTAAAGGCTACAAAGAGTTCTTCAAAGGCTAGTGATACAGTTCAAAAGAGTTGTGAACTACTTGATAAGGACAACCTAAGTTCTTCTTCAATTGGTGAAGATGTAGCTAAGAAGCTTGTTGATATGAAAGTTAACGAAGCTAAGGCTGTTACAATCGGTAAAGATAATTCCAAGACAATTTATGTTATCCAGAAGCAAAACACTAAGGATGGCGAAAAGGAATATCTAACTAAGGATGATTCTACTAGGAAGAATGTTCTTCAGAAAATGAAGAATGATGATTACAACAAATTCCTACAGAAAGAAGCTAAGGCACTTAAGTGTGAAGTCAACGAATCTGTAGTTAATAAGTATGACCCTGATATGTTCTGGGAAAAGCCAGAAGAAACAAGTACAACAACAACTTCTTCTAAGTAAGATTTGTTAAACAATTTTCTAACAGTACGGAGCTACTTTTTATGATTAATAGATTAAAGAAATTTATCTGTATATGTGGAGTTTGCGTATTGTCAATTACTACTCTTTCATTTGCAACAGTAGCAAATGCTGAGGACTATGTTGACAATAGCCAAGAAGCAGTCTATACAACTGCACCGGCAGTAGTAAATACAGAACCGATTTATACTCAGTCACAGGAACCGGCCAATAATGTTGATACATATACATATGCTCAGGATTATACTGAAGCACCGGTAGTTGATAATTACAGTAACGATACTAACACTAATTATGATGGTAATGCTGGTAGTTACAATTTCTATGACGATAACGGTGAAGTGTCAGACGGTAGTAGTGATACAAATTCTGATACTAATACCGATACAGATACTAATACTGATACCGATAAAAATGCTGATGCCGGTGAAACTACAACTCCAACATACAAAAATGTTAAAGAAATTGATGATACTGAGTTAAAAGATAGCGACTGGGATAAAATCTCAAAAGAATTATCTAAAAGTAAATCAAAAGGTAAAAGCTCAAGCCCATTTGACTATATTAAAAATAGTGAAAAGGCTACTGGTTGGGATGCTTTCATTAATAATCTTAATTGGGCATCAACTCTTGCATTAGTTTCATTTGCATTAGCTTTAATCTGTATTGTAATTTTCGTAATCTTTACAATTAAGAAAATAAGAAACAAGAGAAAAGGTTTACCTAATGTAAAAGTTAAATCTAACAAATCTGATGTTAGTGGTTCTCATGCAATTATTGAAGATGATGAAGAAGATAACTTTGATGAAATTTCTTCCAATACAAATGCAGAACCTGAAGAAACACAGAATATTTCTTCTCATGCAAAGTCAGCTCACGGTGGTGCTGAGGACTACGGTGATGATTATGATGAAGAAGATTTTAAAGATGTTCATTATGTAAAACCTGCTGATAAGCCAAAGAAGAAAAAGCTAAAGCAGGATACATCAGAAATCATTATTCCAAATAAATATAAAAGATAAGATTAAGGCACTGGTTTCAGTGCCTTTTTTGTTATAATTTGTGCATAAAAATAAGCTGAGTTTGATTTTACAAACTCAGCTTTTGTTATTTATAGTAATTAGCCTTCTAGATATTCTACAATTGTTGTGTCAAGATTGTCAACATTTTTACCTGTGTTGCATAGTGGAATTTTCTTTCCTTTTCGTACAAATAGAGGTACTTCATTTAGTGCAACATTTACAAAGTGTACACCCTTTTTAAGTTTCTCTTTATGTACAACCTTGTTGCCGGAAAGCTTGTAGAATGTCATTTCTTCCGGTAGATATACTGTTCTGCCTGATTTGTTCTGTTCGTAAACAGGTGCAATCATAGCTTCATCACCAAGAAGAACCTGGTCATCAGTTTCCTTGGATAGTGCATCCTTATATTCAAATGCAAGTGGCTTAAACATCATTTCATTGTTTTCAGCACACTTTTTAGCTAGGTCATATAGGTAAGGAATAAGTCTGTATCTAACTTCAATAACATCCTTAAATTCCTTGTTGTTGCTAAATGCATATGCTTCCTGATTTCTTGTACCAATAGCAGAGTGGTTTCTAAATAGTGGAGTGAATACAGATAACTGCATCCATCTGATTACAAGTTCTCTACTTGCATTACCGTTAAAACCACCACAGTCAGCACCTGTATAAATGTAACCACACATATTTAGTGATGGTAACATTCTTAGGTTAAGTAGGATGTGACTCCACCAAGATGTGTTGTCACCTGTCCAAATACCACCGTATCTGTGAGAACCAATGCATGATGCCCTGGAGAATAGGAGAGTGTCCTTTGGCAAACATTCACCAACACCTCTTGTCATCATATAACCATATAGGTTATGAACATCATAGTGGCTGTATTTGCCATCTAGGTGGTGCATATTCTTGTAGTCATCAATACTGTTAGATAGCTTAGAGAACTGGTCTCTGTACTCAAAGAAGTCCCAACAACCTAGGTCTTCACCATTATACTGCTTAACAAAGTCAACTGCTTTCTTAAAGCCTTCCATTGAGAAGAATAGGGCAGGTTCATTCATATCAATCCAGAAACCCTTAATACCCTTGTCAGTTAGTGTGTGGAACTTGTCACCAAACCATTTTCTTGTGTCAGCCTTTAGATAATCTGGGAAACAACAAATGCCGGGCCATACTGCTGCCTTAAAGTCATCACCGTTTCTATCCTTGCAGAAGTAGTTGTTCTTTACACCTTCTTCATAAACATCAAAGCCATCTTCACATCTAACACCTGCATCAATAATAGGAATTAGTCTAATACCTTTTTTCTTTAATTCTGCTACATAACTTTCGAAGTTAGGGAATGCTTTATCATCAATTGTAAAGTCCTTGTAATGGTCCATATAGTCAATGTCAAGGATAACAGAATCAAGTGGAATATCTGCCTTTTCATAACCATCTACAACTGCATCAACTTGTTCTTTGTTAGCATAGCTCCATCTACTTTGCTGATAACCAAATGCCCACATTGGAGGCATATAACTTTGACCGATTAGTTCTCTAAAGTTCTTAACAACTTCAAGTTCATTTTCACCGTTAATTACATAGAAGTCAGCGTCTTTACCTTCCAGTGAAATTGTAATTTCATCCTCAACAGTAAAGCCCATATCGTAGTGAACAGTACCCGGAAAATCAATAAAGTAACCAACTGTTGTTTCACCACTAATAATGAAGAAGTTGTGTGCACCGTATAGTGCTTCTTTTTCTTCTGTGTGGCAAGGGTCATCTGAACAGAATGAACGATACTTTCTGCCTCTTTTGTTAATACCACCCATTTGTTCACCAAGACCATAAATGGCATCACTATCATTTAGTGACATAGAGATAAATAGGTTATCTTCTTTTAAAGAAATATAGTCAGGGATTTCCTTCTCAATTTGCAAATCAATTACAGTAGAGTCTGTACAGAATGGTTCGCCAAATCTGTATTTTTTAATATTCATATAAAATCTCCTAATTCTTTCTAATTATCATAAAGATTATAACATAAAGATTTCATTTTTCAAGGTATTTAAACAAAAAATATTAACAAATTATGAACCCTATTTTTGTAAGTGCTTTACAAATTATTTCACCATGGTCAAATGCCAATCCATCATTGCTAATAATTTTAAAGTCAGCATTATTTTTTGTAACACCTTTAGTTATATTTTTTTCAAGTTCTATATTAATAATTTCATTTTATTAGCAATGGCTGGCTAAAAACTAATTTAACCTTATCATCACTGTCATTAATTTTAATATCAAACCACTTTGCATCTTTTGCATCATCACCGGCTATAGGCTTAATCTTGTCTTTATCAACAATAGCAAGAAATGAATCTGTCATTGTCCAACTTCTTGGGTCACGGTTTGGGGAAGAGAACACACCGATTTCTTCGATAGGTATATCTTTAATAGAAGTTTCTTCGTAAAGTTCCCGTTTTGCAGTATCAAAGATTGTTTCATTACTTTCAGCAAATCCACCGGGTAATGCCCAATGGTCAAGAAATGGATGACCACCTCTTTTTATCAGTAATACTTGAACTTTATTTTCTTTTATAGAAAATAAAACAATATCAGCAGTTACAGATGGTTTAGGGTAGTCCTTAGCTTTGTAATTTTGTAAAAATTCCTCTAGTGTAAATCCCTTATCATCAACAGTTCTTTTCATAACAATTACCTTCCTTTCAAGAAAAAAGGCTATTACAATAGTAATAGCCTTTTATAGTATGTGTTATAAAATTAGAAATCTACTTCTGTATCATAATAACAGCACTTGAGTAGTTTTTCCATTTCTTCCTGTGTAGGAATACGAGGATTAGAACCTGTACAAGCATCAGCAATAGCATTCTTTGCAATTTCAGGTAGTCTTTCTAGGAATACATCTTCAGGTACAAAGCCCTGTTCTGTTGGATATGAGTCAGGACCATAGTTCTTGATGCAATGAGGAATATTTAGTTCATCATTCATACCTCTTAGATGGTCAATAAGTAGAGAAATCTTTTCGTCAAGTGAGTCACCACCAAGGTGCATAAAGTCAGCAATCTGACCGTATCTTTCAGCAGCTGTTTCATTCTTTGCATTAAATGCAATAACCTTTGGTAGATACATAGCATTAGCAGCACCGTGAATAATATGTGCACCATAGTCAGCAAAAGCAGCACCTGTCTTATGTGCCATTGAGTGAACAATACCTAGTAGAGCATTTGAGAATGCCATACCTGCAAGACACTGAGCATTGTGCATATTGTCTCTCTTTTCCATATCGCCACTGTAAGAACCGATTAGGTCTCTCTGAATCATCTTAATTGCGTGTAGAGCAAGAGGGTCTGTGTAGTCACAGTTAGCAGTAGAAACATATGCTTCAATAGCATGTGTCATAGCGTCCATACCTGTATGAGCAACCAGCTTCTTAGGCATTGTTTCTGCTAGGTCAGGGTCAACAATAGCTACATCAGGTGTAATTTCAAAGTCAGCAATAGGATACTTAATACCCTTTGAGTAGTCTGTAATAATTGAGAATGCTGTAACTTCTGTAGCAGTACCTGATGTTGAAGAAATAGCACAGAAATGTGCTTTCTTTCTTAGACTAGGAATACCGAATACCTTGCACATATCTTCAAAACTAATGTCAGGATATTCATACTTAATCCACATTGCCTTTGCAGCATCAATTGGTGAGCCACCACCCATTGCAACAATCCAGTCAGGTTCAAAGTCAAGCATAGCCTGAGCACCCTTCATAACAGTTTCAACTGATGGGTCAGGTTCGATACCTTCAAATAGCTTAACTTCCATACCTGCTTCTTCTAGGTAAGAAACTGCCTTGTCTAGGAAACCAAAGCGTTTCATACTACCGCCACCTACGCATACGATAGCTTTCTTACCTTTAAAATCTTTTAGTGCTTCAAGAGCTCCTTTGCCATGATAAAGATCTCTTGGAAGAGTAAATCTTGCCATTTTAATTACCTCCATTTATATTAAATATAATTTTTTGCTTTGTCATAATTGATATTCTTAACAATTATTTATTAACATTATAGAACCTTTTGTCTAAAATATCAAGACCTATATACAAATTTTATAAAATTTTTTCTTACACTTTACAATTCTATGTATTAAATATCAATTATATGATAAGGATATATCTTTAATTTGATAAGGTATAATCTATATTTAACAAAAGAAAAACTGCCTACCGTTACGGTAGACAGCTATGTGAATAGAGATTAATTATTATAGTTCAGCAATAACTTCAACTTCAACCAAAACATCCTTAGGTAACTGTTTTGCAGCGACACAAGAACGAGCCGGTTTTTCAGTAAAGTATTCACCGTAAATACCATTGAAAGCACCGAAGTCTTCCATATTCTTTAGGAAACATACAGTCTTAACAACTTTGTCTAGAGAAGTACCTGCTTCTTCAAGAACAGCCTTTAGGTTCTTACAAACCTGATGAGTTTGTTCTTCAATAGTAGTAGCTTCTACATTACCACTGGCTGGGTTAATAGCAATCTGACCGG
>ERZ780228.995-NODE-995-length-20893-cov-6.149678_pt1 | contig 20893 bp, 20 predicted proteins | sample MGYA00511015_ERZ780228 | MGnify/ENA primary metagenome ERZ780228 (study PRJEB29588, sample SAMEA2161897) | human gut metagenome | biome: human gut; feature: human-associated habitat; material: faeces | place: Denmark | collected 2008/2010 ...
CGACGACCTCGCAGTTGTTGTAGTTTTCCTTCAGCCAGGGAATGATGATGGAGGTATCCAGACCACCGGAGTAGGCCAGAACGACTTTTTTGATGTTTTCCTTTTTCATAATAAACGCGCTCCTTTTAATAAAAATACACTTTTGTACCCTGATGCGCACTTTCCCTTCGCATCCTCTGTCTTTGATTCGCGGTTGATGCTTTTATTATACGCAGCGCGGCTTTTCCGTCAATGCTGAAAACTGCCAAACATGCCGCGCATTTGCGGCAGGATTTGTTACACTTTGTATGTTTATACAATATTATTTGTTTATATTCAAATTTTATGCAGTTAAAATGTATATATGAAATGCAAAAAAGCGCCCCGAAGGACGCTTTCTTTATGCCTGGTATCTTCCCAGGATCTCCTCCACCTGTTCCTGTGTCAGCGGGTGGGTGGGCTCCGGCTTTTCATTGCCCCTGCGCAGGGGCAGCCACCAGGTGGACAAGCCCAGCCAGCCGAACTTATAGGCAGTGTGGGGCTCACGGCCCACGCAGGTGAAGCCCAGGCGGGCATGGATACGCTCACTGGCAGGGTTGGGGTCTGCCACAAGGGCGTAGACATTCCAGTAACCCATCCCGTCCAGAATATCCAGCAGGGCGCGGTAGAGGGTATCCCCCACACCAAAGCCCCGGGCATCGGGGGCACAGTAGATGGTGCTCTCCACAGCCCAGTCGTAGGCCTCCCGGGGGTGGTAGCGGTGGGCGCAGGCGTAGCCCAGCAGCTTACCGTCCCCATCCCGGGCCAGCAGCAGAGGGATCAGCGCACGGGTGCTGTCCACCCAGTCCTCATACTCCGGCAGGGAAGAGGGCGTCACCTGAAAGGTTGCCGTGTGGTGCAGGACATACCAGTTGTAGATGTTCAGGATCTCCGCCGCATCGGCCCGGGTGGCCAGCGAGAGCCGGGGCAGGTTCTTCTCAGCCCATTCGGCGCACAGGGTTTCCTTCTGCGCCTTGGTCAGCTTTTTCAGGGCTGCTTCCCGGCGCAGGGCGGCAGATTTGTCTGTGCACCGTTCCAGATACGCGAACCGCTGTGCCCCCAGCGCACGGGTGCACTTGGCTCCCTTCCCGCTCTTGTGGGCGTGCAGGCGGCTGGCCGGGTCATTTGTCCAGCCCGTGTAGAGCTGGCCGCCTGCGCAGCGCACCATATAGACATAGGCCCGCTCCGTCTTCTCCGCTTCCCCGCTCATATCACAGTCTCCCGTTGTTTTTCAGCACCTGACGGCAGGCGGCCAGCGCCGTCTCCTTGTCCTTTGCGGTGATGAGGAACCGGCTGGCGTGGCAGAAGCTGATGCCCTCGATGCCGCTCTTCTGCTCAATGACCTCCTGCGGCTGGCCCGCCCAGCTCTGGGGGAAGGGCAGCTTCGGCTTTTTGGTCTTGTGGTCGGTCACGCACTGGGCGCTCCACCCGCCGCGCTGGCTGGGGTAGATGACGAAGAGGGCATCGGTCTTGTACAGGCCATTCTTCCAGGGCAGGTAGCAGGGCAGGATCACGATGCCGTCCCGGGAGTTCTTATAGGCCTGCTGCACTTTCTCGTCGGCGCGGTTCACGGCATTCGCGCTCTCGATCTGGTTTTCCAGGATCTGCTTTGCCACAGCCACCGCCTTGAAGAAGCAGGTGTCCTGATCCTCCTTGGAATCCCACACCGGGTTGAAGAAGCCGATGGCATCGCACAGGCTGTTCTGCTCGCCGGTATTATCGTTCAGGTCAAGGGGCTGGATAAAGTTTTCATCGATGAGCCGGGCCTGACGCTCCCCCACCAGCCCCGGGCCCAGCACCCGCCACAGCAGGCCGAAGGCCGCATAGGGGATGCCGTTGGCGCGGTACTCTCGGGGCTCCTGATGGTGATCGAACATGCCAAAGCCGATATCATACACGATGCCGTCGAAATCGTCCGGCACCACAAAGCCGCGGGTGATCCTGATGTCCGGCTGGATGATCTGCAGCAGCGCCGTTGCAAATACGTCGTCCGCATGGAACTTGCCGGCGTGGGTGAAGCCATTTGCAGGAATTTTCATAACAGCAATACCTCGTTCTCTTTCTTTGGGAACAGTATATCACATTCTGAAGCAGGGGACAAATCTTGATTTATTCTATTTTCGCTGGATGAAGCCTTTGCCCGGCTCCGTAATCTAAGCCCGACAGAATTTTTATAAAGAAGTAAAATCAGCCCCGGAAGCCGCTTTTTGTGCACTTCCGGGGCTGGTTTTCATTTTAACTATTTGTTGTATCGGTATATCCATCTGGAATCTTCAGCAGGTCTGTGCGCGGTGTTCCCGATATTTCGTTGACCTTTATCGTTGCTCCTCCATGGCGCATATATACCAATTCATTTCCCTGGAAGAGATATTCATACGACTCATCGGGATGATTTGTAGTACCAGTCTGGAAAACCTCCGTATAGTATTCCTTTCCATCTACCTTACTGGTTCCCATGCTGTACCAGTAACAATTCGATGCGCTCGGAATCATAAAATATCCGCCAGCAGTACGGATATTCTGTTCCTCTTGCGGATTTTCCACAGTGGTTCCCTGCTTAAAGTAAATTTTGTTCAGGCAGTAAAAGCCATAGATATTTCCGACTGCGTCAATATAGCTGCCGCTTCCATCTGGCGGGTTCAGGGTGTTTGTTCCCAGCTCAAATGCTTCTTTTCCCCGTGCCGTAAGGATGATATGTCCGTTAGAATAGTTGATCAGCTGCATATCAACATAGAGGTTATTTTCCGTCATACCCTTAGCCTTGAAATATTAGCTTGCTTTGGATGCACCAATATTTTCAGAATACCAATCCGGGAAGCCGATCACTTTGTCTGACGGGTTCGCATAGAGGGTCGTTATCGTATTTTTTACGCCATAATGCTGCATGATGATAAAGGCCAGATTATCTCCATCAAACACATAATCATAAGTGCCCACGCCAGCTTCCGCGCTGGCAACACGGACGCTTTCCATATAGGCCCCCTGATATTCCCCGGCGGTAATCGAAACCACTTCGTTGGCCTTGGGAATCATCACATAGCCGTACACGTTTTGTTTGATCTGTTTAGTTTTATTCTGGGCAGCAGAGGTTCCCGCCTTATCCACGTTCACCTCTTTATTCGCACCATCAAACCAATATACATTGCCTTGTTCATCCACAGAGCAGGTACAATCATCTTCTATGACCGTATAACTAGCGCGATTTCCACGTGCGCTAACACGGAATGCAAAGTTTCGTCCGCCCTGCTGACTTTCCAATTCGGCATAAAAATTCTCCCGTGTCACACCCAGGCGGCTAAAATATGCATTCGTTTTAGAATTTGCCCATGTGAGCGTTTTATCCGGCTCTTGTATTGTAGAATCAGAAGAACTTTCATTATCCTGCCCACCAGTTGAAGCCGCAGGCGGATTTGCATTCCCACTGTTTCCACCGCCATTACTTCCACCGCCGCTATCGCCGCAGGCCGTAAGCAGGGATAGTGTCAGTGCGGCCGTCAACAAACCGGCCGCAAAACGCTTCCAGATTTTCATACTATTTTCTCCCATTTCTTGATGTGGATATTCCCATCTTTTTTCAAGATTACCCCCTCCCCCGCAATTTGTCAACTGGTTATCGAAAAAAAAAATTCTCCAACATGAGAACAGCCCCGGCACGTTCCCATGTGAAACGTCCCGGGGCTGTTCTCTAGCTTCTGGTCACTTTCTCTTCCGTGCTGTCTTTGTAACGGCGCGGGTGGGGGTCTTGGTCACAGCCGTGGTGGGCTTCACGGCGGGGGAGAGGTTCGGCTTTTCGGTGAGGGCGGTGGTGGTGGGCTCGCCCAGTGCCAGCACCTCGGCCAGCTCCTTCTGCACCTTGGCGTTGACAGGGTCGTTCACAGCCAGCACATCGGAGTAGAACTGCTCCATCTCTTCGCGGGTGGAGAAGGTTGCAACGTACATCTGGTTGCCCATGGCACCGGACAGAGCCTCGGGGATGCGGTCCACCATCCGCATATTCTTCTGGTACTTCTGCATGATCTGCTCATGGCTGTACACAAAGTTTTTGCCATCGCGGCGGCCTGCAAAGGGGCAGTAGTAGTGCTCACCCACTGGCATATCCGTGCCGCCGAAGGCGATCATATCCGCCCAGATCTTGTACACGTTGGTGGAGCGGGCAAAGTTGATCATATCCGGGGTAAAGCCGCCGCAGGGGCGCATATTGACCTCCAGCGCCACGAGCTGGCCCTTTTTGCCCATGCCGACCTGATCCTCGGTCATGCGGAAGAACTCAAAGTGGACGAACCGGCTCTTCACGCCAAAGCTCCTGACGGCGGCACGTCCGGCGGCGCGGGTATCCTCGGGCAGGTCCTTGATGATATAGTAGATGGAGTTATCGCTGTCGTTGACGATGTCCATGATGGACACCGGGCTGACGTTGCCCGCCTCAAAGATGGGGTTGCCGCTGCCGTCAATGATGGCATCGTAGCTGTTGACCTCGGCATGGACGAACTCCTCCATGATGTAGGAGAGGTCGGGGTGATAGGTGCTCTTGTAGAGCAGGAAGCGCTTCAGCTCCTCATCGCTGGACAGCTTATGGGTATCGGAGGCACCCACACCGTTGTCCGGCTTGACCACCACCGGATAGCCCACCTCGTCGATGAACTTCCTGCAGCCCTCCAGGTCGTCCACCATGTGGTAACGTGCGGTGGCGATGCCGGCCTTCTGGTAATACTCCTTCATCTTGCTCTTGTACTTGATGCGGGGCATATCCTCGGTTTGGAAGCCGGACTTGATGTTGAAGTCCGTGCGCAGGGCCGCATCCCGCTCCAGCCAGTACTCGTTGTTGGATTCCAGCCAGTCGATGCGGCCATACTTGAAGGCGAAGAACGCCACCGCCCGGTAGACCTCGTCATAATTCTCCAGACTGCCGACCTTATAGTATTCGTTCAGGCTGTCTTTCAGCTCCGGCTTCAGCTCATCATAGGGCTGGTCACCGATGCCCAGCACGTTCATGCCGTTATTTTTCAGCTCCCGGCAGAACTGCCAGTAGTTGGTGGGGAAATTGGGGGAGATAAAGATAAAGTTCTGCATAGCTTGATGATTCCTCTTTTATCCTAGAATATAAGGCATATAATACACGACCTGCTGATACCACCAATCCCAGTCGTGCTTGACATCATAGCCCCACAGGTCCACCCAGACAGGGATGCCTTTCTGCTCAAAGATCTGCTTGAGCTGCCGGGTGGTATCGGGCTGCTCCCAAGCGCCCTGACCGCAGCAGATAACCGCCTTCCTGCTGCGGTAGAGGTCCATATAGGGGTGGTCGGTGGGGAAATTGGCCATATAGTCCACAGGGGAGTTCTGGTAGACCACCTCGTCCATGTAATCGCCAAAGCCGTATTTTGCGGTGTAGATGCCGCTGAGGGCCAGACAACCATCGAAAAGATAGGGGAACCGCAGGTAGAGGTTGACGGCATGGGTCGCGCCCAGGCTGCAGCCAAAGGCGATCACGCCGGGGAGGCTGTCCCAGCCGTTGCGCTCCTTGGCGATATACTGGATCTTGGGCACAACTTCCTCCACGATGTAGCGGATCCACTGCTCATAGCGGCGGATCCGCCAGTAGGGGTCGCCGTTGGTGTCGGACCAGGTCTCCTGATCGATGGTGTCGATGGAGATGACCATGATCTGCCCGGATTCGATCCACGGTGCCAGCGTACCGGCCATGTGGAAGTCCTCAAAGTCGAAGAAACGGCCATCCTGACAGGGGATAAAGAGCATGGGGCGGCCTGCGTGGCCGTAGACCTTGCATTCCATCTCCCGGCCCAGTGCGGGGCTGTAATCCTTGAAGTATTGTGTTTCCATCTGGTTTCCCTCCTCTATAAAAAACCTCTCAGGCGCTCCGCGCCTCTCTTACCAGGAGAGGTGGCATCCCGAAGGGATGACGGAGAGGTTCAGTCCAACTCGTACATCAAAGTATGGAACACGAACGGCAGCTGCTTTTCCCAGCTGGCTTCGCTGTGGGTGCCGCCGGGCACCAGGCGGCTGGTCAGGTGGATGCCCCGGACCATGATCTTGCTGCACATCTCGGCAAATTCCCTGCGCATTCCCTCGTGGCTGCCCATCTCCTGGGAACCGTAGTCCATGTAGAGCACCGTGCCGGGCTCCAGCTTTGCGCGGCACACCAGACCGCTGAGCTTTTCAGGAGACACCCAGATCGACGGCGACAGGGCTGCCGCGCGGCTGAAGGTATCGTTATACTGCAGCAGGGCGTACAGGCTCATCAGGCCGCCCATGCTGCTGCCGCCAATGAAGGTGTGCTCCCGGTCCGGCAGGGTGCGGAAATTGTGGTCAATGAAGGGCTTGAACCGGTGGATGAACCAGCTCATGGTCGCCTGCCCCTTGCCGTCAAAGTGGCCATAGGTCGGGTCATCGAAGCGGTAGGGCGAATACTCCACAAGGCGCTCGTTGTTGGGGCCTGCATTGCACTCCACTGCCGCCACGATGAGCGGGGTATCGGTGTAGTCCAGATAATCCGCCACGCCCCAGCTCTTGCCGTAGGTGGCATCCGCATCAAAGAACACATTCTGGCCGTCGAACATATACAGCACCGGATACCGGCGCTCTGGGTCGGCTTCGTACATGGTGGGCAGGTAGACATACACCCGGCGCTGCTCCACACCGTTCACCGCAGGATAGCTGACGCTCCATTTTTTGACCATATTCCAGTTCCCTCTCGTTTCTGTTTTTCTGCACATAGTCTAGCACTGTGCAGGCGGAAAAGCAATCGGGGAACAAAACCTCTCCGTCAATGCTTCGCATTGCCACCTCTCCTAGCAGGAGAGGCAAGAAAACGGTATCGTAAACTTGGCTTCCCTAACTAGGGGAGCTGCCGCCGTAGGCGGCTGAGAGGTTCTATGATACGGCAAACGCCGCCCGGCGGCATTCCCACCCGGCGGCGTTTGCAAAGATTCTGAACAGAGAGAAGCGCGGGAAGGATCAATACTTCTTCTCAACCGGAACGATCCAGCCCTTGGTATCGGGGATCTTGCCCCACTGCATCCCGGTCATGGTATCGTACAGCTTCTGGGTCACAGGGCCGATCTTGCCATCGCCAATGTAGGCGTGCTCGCCCTTCCAGACCAGCTCCTTGACAGGGGAGACGACTGCGGCGGTACCAGTGCCGAAGACCTCTTCCAGCTTGCCCTCGCGGGCGGCCTGCATGATGTCCGCAATGGCCAGCTTGCCCTCGATGACATCATAGCCCCAATCCTTCAGCAGCTCGATGCAGCTGCGGCGGGTAACGCCGGGCAGAACGGTGCCGACGGTTGCAGCGGTGTAGACCTTGCCGTCGATCTTGAACATGATGTTCATGCTGCCGACTTCTTCAACGTACTTCTTCTCCACGCCGTCCAGCCACAGCACCTGTGCGTAGCCCTGCTCCTCGGCCAGCTCACCGGCCTTGATGGAAGCGGCGTAGTTGCCGCCGCACTTGGTAAAGCCGGTCAGACCCGGGGCGGCGCGGATATACTCATCTTCCACATAGATGCGCACGGGGTTGATGCCCTCGGCGTAGTAAGCACCGGAGGGAGCGCAGATGATGCAGAAGATATAGTGCTTGGAAGCGTGCACGCCCAGACCCACATCATTGGCAAAGATGAAGGGACGGATGTACAGAGAAGCGCCATCGGTGTGGGGTACCCAGTCGCGGTCCACGTCCACCAGAGCCTCGACGGCCTGAATGTAGTCCTCTACCGGGATCTTGGGGATGCACAGACGGTCGGCAGAATCCTGAAAACGCTTGGCGTTGCAGTCCGGGCGGAACAGCTGCACGGTGTCGTCGGCAGTGCGGTAGGCCTTCATGCCCTCAAAGATCTCCTGTGCGTAGTGGAACACCACGGTAGCGGGGTCCAGCTCAAAGGGGCCGTAGGGGACGATGCGGGCATCATGCCAGCCCTCACCCTCGGTGTAATCCATGACGAACATGTGGTCGGAGAACTTTTTGCCGAAGCCAAGCTTCGTCTCATCGGTGGGCTTTGCCTTGGGCGTAGCCGTGCGGGTGATCTTGATATCCAACATAGTGAGTTTCCCTCTTTCCTTTTATGCGCGTGCGCACGATTTCCGGCGCTTTATGACACAAATGTTGGTTTCTATTATAATATTCCCTGCCGGTTTTGCAAGGAATCAAAAAATGTTTCATCTTTCCACCGGTAAAGTTGCACCAGATTGTGAGCACAATGGTGTGCAAACTGCCAAATCTATGGTACAATAGGGGCACAGAGCACTTTTGCGGGGCACAGCCCCGCTTTTCTACGGAAGGAGCATACTGCCATGATCGACAGCGTTATTTTTGATATGGACGGCCTGATGTTTGACACCGAGCGGGTCTGGGCTACCCTGTGGGAGCCTGCACTTGCCACCCTTGGGCTTTCTTATAAGGAAGGGCTGGACGTTGCCGCCCGCGGCACGGCAGGGGACACCATGCGGGCGGTGCTGCGCCGCTTCTACGGGGAAAACTGCGACACGGACGCCATCATCGAGGCGCTGCACGCACAGGCGGAAAAGGCGTTTCAGGCACCGCCGCCCAAAAAGCCCGGACTGGACGAAATTCTGACATGGCTGGATGCGCAGCACATCCCTATGGCAGTGGCCTCCTCCAGCCGGATGGCGTCTATCCGGCACCATTTGGACGGCTGGGGTCTGACCCACTATTTTAAGGTGATCGTCTCCGGCGAGCAGTTCTCGGCCTCCAAGCCCAACCCGGAAATTTTTCTGCGGGCAGCGGAGGCGCTGGGCACTGCGCGTGACCGCACCCTTGTGCTGGAGGACAGCTACAACGGCGTGCGCGCCGGTGCCGCCGGCGGTTTTGTCACCGTGATGGTGCCGGACATGGCACCCGCCAACGACGAGATGCGCCGTCTGTACACCGCCGAGTGCTGCGACCTGTACGAGGTGCTGGAAGGCTTGCAGAAGGGGAGATTCTGATTGTGAAAATACAATGCCGGACAGCCCGCAGGCTGTCCGGCATTGTGCTATTTTAACGTGCTTTTTTTCTGCGGCGGAGCTTGCGCACCAGTTTGCGGAGCAGCAGCACAAGGCACACCACCAGCAGAATGACGGTGAGGATCAGACCGAGAAGGATAAAGGCAAAGCGGTTGGGCTTTTTCAGCAGCGCGGAAAGGCTGCGGCTGTCCTCTACCTTTTTGCGGTCGTGCAGGGTGCTGTAATAGTCCGGCACGTTGCCGATGCCGTCGCCGTCGGTGTCCTCGAACGAGGCCATGTACCGCGCAATGGCGTCCCAGCCCTTCAGCTCCCTGCCGTTTTCGGTCAGGATCACGTCCTCAAAATCTTCGATGGGAGTGCCGTCGGCGTATTTCGGCACGATGGACAAAATGCCGTAGGACATATCCGTCACGGCGCTCAGCATCTGCCCGCTGTAAAGGTCTGCCACAATGCGGTACAGCTTGTCGTCCTGCAGCTCCACGCGCTGCCCGTCCTTGACCAGATAGACGTCTGTCACCTTGTTCAGCAGCAGACGGTGGGGGTTGTAGGTAAAGTTCAGGCCGCTGCAATACAGCCGCGCGGTGGTCATGAAATCCGACACGGAAGCGTCGATCTCGGCGGCGGTGCGCAGTTCCTTGCCGGTGAGGTAGACTTCGATGAGGGGATAACCCGGCACGCCGTCCGCGCCGATGCCCAGCGAGAAGGAGTTGAACACCTGCTCCACTGTGATATCGCCCCGGGCGTAGGTGTCGCGCACGGTGCCGCTGGGTACTACCGCCAGATCTACCGGCACGCCGTCATAGTCGGCGGCGTTCTCCACCGCGTACACATAGGCATCCGCGATGATATCGCCCAGATTATGCTCGGTGTGCACCTTGCCCAGATCCTCCAGGTTAGAGAAAACAACATCGTTTTCTGCCAGCACCTGATCTTTGGTGTAGCCGAACTGCGCCAGATAATCCTCGTCCACTGTGTCCATAAAGCGGTCGATGACCTCTTGCGTTTCCGCATCGGCGGGGATGTCGGCGGTGATGGGGATCAGCTGGTAATTGGTCACCTGCCAGCGGCCGTCCGCTTTTTGTGCCATGGTAAGGCTGCCCAAATTTTTGCCGTATTCGCCGCAGGAGACCACATAGGTGTCCCCGTGCCGGATGGGTTCCCGGATGCGGCTGTGGGTGTGGCCGCTCAGGATGAGGTCAAGGTCAGGTACACCCTTGGCCAGCAGCTCGTCCTCAGACTTTTTGGGATCGTCCCATGTACCGCTGTGGGAAACGCAGACGATCATATCCACGTTTTCGTTCGCCTTGATCTCTGCCACGGTGGCCTTTACCGCCTGTACTGGGTCCTTGAATTTCAGCTCGCAGGTGGGTGCGCAGGAGAGCGCATCCTTGCCGAAAACGCCCACCACGGCAATGCGCACATCGCCCTTCTGCACCATGGTGTAGTCCTGCACGCCGTAGGCGGTAAAGGCGTCTTTGAGCATCTGTTGTCCCTCAGTGAGGCCGGCGGCTTCCATGGCGTCCCAGTCTACATTGCAGACCACGATGGCCGGGACGGCATCGCCGGAGGTGCGGGCACTGGTAAGCATATTGGCAAGCCCCTTGGAGCGGTAATCAAACTCGTGGTTGCCGAAGGTGGTCACATCGTAACCCATGTAGCCCAGCATCCGCAGCTCTGCGGCCTGCGTTTCAAACACCGTCTGGATCAGGGTGCCCATGGAAAAATCGCCGCCGTCGATCACAAGGGTGTCCGGGTCTTTGGCGCGCTGCGCCTTGATGAGGGTGTTGGCGCGGGCAAAGCCGCCGATGTCCGTCTCCTCATCCTCCACCACGGTGGTAAAGGTATTCAGGTGGGAGTGGGTGTCGTGGCTGAACAGGATGTCCAGCGTTTTGCCCGTCTCCGGTGCCTGCCCATAGGCGGCGGGAATGCCCAGCAGCACCGAAAACAGCAGCAGCACGGCCACCGTCATGGCGAAAAGCTTTTTCATGGCGTGTTCTCCTTTGTTGCGTCCTTATTTTTTCGGCTCAGCCAAATTTTTACAGCATCGGAAAAAGTAATACCACTCTATAAAAATAAACTATCTGCACGCTATTTTAGCATAAATGCACAAAATAAACAAGACGGCAGTTGCCTTTTTGCGCCGATATGCAACGCTTTTGGAAAATCAGACTTGTTTTGTCTCCTGCAAAAACAAAACCAGCCAAGCCCGCAGGCTTGGCTGGTTTGAAAGCGATCGGTATTCCCTGATCAGGCACCCACGATCAGGCGCACGGCGCCGTAGATGCCGGCGTCGTTGCCAAGGCTGGCGGCCTTGATGGGGGTCTCCTTGCAGGACTGGAAGGCGTACTCCTTGTAGTGGCGCACCAGCGGGGTGAACAGAACCTCCCCGGCGCGGGCCACGCCGCCGCCGATCATGAACATCTCGGGGTCGGTGGTGGCGGCAATGTTTGCCAGTGCCATGCCCAGCGTGGAGGCCATCTCGTCCACCTCGCGGGCAGCCAGTGCGTCCCCGGCGCGGGCGGCGTCGAAAACGTCCTTGGCTTCAAAGTCCTTGCCGCGCAGGGTGCAGGCGGTGTCCGGGTTTGCGTCCAGCAGCTTCTTCATGCAGCGCACAACGCCGGTGGCGCTGGAATACTGCTCCAGACAGCCGTGTTTGCCGCAGCCGCAGACCGCCGTCTCGTGGGGGTTGACGGTGATGTGGCCGATCTCGCCGCCGGCACCGTGAGCGCCGTCGATGACCTTGCCGTTCACGATGACGCCGCCGCCCACGCCGGTGCCCAGTGTGACCATGACGGCGCTGCGGCAGCCCTGTGCCGCGCCCATCCAGATCTCGCCCAGCGCAGCTACGTTGGCGTCGTTGCCCACCAGCACCCGGATGCCGCCCAGCAGCTCGCTGAGCTCAATGGACACGTTGCGGTTGCCCCAGCCGCCAAGGTTCGCACATACGATGGGCACAATGCTGGAATCCAGCACCGGGCCGGGCACGCCCAGACCGACACCCTCGACCTTGTCTGCGGACAGACCCTTTTCCTGCATCTTCTGCTGCACGGCAGCAGCCAGATTTTCCAGAATGTGAGCACCGTTATTAGAAGTATCGGTGCTTACCTCCCACTTTTCCAGCAGCTTGCCGCTGGTGGTGAACAGGCCGACCTTGGCGGTAGTGCCGCCCAGATCGATGCCAAATGCGTATTCCTTCATGTCATTTACCCCTTTGATGCGGATGCGCCGCATTTTTTATCAGTATTTTATAGTATACCATATTTTTCCGCAAAAGAGCAGTACTGCGGCGGCATTTCGTGCAATCGGACTGAAATCTGTGTAAAATTTTGGGCAGTTCCACAAGGGGTGTCAGCGCACGGTGTTGGTCAGCGTGCCAATTCCTTCGATCTCGCACTGCACGGTGTCGCCCGGGTGCAAAAATTGCGGCGGGTCCATGCCCATGCCCACCCCGGCAGGGGTACCGGTGGCGATGATGGTACCGGCTTTCAGGGTCATGCCCTGCGAAAGCTCGTGGATGACATGGTCGATATCAAAAATTTGCAGTTTGGTGTTGGAATCCTGCCGCAGCTCGCCGTTCACCCGGCTGCGGATGGGCAGCGCGGGCGGGTAGGTGTCAAATTCGTCGGCCGTGACGATGCAGGGCCCCATGGGGGTAAATCCGTCCAGACTTTTGCCGAAGTACCACTGCTTGTGGGCGGTCTGTACGTCCCGGGCGGAGACGTCGTTCAGGATGGTGTAGCCGAACACATAGTCTTTGGTCTGCCCGGCGGGCACATCCTTGGCGTCCTTACCCAGCACCACAGCCAGCTCACACTCGTAGTCCAGCTTCTGTACAAGGTCGGTGTGCGCCTCGATGAAGCCGCCGTCCGGCACCGCGCGGCTGACCCGCTTGGAGAAGTAGATGGCGTCCTGATGCTTGGTAGAAAAGGCATCCGCAGAGTACTTTTCGGCCTCGTCCGAGTGCGCCATATAGTTGATGCCCAGACAGACCACGTCCTGCGCGGGGCAGGGGATGGGGCTTTGCAGGGTGACGGCCTCCACCGGCAGTGCGGGGATGCCGCTGATGGCCAGCTGCAAGCCGAACCGCACCTGCGGGGTGAGGAAGGGGATGGCGTCGGACAGGGTCTCGTAGGAGAGCCCCAGCCAGCTCAGCGGCCAGACCTGTGTGCCGTCCTGCGAGAGGATGGCGGGGTCCTCCACACCGTCCGGCAGACGGCAGGTAACAAAACGCATACAGTCTCCCTCCTCTCAGTGCCGGTAGGCGATGGCATTGCGGATGCGGTCGGCTTCGGCTTCTCCCGCCAGCTGGCGCACCAGCTCCAGCGCAAAGGGGATAGCGCCGCCCAGACCGTAGCTGGTGGTGATGTTGCCGTCCACGACTACCTCGGTGTCCAGCACATGGGCGCCGGCCAGCTTGTCCTGAAATGCAGCGTGGGCGGTGGCGTTTTTGCCCTCCAGCAGACCCAGTGCTGCCAGCACGCTGGGCGCAGCGCAGATGGCGGCTACCTTTTTGCCCGCCTTTGCAAAGGCAACGCAGGTGTCGGTCACCGTCTTGTTGGCGGCAAGGTTTGGCGTGCCGGGAATGCCGCCGGGCAGCACCACCAGATCTACATCGGAATAATCGACTTCCTCTGCCAGTGCATCAGCGGTGATATGCACCTTATGGCTGCTCAAAATCTCCCGGCTGCCGGAAGCACTGGCCACCAGCACCTCCACCTTGGCGCGGCGGAGCAGATCCACCACCAGCAGAGCTTCGCACTCCTCGGTGCCCTCCGCAAAAAATACTACAGCTTTTGCCATAAGAAAAACCTCCTGTTCAAATCTTAAAAAGAAAAGCCGCGTGCCGCAGCTTTGGGCGGTACGCGGCTTTTATATCAGTCAGCGGCCTTTTTTTCAGCTTCCAGCAGCGCACGCAGTACACTGTCGTCCGCGCTCAGCACCCGGCTGACCCGGCTGATGATGGCGCTGGACGCGCCGGTCTTGTCCATGATCTCGGTGTAGATGCACTTGTCGGCCAGCAACTCGGCAATGTTGTAGCGCTGCTCCATTGCGCTGAGTTCCGAATAGCTGCACACGTCCTGCAGAAAACGATAGCATTCCTCCGGGGTCTTGAGCTGCAGAAAAGCCCGGTACAGGCCGGAGTTGCCGGTGGGATGATCTTTCGCCATGATAGTCTCCTTTTTTGCACAAAATGCCCGCAGACAGCGGCTTTATTACACTACATCAGTGTAGTACAAACGCGGATAAATTTCAATGGCTATTTTGTGATTTTTCGGAAATCAGCTCAGGGTGTGCTCATACACCAGCTCGTTGCGGGGCACGGTGCCGGTCTCCTGCTCGGCGGGGCGCAATTCGCGGTAGCGCAGCGCCTTGAAGAACTGCTGCACCGGCAGTGCCTTGGCGTGGATGGTGCACCACACCCGGCCTTTGCCCTCGCCCTTGGCCAGCCGCTCACAGGTCTGCACGATATCCCGGCCGATGGCTTTGCCGCGGTATTCCGGCTTGAGGTACAGGTGCATCAGGTGCAGGGCGGTGTTCTCCATCTTCCACGCAAAGTAGCCGATGAGCTTGCCCCCCAGAAACACCAGAAAATAGTTCACGTCGTTGTCGATGTCCGCTTCAATGGCATCGGCGCTTTGCAGCTCCTCCACAAGGGCGTCCAGCTGCTTTGCGGGGTAGTAGCGCTTGTAGACCTCGTGCCACAGTTCGCTGGCAAGGTCGGCGGTGTTGTGGATGTATTTGGCCTTTGCGACCAGCTTGTAATCAGGCTTCATAGTTCTCCTTATACTTTTACAATGTAATCCGGCTTGCGGGGTGCGGCGGGCTTGGGGTCTGCAGCAGGATAGCCCAGAATGCAGTGGCCTACGCCGATCCAGTCCCCCTCGATGCCCCACTGTTTCAGCAGTGCCTTGCCCTCGGCGGAGTCGAACTCCTCCCGGGCACGGTTGATTCAGCAGCTGCCCAGCCCCAGCGATGCGGCAGCCAGCATCAGGTTGCCCATGACAAGGCTGCCGTCCTGCACGGCGCAGTTTGCATGGGCATCGGCCAGCACCACCAGAATGGTGGGTGCGCCGTACATGGGGTCGCTGTCGGCGCCCATGACGGCGGCGTTCATCCGGGTCAGCTGGGCACGGGTGGCGGCATCCTGCACGACCACGATCTTAGCGCTCTGGCGTCCCATAGCGCTGGCGGCGTAGGTGCCGGCCTCCAGTACAGCGTCCAGCTCGGCATCCGTGATCTGCCGGGGCTCGTAGGCGCGGCAGCTGCGGCGGCTGCGAATGGTTTGTAAAGTCTCGTTAGTCATGAAAGATCCCCTCCTTAATAGTGGATGGCTTTATTGTACCACAACCTGCGCCGGAGTGCAAAGTGCCCGCCGGTAAAAAACATTGCTGGTCTCCGAAAACGTTTGCGGTGCAAAACACGACAGAATGCACAAAAAACAAAAGAAAGATTATGGAAAAGCATTCTTGTTGCCAGCGGGCAAATCGGGTATAATAGGGCTACCATAGCGGAAAGGAGTTGTGCTCTATGGCAAAGGCATCGCAGGTCGTCATTATGGAGGGGGAATACTACATTATCAAGGCCCCCAATGGGAAGGTACTGGAAGTAAAGGATTTCAACACGGAGAACGGCGCCGGCATCCAGCTGTGGAGCTATGCGGGCCATCCGTGGCAGCAGTGGCAGTTTGTGGACGCGGGCGAGGGACGCTGGCGCATCCAGAACCGCTTTACCGGCAAGATGATCGATCTGGCACTTGGCGGCGTGGTGGAGGGCACATGGCTGCACCAGTGGAGCCGCACCAGCGGGCTGAGCCAGTGCTGGGCGCTGGAACCCACCCGCAGCGGACGTACCCGCATCCGCAATGTGCTGGCGGATAAGTACATCGACCTTGTGGGCATGAACACCGCCAACGGCGCACAGGCGCAGATCTGGAACTATGTGGCGGGCGGCAATCAGGAGTGGACGCTGGAACGCATCGACCCTGACGTTGCCCAGACCGGCAAGCGCGCCGGGGAAGCTAAAGACCCCCAGCCCACGCCAAGCCAGCGCAAGCACCAGAACGATCTGGTGCGCAAGCTGAACAGCGCAGGCAAGGGCCGCGCCGGGCGCAAGGCATAAATCGAAAAATGCTTCCGCTGCTTTGTGGGCATCCGCAGCGGAAACACTTCCCAAAGGGCTGCTGCACAGCGTTTCATGCAGCAGCCCTTTCTTATGAAAAGAGATACGGTCAGCGGCCCCGCCCGCTCAGACGCTGACAAAAACATCGGACAAAAAAGGAGAACGACCAATGAACTTAGGCGCATTTATGGACCCGGAATTTCCCATCTTCAGCACCACCCTTTGCTATTTGGAGCGGGAGGACGCTTACCTGATGCTGCACCGCATCAAAAAGCAGGACGACTACAACCACGACAAATGGGTGGGCGTGGGCGGCAAATTTGAGCGGTTTGAAAGCCCGGAGGACTGCCTTGTGCGGGAGGTGCGGGAGGAGACCGGCCTTACCCTGACGCGCTACCGTGCCCGGGGACTGCTGACCTTTGTGTGGGGCAACATGACCGAGTTCATCCACCTGTACACCGCCGACCGGTGGGAGGGCGAGATGATCCGGGGCGATGCCTGCGCCGAGGGCGAATTGCAGTGGGTGCAAAAGTCTGAGGTGCAAAAACTGCCCATCTGGGAGGGAGATAAGCTCTTTTTCCGTCTGCTGGAGGAAGAGAACCCCTACTTTTCCCTCAAGCTGGTGTATGACGGCGACACCCTGAAACAGGCCGTGCTGGACGGCAAGCGCATTGTTTAAAAATGTTCGGATGCAGAGACCTATGGTGGGATGCAACCCTTTGGACAAAATAGACATAAAAAGAAAAGATTTTTCAGCACTTAAATCAGGACGCGTGCAGAAAAAACAAAAAATACTGACAGATGTGCCATCGAATAAGGACTTTTGACGCATTTTAATAGAAAAAAGAAAAAACCACTTTCTTTTTTTGCAAAAATATGTTACTATTCTGTTACGGAACTGTGGACAGCCTGCAACCAGAGACTGTCTGTAAACACAAACATTTCTTAAGGAGGAATGTGCTTTATGATGAAGTATCTCCAGAAACTGGGCAAAGCTCTGATGCTTCCCGTCGCTGTGCTGCCGATCTGCGGCATCCTGATGGGTCTTGGTTATGCCCTCGCTCCGGGCGTTATGGGCGTTCCCGGTGCACCGACTTCCGGTGCAGCTTATACCGTCGGCTTCCTGCTGGTCAAGGCAGGCGGCGCTCTGATCGATAACATGGCATGGCTGTTCGCCATCGGTGCCGCTGTCGGCCTGGCTGACAACGATGGTACCGCAGGTCTGGCCGGTCTGGTCAGCTACCTGATGATGCAGCAGCTGCTGAGCCCCGGTGTGGTCGGCATGGTGCGCACCCTGGAAGAGGGCACCGCTACCTACATTGCCTTCCAGAAGGTCGCCGGCAACTCCTTCATCGGCATTCTGGCCGCTGTTGTGGGTGCTGCCTGCTACAACAAGTTCAAGAATATCCAGCTGCCTGACTGGCTGGCATTCTTCTCCGGCAAGCGCTTCGTTGCGATCGCTACCGGCCTGATCTCCATTCTGGTGTCCGTGGTTCTGCTGTTCGTCTGGCCCGTCATCTTCGGCGCGCTGGTCGCTCTGGGCAAGGGCATCGCTGGCATGGACGGCATCGGCGCCGGCATCTACGCCTTCCTGAACCGTCTGCTCATCCCCACCGGCCTGCACCACGCTCTGAACAACGTGTTCTGGTTCGATACCATCGGTCTGGGCGACCTGACCCACTTCTGGGCAGGTGAGACCAGCGCTGATGTGAGCTGGAGCCTTGGTATGTACATGTCCGGCTTCTTCCCCTGCATGATGTTCGGTGTCATGGGCGCTGCTCTGGCTATGGTCAAGACCGCTAAGAACAAGAAGGCCGCCATCGGTCTGGTTCTGTCCGCTGCAATCTGCGCATTCGTCTGCGGCGTTACCGAGCCCTTCGAGTTCGGCTTCATGTTCCTGTGCTTCCCGCTGTACGTTGTGTACGCTGCTCTGTACGGCATCTTCACCGTCATCACCTACTACTCCGGTTTCCGTGCCGGCTTCTGCTTCTCTGCAGGCGCTACCGACCTGGTGTTCTCCGCTTCCCTGCCCGCAGCTGCCAAGACCTGGATGATCATTCCTCTGGGCATCGCAGCCTTCGTGGTGTTCTACGCAGTGTTCTACTTTGCCATCACCAAGTTCGACCTGAAGACCCCCGGCCGTGAGGACGAGGACGAAGAGTCCGAGAAGAAGGTCGTTCTGGCAAACAACAACTACACCGAAGTTGCTTCCGCTGTTCTGGCTGCTGTCGGCGGCAAGGAGAACGTGAAGGACGTTGGCTACTGCGCAACCCGTCTGCGCTTTGAGGTCAAGGATAACGCCAAGGTGGACGAGAAGGCCGTCAAGGCTGCTGGTGCTGCCGGTGTCATCCGTCCCAGCAAGACTGCCTGCCAGGTGATCATCGGCACCAAGGTCCAGTTCGTGTACGACGAGCTGAAGAAGATGCTGTAACACAAGGCATTCCATCTGACCCGATGCGGGAGACTGGTTGATCCCGCACCATCATAAAACTGCCGCCGGGAGACGGGACTCAGCTGTCCGCTCCCGGCGGCTTTTTGCGTTCCCGCACGGAGTATGCTATACTGGAAGCAGCAAAACAGGGCGCACCTGCCCGGGAGGAGAAAGCGATGAGCAAAACGTACAACTGGCGGAAACTGAACGAAAAAGAGCTGACGCGGGTCTATCTGGACGAAATGCGGCGGGACTTCCCGCCCACGGAGCTCAAGCCCCTGAGCATGATCCTGAACAGCGAAGCGGACGGCACAGCCCACACATGGGGCGTGTTTGACGGCGAAACACTGGCGGCGTACCTGCTCATGGTGCGTCCGGCGGGCAGCAGGGTGAGCCAGCTGGATTACTTTGCCGTGCTGCCGGAATACCGTGCTGCAGGGCTGGGCGCGCAGCTGCTGGCCGACCTGCCGCAGCACGAGCGGGGTGCACAGGCCATCCTCATTGAGGCCGAATGCCCGGATAAGGCGGAGGACGAGACAATGGCGGTGCGGCGGCTGGGCTTTTATGCCCGGTGCGGGGCCCGGGACTCCGGCTTCACCGAGCACCTGTTCGATGCATGGTTCCGCATTCTGGTGCTGGACTGCCCGGGTGCCGGTACCTTTGCGGACCGGCAGGCCGTGGATGCACTGGTGGACTGCTACCGCCGCACCATCAGCGAGACCGAGTGGCAGAAGTACGTGCAGTTCTACTGCCCGGACGGAACAAAATACTGCTGAGCAGAAGGCGCTCCATGGAGGGCGCCTTCTTTTTTTGTCACTTTGCCCAGCCAGAAAATGGCATTTTCGGCATATTTATCCTGATTGTAAAATCCGAGTGCAGGTTTTTCATCCCGGCTTTACGCAGGCTTGACACAGCCGCCGGAGCCTGTGCAAAAGCTTTACCTCCATTTTGCGCGTACATGGTCGCAGCGCGCATGGCGGTGCGGTACAATAAGGCCGTTCCCAAGGAAAACACAGAGAAACAAGAAAACATCGGCCGGAACTGCATTCCGGCATTTATTGGAGGAAAAGGGTTATGAAAAAGATCACTCGTCGTTCGTTTATCACCGTCTGCGGCGCTGCTGCTGCAGCGATGGCTCTGACCGCCTGCGGCGGCGCAGCCTCTTCCACTGTGGCATCCTCTGCTGCAGAGTCCACCTCTTCTTCTGCCGCTGCTGAGACCGCTGCAGGCACCCTGTCCGGCAATGTGGCTACCGGCGGTTCTACTTCCATGAAGAACGTCATCGCTGCCCTGACCGAGGGCTTTGCCGAGGTGGAGCCGGGTGTCACCGTCAGCTACGACCCCACCGGTTCCGGCGCAGGCATCACCGGTGCTACCGATAAGACGCTGGACATCGGCCTGTCCTCCCGCGCCCTGAAGGACGACGAGAAGAACGACGTGGACGGCACCATCGTGGCTCTGGACGGCATCGCCATCATCGTGAACAAGGACAGCAAGGTGGCAGACCTGACCGTGGAGCAGCTCAAGAAGATGTTCACCGGCGAGATCACCAACTGGAAGGATGTGGGCGGCGACGACGGCGAGATCGTTCTGGTGGGCCGCGAGGCTGGTTCCGGCACCCGTGATGGCTTTGAGAGCATCGTGGACGTGAAGGACAGCTGCAAGTACGCACAGGAGCTGACCGCTACCGGCGCTGTCATCAGCGCTGTGGAGGCCAACCCTCTGGCCATCGGCTACGCTTCCCTGTCCGCTGTGGGCGACACCGTGAAGATGGTCACCGTTGGCGGCGTGGAGTGCAGCGAGGAGACCGTCAAGGACGGCAGCTACGAGGTGCAGCGTCCCTTCGTGTTCGTCACCAACAAGTCTGTCACCCTGTCTGAGCAGGCACAGGCCTTCTTCGACTTTGCCACCAGTGCCGATGCAGCTGACCTGATCCGCACTGCCGGTGCTGTTCCTGTGAATGAGTAATTGCGGAAAGCAATGATGCTATGAACAACAAAAAGATTTCTCTTCCCAGAACCCCTGCTGAGTGGCTGGAAGCAGTGATGAACTTCATCTTCTTCCTCTGCGGTATTCTGGCGGTGGGCTGTGTGCTCCTGATCTCGGTGTACATGGTCCTCTCCGGTGTGCCTGCCATCCAGAAGATCGGGCTGTTCCGGTTCCTGTTCGGCACCCGGTGGGCTTCCACCGCTGCCGACCCGGCCTACGGCATCCTGCCCTTCATCCTGTCCAGCGTTTACGGCACGCTGGGTGCCACCGTGATCGGTGTGCCCATTGGCCTGCTGACGGCGGTGTTCCTCTCCAAGGCCGCAGACCCCAAGCTGCGCACCGTGGTGGTCACCGCCA
>ERZ780228.1042-NODE-1042-length-20159-cov-3.234182_pt1 | contig 20159 bp, 10 predicted proteins | sample MGYA00511015_ERZ780228 | MGnify/ENA primary metagenome ERZ780228 (study PRJEB29588, sample SAMEA2161897) | human gut metagenome | biome: human gut; feature: human-associated habitat; material: faeces | place: Denmark | collected 2008/2010 ...
GGGCCGCGTGACGGGCTGCATCGCCGAAACGGGCGACGGCAAGTTTGTGCGCTACATCGCCAAAAAGGGCGTGGTCGTCGCCACCGGCGGCTATGCGCAGAACTACCAGATGCTTGAGGCCCTTCAGCCCTGGAATCTGCGCGTCATCGGCCGCAACGGCGGTCTGCCGGGCGCACGCGGCGACGGCATTCGTGCCTGCCTTTGGGCGGGTGCGGCGATGGATGAAACCCATTCGACGATGCTCTTTGACCGCTGCGCGCTGCGTATTGATCAGCCGACCGGCGCCGAAACCGCCAAGAAGGGCGATTCGGGGTTTTTCTGGATCGGCTCTCAGCCCTGGCTCAAGGTCAACGCTGACGGCAAGCGCTTCTTCAACGAATCGGGCACCTACGAAAACATTCTTCACGCTGACGAATATCAGAAAGGGCACTGCCACTACACGCTCTTTGACGCCAACTGGCCCGAACAGACCAAGCAGTTCAAGATGCACGGTTGCTCGCGCGTGCACCCCTTTGAAAACGGCGCCGACCCCAACATTCTCTGGAGCGTCTTCGCAGAAAAGATGCTCCCGGGTCTGATTGAAAAAGGCTTTGTAGTGAAGGCCGACACGATTGAAGAGCTCGCCCGCAAGCTCGGTCTCCCTGAAAAGACGCTCAAAGCCACGGTCGAGCGCTACAACACGCTCGCCCAAAACGGCAAGGACGAAGACTACGGCAAAGAACCGCACCGTCTGGCTGCGCTTACGAAGGCACCCTTCTACGGCGCCAAAAACACGGGCTACATCCTCTGCACGATGGACGGCATCCGCATTGACACGACGATGAACGCGATCGATACGGACGGCAATCCCATTCCGGGTCTCTACGTCATCGGCAACGATTCGGGCGGCTTCTTCGCCAACACCTACCCGAACCTTGCCACCGGCGTGGCCTGCGGCCGCACGGTCACCTTCGGCCGGCTCGTCGGCAAGCACCTCGCCAAGGCGTAACGCATGCCGCATTGAGGTCTAAGTCTGCATAAGACTCGGCTCCCAGCACTCGTTCGAGCGTGACTTCGCGCCGTTCGAACGGGTGTTTTTTTGTGTTCTTTCCTCATCTTTTCAACAACAAACCGCAGCCCCCCGAAAGCTTCATGGCGTCATGAGGCCGGGGGTCTCCAGAAAAAAAGGAATAGGCTCATGAAGAAGCAAACCCTCCTCGCCGCTTCGCTCCTCAGCGCAGCTGCCTTCTCTGCCGCCGCTTCAGACATTCAGGTATACGGCGTTCTTGACTACGGCTTGACCTGGCAGGACCGCACCAACTCGGACGGCTCGGATTCGGCAGCGCTCCAGATGACATCCGGACAGTACATCGGTTCGCGCTTTGGTATCAAAGGCACCGAAACCCTCGCCAATGGTCTTAAGGTCGGCTTCGTGCTTGAAAACGGTTTTGGCGCCGACACGGGCTCTTTGGGGCAGAACGGCCGGCTCTTCGGCCGTGATGCCCGGCTCTTTCTTGACGGGAGCTTCGGGTACCTGTCATTTGGCCGTATGGGCTCCATGGTGGGCGGCAACGGCCCCTACGCCCGCTTCGGTCACGTCGTGAGTCCGTTCTCCTGCGGCTGGGGCGATATCGGCGGCCATCTGCAGGTCGTTTCGCTCGGCTACGAATTTATTGACAATGCCGTCGCCTACACGACCCCGAAATGGGCGGGCTTTGACGCCACGGTGCAGTATTCCTTCGGCTCCGACACGAAAAGCTACGGCGATAACGGCGTCGAAGGGAAGTCGAGCGTTGAGCGCATGCTGAGCGCTGCCGTGCGTTATCAAAATGAAGCGCTGATGGTCGCTGCCGGCATTGAAAGCATCAACCATGCCCAGCCCGCAGCCGATGATGCTCAGCTTGACGACGCGTTCTCCTATAACCTCGGCGCGAACTACAACGCCGGCTGGGCAAAATTCTTTGTCTACGGGCAGATTTTCGAAAACTACGTGAATGCCGCAAAAACGACGACCTTCCATCAGGATTCGGGCGTTGACGGTTTCGGCGTCAATGTTGGCGCAGATGTGCCGCTCTTTGGCGGTACGTTCAAGGCCTCTTTCGGGTACGGCGATTTCGAAGCGAGCCGCGACAGCGCTCTCTCGATGAAAACCTGCCAGACTGCCGTCGGCTATACGTATTCGCTCAGCCGCCGCACGACGCTTTATACGGCAGCCGGCTGGATCCATTCGAACAATTCGAGCGCCTATGAAGCCCAGAAGCCCGCAGCTGCCGAGGATATTTATCAGTACACCGCGGGCATCGTGCATAAGTTCTGATAAATAAGCCTTTAAGGCTAAATTTCCGAGCATTGATCTCTTGGAAGCGGTCTGCCCTTGGGGGCTGAGACCGCTTTTTTTTTCGAACGGCGTTTTTCTGAGGCGCTGCCTTCTTTTCCATGCGCCCTGACCGAACAGCGCAGCATCTCTATGCCGCAGGACTTGAAAATCAAGCGGCCGTCCCCATATAGCCCCTATTGATCGGGCTTTCAGCGCTCTGCGTGAGAACGTGAAGGACGTAAGGAGCCCGCCCAAAAGCATTTTTCGGAGATACAAGAAGAAAATGGCTGCAGAAGTTCATGCTTTTCAAACCAAGGTGAGCAAGCTCCTTAAGCTCCTCGCCAACTCGCTCTACTCCAACAAAGAGGTGTTTCTGCGCGAGCTTGTCTCGAACGCGTCTGACGCCATCGATAAGCTGCGGTTTGAATCCATTTCGCACCCTGAACTCCTTCAGGGCGATCCTGCTTTTGCCGTCCGAATCCGTGCTGACAAAGAGGCCGGCACGCTCACCATTTCCGACAACGGCATCGGCATGACGCTCGAACAGGCCAACCAGCACCTCGGCACGATTGCGCAGTCCGGCACGGAAGACTTTCTCGAGCACCTTTCCGCTGATCAGGCCAAGGATGCGCAGCAGATCGGACAGTTCGGCGTGGGCTTTTACTCGGCCTTTATCGTGGCCGACAAAGTAACGGTCGTGTCTCGTGCTGCCGGCGCGGCCGAAAACGAAGCGGTGAAGTGGGAATCTGACGGTTCGGGCACCTTCACGAGCGAACTCACAACCCGTGCTGAACGCGGCACCGACGTCATTCTTCACATGAAGAAGGACGAAGAGACATTCCTCATGCCTTGGACGCTTCGCGAAACGATCACGAAGTACTCTGACCATATTTCGGTCCCCGTCTACCTCTTTGAAACGAAGCCCGCTGAAAAAGAAGGCGAACCCGAGACGACGGAATGGGTTCAGGTGAACGACGCCAAGGCGCTTTGGACGCTCCCGCCCAAAGATGTGACCGATGATCAGTACAAGGAATTCTATAAGCACCTCACGCACGACTGGCAGGATCCGCTCTGCTGGGCGCACAACCGCGTGGAAGGCGACCTTGAATACACGTCGCTCCTCTTCTGCCCGGCGACGGCGCCCTACGATCTATATAACCGCGATGTGCAAAAGGGGCTGAAGCTCTTCGTAGAACGCGTGTTCATCATGGACCGCGCTGAAGCGTTCCTCCCCAATTACCTGCGTTTCGTCAAGGGCCTCGTTGATACGAACGATCTGCCGCTTAATGTCTCCCGCGAACTGCTCCAGGAAAGCCGCACGGCTGCCAAATTGAAGAAAGCACTGACCAAGCGCTGCCTCTCGATGTTTGAAAAACTCGAGGGCGAAAAAGAGACCACGTTCTGGACGCAGTTCGGACGCGTGTTGAAGGAAGGCGTCGTTGAAGATCCGGACAACCGCGAAGCTGTGCTTAAGCTCCTGCGCTTCGCGTCAACTGCGTCGGAGGGGAGCGAAAACGTCACGCTCAAACAGTACCTTGAGCGCATGCCCGAAGGCCAGAAAGCGATCTACTACCTGATCGCGGGCAGCCGCGAAGCGGCGATGGGCTCGCCCTATCTTGAGGGGCTCAAGAAAAAGAACGTTGAGGTGCTCCTCCTTTGGGACCGCATCGATGAGTGGATGATGGGTTCACTCACCGAATTCGAAGGAAAGAAATTCATCTCTGCGACGGCCGCTGACCTCGAGCTCGGCGACATCAAAACGAAGGACGGCGAACCTGAACAGGCCGTTGAAACCTCGAAAGCGGATGAAGACGCTGCGGTGGCGCGCTTTAAGGCCGCGCTCGGCGACCGTGTTGCCGACGTGAAGGCCTCTGCCCGCCTGGTGGACTCCGCCACATGCGTGGTCGGCGCTCACGATCAGATGCTGACGCAGCAGATGCGCCGCATGCTCGAAGCCGCTGGTCAGACGGTGCCGGAAGAAAAGTACACGTTGGAAGTCAACGTGGAAAATCCGCTGGTGCAGAAGGCCCTCAAGGAAACGGATCCGGCGAAATTCAGCGAATGGGCTGCGGTGCTCCTCGATCAGGCGCTCCTCGCTGAAGAAGGTTCGCTCAAAGACCCGTCAGGGTTCCTTAAGCGCCTGAACGCTTTGCTGCTGAGCTGACCGTCGGTACGGTTCGAGCAGTGAATAGGCACGGATAAGGTTTAACACTCATTCGTGCTCCCTCAAAGAAACCTCCGCAGACTCCTTTCTGCGGAGTTTTTTTGCGCTTTGGGTCGTGAGCTCTGTGTTTTGCGATCGCTGGATAGGGCTGCCTCAGTCTTCCGGCCGATGCTGCAATGTGACCAGCGTCAATCGGACCTCCTCCGGCGGAATGAGGCAAAAGAGCGCAGAAACGCCGATAATGATGCGCTTAAGTTTGAGATGCTGAAAGCCTGGGACACGGTGCTTGACCCAAGCCGCTTCAGCGTTTGCTGTCATTCACCGCTAGTTTCTTCGAAGCGCCTGCGGGCGCTCACTGTCGTCATCATGGATCCGAGTTTTTATAAGGTCGTTGCCTTTATCTCCTTCATTACGCTCGGTTGGTGTCTGCGAAAATTCAACGTCTTAAAGCCTGAGGCTTTTCAGGCAATCAGCGGCTTGGTGATGTTCGTGACGCTGCCCTGCACAACCATTACGGGACTTAACGGCACAACCATCGGCGGCGAAATGGCCTTGATTGCGCTCCTTGGCTTTCTCGCCAACATCGCCTTTCTCATTGTGGCCTTTCTTTGGACGATGCGTGCTGCGGATAAAGATGAACGGGATTTTCGCCGGCTCAATACCTGCGGCCTCTCGATCGGACCTTTTGCAGTGCCCTATGTTCAGGCGTTTCTCCCGACGAGCGGACTGGTGACGACCTTAATGGCCGACGTCGGCAACGCGGTGATGGCCGCGGGCGGCACCTACGCGCTCATTGAAAGCATGCGTTCGAAAACGTCCTGGCTTTCAATGGCGAAGCGCATTTGCTACAACCTCCTCCACTCCGGACCGATCGTCGCTTTCCTCTTTATGGTGGTGCTTTGCCTCTTGGAGATCAAACTGCCCGAAGTGATCACCACCGTCACTGGGTTCGGCGCCGCTGCCAACACGTTCCTCTGCATGATCATGATCGGCGAATCGATCAATTTGTCGGTGACATTCAAGGATCTTCTTTACATTCTGAAGATCCTCGCCGTGCGTCTGGTGATTCAGGTGGGGCTCGCACTCTTTTTCTGGTACTGCCTGCCTTGGGATTACGACGTTCGCCGGGCCTTGGTGCTGGTGGCCTTTGCGCCGGTTCCGGCTATGAACCTGATTTACACCGCAGCCCTCGAGGGAGATCTCGGCAAAGCGGCCAATTTGAATTCGCTCTCCGTTGCGATGGCAATCATCTGCATGTCGACAGCGATTTACCTGATGTAATCCGATCAGAAGCTTCCAGATTCCCAAAAAAACTGGGGCGGCTCGAAGGCATCCTTCGGGGCGCCCCAATTTCATTTTGAGTCCCTGCAGTTGTCCTAATGGCGCTTGATTTAGCCGGCAGCACCCGCTCTAGGATGAAGTTCAAACGTTCGAGCGCCTAATTGATCGATCTCATTTTGATGCGCAATGACAAAAAAGTGCGTATCCGGGAGTTCACTTTGAAGCACCCGCAAAAGTGCCTCTGCAGAGCGTGAGTCGAGCTGACCGGTCGGTTCGTCGAGAAAAACCATTTTGGGCCGGCACAAAAGCACCCGTGCTGCGGACACTCTTTGTGTTTCGCCGCCGGAAAGCCGTTTGCCCCAATCCATGGGCTTGTCGAGTTCGCTCTCGAGCTGAGGGAGACCGACCAGTCTTAAAACGCGCTTGAGCTCAGTGTCGTTCTGCGTCTTAGGGTTCGGGTAACTCAGAACGGACCTTAGCGTGCCCTTAGGCAGGTAGGGTTTCTGGGGGACAAAAAAGGCGCCGCGCGAGAGCGTTATTTTCCCGGTGCGCCAAGGCCACAGTCCGGCGATGCTTCGCAAAAGTGTCGTTTTGCCGGTGCCGCTCGGTCCGCTGATCCGCACCCAGCCGGGGAGGCGGAATTCGCCTTGAATGCCGGCGGCGAGGACGCCCGCATTCGGCCTCATGAGCGTGACATTTTCAAGCTTCAGCACGGCGTCATCCACGCGTTCGCTTTCGGGCGGCGCGGGCAATTTATCCATAGCGTTCTGGAACCCGGCCAGACGGTCCACAACGGCTGCCAGCAGAATCAGATTGCGGTAGGAGTTGATGAACCAATCGAATCCGTCGACCACATTTGAAAATGCCGTCTGAGCCTGCATCATGCCGCCGAGCGTGATGCTTTTCTGCAGGTAGAGCGGCAGGGTTGCAGCGATGGGAATGAACCACGTCAGCCGCATTTGCAGCGCCGTAAAAGTTTCGACCTTCACTTCCCGATTAATCAGCGCGCGCCAATTCTTTCGAATGTGCTGGAACGCATCCCGCAGTCTTATGCGGTCCGTGTCTTCTCCGTTCATAAAGGCGATCTCGGCAGCGTTTTCTCGAATGAGCAGCAATGCGGAACGGTAGTCCGCTTCCGAATGCTGACGCGTCACATTAAGCGCCCGCAGAGGATTGCCGACCCAGTGCATCAGTAAAGTGGAGACCACGGAAAAATCGAGAGCGCACCAGACGAGATAACCGGAAATTTCTATTTCCATTCCGCCGATGACGGCTTTCTGTACGCCTGAGGCAGCCCACAGCAGTCCGATAAACGAAATGAGACGCGCCATGGTCTGACAGAAACTTTTGACGAGATTGAGTGTCAGCTCAGAGAGTAGCCACAAGTCCTCGGCGATTCGCTGATCGGGATTGTCCGGCTCTCCAGAGAGCTGCAGACGATACTGCCGATGTTCAGAAAGCCAGCGGCGTTCGAACGCAACGGTCATGTGCTCACGCCAGGCAAACTTGAGCCGCTTGAGAATCCAGTTGCCAATGACAATGAGCGCAGTCATTGCCGCGAGGTAAAGGAGATATTCAAGGAGCAGCTGAGGGATTTCCTTGGCGCCGAAATTGGACAAGGCATCGAAAAAGGCCTTCTGCCATCGCGCCACCAGGACGACGACCTGAACAAATAAGAGCGAGCATGCAATTGCGGATCCCAAAGCCAGCCAGGCTTTCCAGCTTTGGCGTGTGAGCCAGAAAGGAGCAGCGAGTCGGTAAAAGTTGCGCAGCAGATTCATAAACGAAAGGCGGGTGACGGTTGCTGGGAACGCGCTGAGCCCGCAATCCTTATTGGATCACGGGCTCTGGTCCCTTAGGCGGGCAGGTTCATCAGTATTCGGCCGAGATGCGCAGCAGGAAATTGCGCGGATCGCCGTAATAGCTGTTCATGCTGAGAGCGCGGTTGTTCACGTTGAGAAAATACCGACGGTCAAAGATATTGTTGACGATGAAGCTTGCTTTGATCTTGTCGGTGATTTTGTAGTGGACTGAAGCGTCATAAACAACAAAGCCGCCCTGCTCCAGCGTATAGGGGTAACTGTTAATCGTGTTTTTGGTGCGGCTCTGTACCTGCGCGCCGGCCCCGACCGTCCAGCGGTAGGCCGGTCCGGGGAGGTTAAAGGTCGTATAAGCCCTCAGAATGTGTTTGGCCGTATAGGGACTGTAGGTGTCTCCTTCTTTAGAAGGATCATGTTCGTATGATGAGGTGTTGAAGGTATATCCGGCAAAAACATTCCAGCCGGGCAGAATTTCCCCGCTGGCTTCAAGCTCTACGCCGCGGCTCACGACTTCGCCGAGCGCAATGGCAATGTCGCTCTTCGGATCCGGGTAATACGCGCGGTTTTTCTGCGACAAATGAAAGAGCGCAATTGAGGTATTGAGCTTGCGGTCGAACCACTCGGACTTCAGCCCGAGTTCATAGTTTTCGCCGACCAAAGGATCGAGGAAGTTTCCGGAAGCATCGCGAGCCGACTGAGGCTTAAAGATTTCGGTGTAGCTGAAATACAGACTCGAGGATTTGGCGAAATCCCAAGTCACGCCGCCGTACGGCGTCAGGTGGGTTGTGGTTTGTTCGGAAGTTGTTGTACCGTCGGGATCCGGCTTGCCATTCCAAATCTGCCAGTATGTGTGCCCGCGCGACTTGAATTTGGCATAACGGGCGCCGGCAATAATGTGCCAGTCCTCCGTCAGGTTGTAGCGTGTGCCGAGCAGCAGACCCAGATCGGTCCGATCTGCGTCGTAGCTCGTACGATTCTTGAGAATGGAATCGTTGCCCCAATCGGGTTCGGCAATTTCGCTGCCGGTGAAATCCGTGATGTCAAAGGCGGTGCTGTCCAAGACTCGGCGCCACGTTGAATCGCTGTGTTCTCGATTCAGGTTGGCGGTGAGAAACACATCATGTTTGCGCCCGAGAAGCGGATAGACGCCGTTCACATTGAGGACCCCGGCTGCCTGCCATCCGGAATTGTCATAACTTTGATGATTATTCATTTGGCCCAACGGATGGTCGGGATCGCAGCCTGCAGCAGGTCCGACAAGCGCCCCGAGGACGGTGTCCGAGTCGTAGCGCAGATAATTTGCTTTGGCGACAATGCGCCACTCGTCATTGAAGTAGTGCTCCAATTCGGCGAACAAATTGGTTTTGTTGTAGTGGCTCTTTGTCCAGTCCAGCCCCAGATACGTTTCCTTCGGAAGGTTGAGTGAATTCCCATTAACGTCGAGCGGAAGCCCGAAATAATCAGGTGTCTCGGATTTCTTCTGATAAATGGCGCCGAAGGTCACCAAGGTGTTTTCATCAATGTCGGCTTCAAGAATGCCGTACGCCGTGCCGGACTGCTCGCCCACATCATCCTTGAAGGAGCCTTTTTTGTTGAGGATGCCGACAAATCGGCCGCGAAGCGTCTGAGCCTCATTGAGACTGCCGGAGATGTCGCCCACGGTACGATAGGTATCCCAGCTTCCGGCTTCAGCGCTCGCCGAAGCCTGAAAATCTACGGTCGGTCGTTTGCGGACCGCATTGATGGTGCCGCCCGGTTCGCCGTTTGACTGCGTCAGTCCCGTCGGTCCGCGGACCACTTCAATGTGGTCATAAATCGCCAGATCGGTGAGCGATTGGGCGTCGCGGTATGGGTTCCCGCTGGCGCCGCCGCTCACTGTGGACGAAACGCCGTCTTCCTGGATCTGGTCGACATAAAAGCCGCGCGAGAGAAAGCGAGTCGTACCGGAATTCTGAATAACGGTGATGCCGGTGGTTTTGCGCATGGCTTCACTCATGTCCGTAATCCCCTCATCCTCGATTCGGGTCATCGTGACGTTGGAAACCGACTGCGGTGTTTCCCGAGGCGACAGCGCCAGCCCGGTAGTCGTACTCATGGCAGAGGACTTATAGGTTGAGTTGCGTTCGGTTCGGGTGCTGATGTCAGTGGCGGTGATCGTTACGGCGCCGAGGTCGACAGGATCTTCCTCAGCCCATGCGGGAAAAGAAACACAGGCAGCTGCAACTGCTGCGGCGAGAGCAGATTTTGAGAGTGTCTGATAACGGACAGGCATGATGTTGTAGTTTGCTGACAGTTCGAGGGATTTCATTCGGGACTGCAAATGCATACAATCCCGAATACAAACGTAACTGAATGTTATTATTCTCAATGCGAATCGTTCTCAGCCGCATTTATTAATATTTGTTACATTATGTAACCGCCTCTTGCAGTCCATCCATTATTAGTAGAAACCTATTTGCGGCTTCTTGCGGCCCTCCTCCTTCATCTGCACTTCGCCCTCGAGCCGAGTCACAAAATCGGCCGTGTTCTTTAATGGATTAAACCGCCCGCCGCGGCGAACGGCGGCAAAATCGCCCGGGGTCAGACCGTCGAGCCGCTCGACCCGGGCAACGTCTGCGGCACTGAGCTCACCGAGAGCAAGCTTTCCCGCGCAGCATTTCGCGAATTCAACCGTCTGCTTCGTCGTCATGGGACGGAATTCGGCCTTCAGATCAAAGCGGCGCAGCGAAGCACGGTCGATCTCTTTGAAGAGATTCGTCGTGGCGCAGAAGATGCCGGGGAAACTTTCCATTTGGGTGAGGAGCTCATTGACCTGAGACACTTCCCAGGAAGCCCGAGCATTCGCTCGATCCTGAAGGAACGAGTCGGCTTCGTCAATGAGGAGCACCGCCCCCTGCTGCCGAGCACTGTGAAAGGCGCCTGCAATGAGCTTTTCCGTCATGCCGACAAAAGGCGACAAGAGGTCGCTCGCGCGCTTAATCACGAGCGGCATATCCAGACGGGCTGCCAGCCACCGCACATACTCGGACTTGCCGGTCCCCGGTGCGCCGTAGAGGCAAAGCCGCCCCGAACGGGTGCGTTTGAGTCCCTCTGCGATGGCGTCAAGATCAGCATCGGTGTTGACAAACGCAGTGCTGTACATGTCTGACACATTGTTTAAGGCTGCGGGGAGCTCTTTGCCGAACTGCGCCATGAGGGTAGCGTTAATGAGTTTTTCAGCTGTTTCATCCGCATCCACCTCGCCCGACAAAGTCTTCACTACGCCGGCCGTTCTGGAGGCTACTCCAGGTGAAAGTTCTTCGCAGGCCGCGCACCGATCAATAAAGTGTTCTGATACAGCGCCGTCAAACGCCTTGCGGCAGATGCGCCGACGCACGCTTTCGGGCGGAATCGGAATTTCGAGCACCACATCGAATCGGCGCATCAGAGCGGGATCAATGGACTGAGTGGAGTTGCACGCCCAAATCGTTGGCACCGGCGCCGTCTCGAGCGTCTTATTGAGCTCAGCTTTATTGGTGCGGGCCGTCGCTGCCATGCCGAAGATGGAAATCAGTCCTTCATTGAAAACGTCATCAGCCTCATCGAGCAGAAGCATCGTCTGAGACGTGTTGGCAAAGAGTCGTTCGCCGCAGTGCCACCGCGTCAGGCGATTGCTTTTGTCGCTGCGAAAACCGCTCTCTGACCCGCTTTTGGGACTCACTTCAAAGAGCGCCGACCCCGTTTCTTTGGCCAGCAGGCGAGCGAGCTCCGTTTTGCCCGTTCCCGGGGGACCGTAAAGGAGCACGTTGACGCCCTGCCGATGCTCTGCCAAAGCTTTTTTAAGGTAGGGCAGCAGGTAGGATTCAATTTCCGGCTGGTGGGTGAAGTCCTTAAGCGTCAAGATGGTCTGAGGCGCCGCGATGACGGCATGGGCAAACATCTCCTCGAGCGTCTGCGGAATCGTAAAGATGGTGTCGAGCAAATCCCCGTCATCGAGAAAGTTAATCTGATCTTCAAAATCCGGGGTCCTGCTGTTAATGCCGCTGATCAGTCCGGTATTCCACAATGTTTTCGATTTTGAAAAAACAGTTTTGCTGACTTTGCGGCCGAATGCGGCCGAAAGCACTTCAACCACCAAGTCAAGTCCGCGGCGCTCATAGTCATAGGCATTGCAAATAGAGCGCAGTCCGGCAAAATGTCTGACGACCGCCAGAAAGGCCAGCGTTTCAAGCTCATCACGGGTCAGATCAAAAGCTTCGGCAATGAGACTGATGTTCCGGCCGAAAGTGGAAGGCAGCCCGGCAACCATGTCCTCCGCAGACGCCTCCGCTGTTGTGATATCGCCATTGCCGAAGACCAATTTTCGGCAGAATTCGAGCGCCCGCGGTGCCGTGCGTTTAAAGCCCAGCTGCTTCAAGCGCTGCGGGATATCTTTTCCGAGTGAACCAAAATCTTCATCCTCCCAGACGCATGTCACCGCTTCCCCGGCGACTTCAAAATCGGCAAAGCGCTTATCGAGATCCTTTTCAGAAGCGGCGATGGCCCGGGCCGTGAGCGGGCGCAGCTTGAGGTTGTCTTCACCGTCGTCGGCATCGTCATCATCTACGCTGAAAGTTTCACTGTCGATGGTTCGGGCCTCGGTGAGTTCCGCCAGCCATTGGAGTTCGATATTGAGAAGCCCCTCGATACGCGTGCCGTGAATCGTCCGCATTCCATCGGCATCGAGCCGCATCCATGCTTTGGTGCAGGCCATGAGGCGCACAACCCAACGCTCAATGGTGACCGAATCAGCCAATTTGACATTGCCGTCGGTAACGTACTCAAAGCGCTTGTCATTGCTGCCCAGATAAATATGGGTACACGTTCTTCTGCGTTTGCGCATTGTTTTTTCCTTCCGGATGTCGGGTGAGACGGCTGCTCAGAGCGCCTCTCCTCACCTCGCGTTTTGATTTATTTCCTTCTGACAAGATCATTATCAGCACACCTGCGTCGACCTTAGACGCATAAAAACAATCGAAGCATGAAGGCCAATGCGGCCGATTCAAAGCGCTGAGCGGCCCCAAGAGGAAGCGCCTGGTTTAAAATTGCACTCTTTGCTTCGGATTCAGCAGCCGGGCAGTGCGTTGAAACGCCGATTGCGCCTGAGCAAAAAAGTAAATACAAAACCAAGGCATAGGACGACGCGCATGGCGACCTTCACGAGCGGCATCAGTTGGGAAACGGATGAGTGGTTCCGCACGTTTTCGGAATCCTTTCCCCAATACACCCAGCCGGGCATCTGGATAGCAGCTGAGGAGCGCCTTGCCTCGCTTCGGGGAGCTAAGCTCGAATGGGATGCCACTACCCGAACAGTGCGCCTGAAGCTTAAAAATTCACGCGGACAGCCTTACACGCTCGCCATGAATTTCTATCCGGGTGCCGTGCATGCTGCCGCCCCGATCGTTGAAGCCGCGGCCAAGATTCCGGGCCTTCTGGAGTGCCTTCGGGCGGGCGACCTGCCTGCGCCGCTGCTTGAAGCCATTAATGCTTCAGGGCTCGACATTTTTATGCGCCGTCCCGGCTCGATTCAGTTCGATCCCGGCATGATGTCGAGCGAATGCGCGCTCCTGATTGCCGCTTTCATGCATGATTTGGAGCTCGATCCGGGGCGCTGGTTCAAATTTATCGGCATCGACTTTCAAAAGAGCGCCGATGAAGCGCTTTCAGCTGCCGGAGACAACCATGCGGCTCCTCAGTCTCCTGATGGTCCCGCTGCTGAAACGCTCTCCGAAGCCCAAGCGAACGCGGCTTCGGCCGCCAATGCTCAAGAGCCGCTTTTTGCTGCGGGCGAAGCGCTCCAAGGCACCTTCCCCTTTGCCGATCTTGAGGACGATGCGCTTCGGCTGAGCGCAGATATTGCGCCAGCCGAGATTCCGGACTTGGGCGCAGAGGCTAATCTCACGCGTCTGCGGCTTTGGCAGGCTCCGGGCGTCCCGATGCTCTCGCCCACGATCGTTTCCGCACTGCCGTCCTCTGGGCTCTCTGCTGTTCAGGCTAAGCGTTCCTGGTGCGCGTTCGGCGACATTGAGGCGCGAACCTTCATGCAGAACCTCCTCTCGGCAGCATCGCTCACTGCGGACGAAGCCCTGAAGATGCTCGCACGCCGCGAGGCTCGCCAGGAGCGGCTCGGCACCGCTTCTCCCAACAGCAAATGGAATCGGTTTCTGCTGAGCACCATCGAGAAGGAGCCGTCTGCAGAACTCCCCTCCTTGAAGCTCCTCTGCGGGCATCACCCCTGGGACCGCATTGTGTTTGCCCTGCAGGCCGAAGACCAGTCGATCCATTGGGCCGAGGAAAGCGGCGACATGATCATGGCGCTTCTGATCCCGACCCGCCGTGATCTGGCGGGGGCGGATGCCTCGTTTGTCGTCTGGCGCGCACTCGCTGAAGCAGCCGCGCAGATTTTGGCGGCCCGCGCTGTGCTGCCGCTACCTGCCCCGGCGCATTACGAATCCGACGCTGCGGATCAGTCCGCCGACGGCATGTGTGTCTATTGGCATCCGGCATTGAATGCGCCGGGCGTAAAGAACCTCCTCTCGCAGGTGAGTGCTTTAATCGGACCGCTCCTCCCCCTGCAGCCGCTCGCGCCGCAGTGCCGAGCCTTTGCCGGCTTGAGCACTCATCCCGACGCGCCCTATTCGGGCGTTTATCTTGCGCTCACGCTCCTCATTACTTCGCTCATGCGGCATACGTCCAAGCGAAACCGGGAGATAGCGCGTCACCTCGTCGGGCGCCGCGTGCGCAGTACGCTAACCGGCGAAGGGTTTGCCCCCAATGCCGCATCGCTGCCGGACCTGAAAAACGTTTTGGCGGGCTTTTTCGCACTCCCCATCGCCGGCGCGGCGCTTCCGGCCAAGCTGCTCTTGACGGGCGTACTCGAAAACGGCGCCCTGAAGCTCACGCTCAGTCTTCCCCCGCGGCAAGGCCCGCGCAAGGGTGAACCGCTCACGCTCGCTGACTGGGATGACCCCGAAGGGAATACGGCCGGCCCCAACAGCATCGTGCGCGAAGCCCTGCAGCTCCTGGCGGCGGATTATCCGCTTTTTGCCGAATTCGGTCCGAATTTCGATCAGCCGAGCCAAATTGAGCGCAGCCGCTGGGAATACTTCCTCTTTACAGAGCTCCCGGAGCTTTCTGCCTGCGGTGTCGACGCAGTGCTTCCCGAGAGCATGCGGCGGATTGAAAAACCCGAAATCGTCCTCACGGCGGCGCCCGGCAATGCCAGAATGCAAAAGCGTCTGGCCACTCAGGGCATGCTTAATGCCGCTGCGCTCGCTGACTTCCGCTGGGAAATCGCGGTGGGCGACGAACGCATGACGCTCGCTGAGCTTCGCGCACGCATCAATCAGGAAGGCGAGCTCCTCTCCTCCGGGAGCGCGCTCTTTCACCTCACCAAGGAAGATCTGGACCGCTTGGTGGCCGAATGGGCCGAAGCTCAGAAGAAGGAACTTTCCAACTGGGACAAGCTCCGCGCCCTGCTTTCAGGGTCCTCCAACGGCCGACGGGTAGAAGCCGCCGAGGCGCTCCTTGAGCGCATTCGCGAATCGGCGGCCGTCAAGGAACTGCCGCCCCCAGTAGAACTCAATGCGGTTCTTCGCCCCTATCAGATCCGCGGCTTCTCGTGGCTCGTTCAGAATGCCATGCTTGGCCTCGGATCCCTTTTAGCCGACGACATGGGTCTAGGCAAAACCGTGCAGGTCATCGCCTGCGTTGCAGAACTTAAAGCCCGCGGAGAACTCGACCGCGGCAAAGTTCTGATCGCTGCGCCCGCGTCTCTCCTCGTCAACTGGGAGCGTGAGATTGAACGCTTTGCGCCCGGCATCACGGCGCTGATCTATCACGGCAAGGACCGCACGATCTTTGCGCTCGACCACAGTCGTCCGGACGTCATCATCACGTCTTACGGCATTTTGAAGCGCGAACTCCCGCAGCTCTCGCAGATGCAGTTCCGTCTCTTGGTGCTCGACGAAGCCCAGGCGGTGAAGAATGCCAAAACCGGCCAGGCAAAAGCCGCACAGGAATTTCCTGCTGATTCCGTCATCGCGCTTACGGGCACGCCGGTTGAAAACCGGCTCGCAGAGTACTGGTCCATCTTTTCTATTGTGGAACCCGGCCTCTTGGGGTCGCCCGCGCAGTTCCGACGTGATTTTGTCATGCCGATTGAAGAGCACCGCGACCGCGCAGCGATTGACCGGTTCCGCCGCATTACGTCGCCCTTTCTCCTCCGCCGCGTGAAGACGGATCCGGGCATTCTGGATGAACTCCCAGAAAAGAATGTGGTCGACTACTTCACGACGCTCACGCCCAAGCAGGTGGCGCTCTATGAAGAATGTCTCAAGGCCAATCTGGAGTCGCTCGAAACGCTTGACCGCGAATCCCGCGAGCAGGAAGCCGCGGGCGACAGGCTCCATGCGGCGCAGGCGCGGCTCTCACGCCGCGGACAGATTCTGCGCATGATTCTTAACCTTAAGCAGATCTCCAATTCGCCCTCGCAGTTCCAAAAGGAATTTGTCGATAAACCCGACTCCGGCAAGGCTGAAGCGCTCCTCGAACTCCTACGGCGCTGCCGCCAGTCCGGGCGCAAGGCGCTCGTCTTTACGCAGTTCCGCGAAATGGGCGAACGACTGGTTCGATGGATTGAAGATGCTACGGGCCGCAAGCCCGAATTTCTCCATGGCGGTGTGCCTGCGGCCAAGCGAATGGAAATGGTAGATGCCTTCCAGAACAACCCGGACTCGGAAGTCTTCATTTTGTCGCTCAAGGCGGGCGGCACGGGGCTGAACCTCACAGCCGCCTCGGCCGTCATTCACTATGACCTTTGGTGGAATCCGGCTGTAGAAGATCAGGCCTCGGACCGAGCATGGCGAATCGGTCAGCGACGGGATGTGGTGGTCTATCGCTTCATCACAGCCGGCACCTTTGAAGAAAAGGTGAACGAAATGCTCAAGAAAAAGCGTGAGCTTGCGGATCTTGCCGTCGGTGTCGGCGAATCCTGGATCGGCGACCTGACAGACGACGAAATTAAGTCCATTTTTTCGCTTTCTTCGTCCGGCATTTAACGCTCGAACCTGAACCATCGAATTGGAACCCGAGAGCCATGGACAAGAGCATCGCCCTTTATCTCTTCGTTTCTTTCGTTGCCTGCGTCACGCCGGGATCCGGCGTGCTCTATACGATTGCAAGCGGATTCCGCGGCGGCATGAAATGCGTTTTGGCGTCTCCGCTCGGCACGTGTTTGGGGTGTTCATTAATGTCAGCGCTTTCCGCTACGGGGCTTGGCGCCCTGATAGCCAATTCCCCGGCGGCTTACAGCGTGCTTCAGGTGGTCTCCGCACTGGTATTGGTGTGGTTCGGCTTTCAGAGCTGGCGCACGGGCGCGCTTGACCTCTCCGATGCCGGCAATTCCGCCGCGCGTGAGGGACTGCGCTCCGGCCAGGAGCGCTTCACATTCCGGAAGATTTTTTGGGGCGCCGTCGTTCTCCAGGCCTCCAACATCATGCTGATTGTGTTCCTGCTCTCACTGATGCCGCCCTTTATCCGCACGGATCAGGCGTACCTTCCGCAGGCGGTCATGCTTTCGGCGCTTTTTGTGCTCGTCTGCTTCGTCGTGCATTTGGGCTACAGCTGGATCGCCGCTGCCGGCGCCAAGCGGCTCGCCGGCCCCAAGTTCTCTTTCTGGCTCAACCGCATCAGCGCCGTTCTTTTCTGGCTGCTTGCGGTGAGCGTTATCTGGAACGCCTTTTTCAAGAGCTGATAATTTGCGTCAGCAGCGTGCGGTTTGCCTCAGATCCATGCCTCGGAGCATTACTGTCCGCCTCACTGACGGCGCGATTGGGCTGGCTATCTCCCGCATCCGTTTGGTGTTCGCACAATCAGAAAAGTACTGACTTCCTGAAACGCCGGCAGAGAGCGGCATCGGAATACGAAAATTCCTGCGTTTTGATCGCCAAAATAACTAAGCTGAAATATCTATTTTTAGCTTTTTTTGCATTTTCATAAAAGAAACAAGATCTAACGTCATTGACTTTAAACGCAGGGCTCTTTTAGGCTTTGTAAACCATCTGTTCGACCCCCAAGCGGCAGCAGGCACATCGAAGTCCGATCTTTAAGAGGATCCTTTCCCATTGCTTTGATGTCTGCTCTGCCGTCCAAAAGACCCCATAAAAATGCTGCTTTCTTTGCGGCTCAGCCGGAGTATTTAATGAAGCGAAACCGAGTCGGCATTGCCCTTTCCGCTGTAGGCATTCATGCGTCCATCGGCAGCGTCTATGCCTGGAGCGTACTGACGAAGCCTGTGATGGCAGAGATGGGCATCTCGCTCTCGAGCACGACCTGGGCGTTTTCCATCGCCATTTTGTTTCTCGGGCTGTCTGCGGCGTTCCTCGGCAAGTTCGTTGAACGCATCGGCCCTCGTGCTTCGGGCCTCCTTTCCATGCTCTTTTTCTGTTCCGGTCTGATCGGCACTGCGCTGGCCGTTTCGATGAAGAGCGTCGCGCTCCTCTATTTCTTTTACGGTGCTATCGGCGGCATTGGGCTCGGCATCGGCTATATCACGCCGGTTTCAACTTTAGTCAAATGGTTTCCCGCTCGCCGCGGATTTGCCACCGGATTGGCCATTATGGGGTTCGGCTTTGCTTCGCTCATCGGCGGACCGCTGATGCAAAAGCTCACGGCCCTCTATGGTCTATCAGCGAACTTTCTCATCATGGGAGGGGCGTACGCGGTTGTCATGACGCTCTCCTCCCTTTATTTAATGCCTCCGAAAGCTGGTGAAACGGTTGATCTCACCAAGCTTTCCGACGATGCATCGGAAAAACTGAAGAAAGCCGCTGCCGCCCAAACCGGCAGACAGTACACGCGCCGCGAAGCCGTCCAGACCTGGGAATTTTGGTCGCTTTGGTGGCTTTTCTTCACCAACATCACCTGCGGCATCGGACTCCTCGCTGTTGCCTCTCCGATGGCTCAGGAAGCCGTCGGCATGAATGTTGCCGGTGCTGCCGCGCTCGTGGGCGCCATCGGCATCGTCAATGGTCTTGGGCGGCTCGCCTGGTCAACGCTTTCCGATTGGATGGGACGTGCAGCGACATACGTGCTTTTCTTTGTGATCGAAACGGCAGCCTTCTTTGCGCTCGCCCAAACCCCGTCAGAAGCCCTTTTTTATATCCTCGTTCTCACGATCATCAGCTGCTACGGCGGCGGATTTTCCTGCATGCCGGCCTTCCTTTCGGATTTGTTCGGTGTTCGTCAGCTCTCCTCCATTCACGGCATCATGCTGACGGCTTGGGCCTTGGCCGGCATTGCCGGGCCGATGCTTTTATCCGTCATTAAGGAAACGACCGGGAGCTACCACCAAACGATGCTGGTTTTTGCCGGTTTGATGGCGGCTGCCCTCGTGCTTTCCCTCATCTTGAAAGTGAAGAGCACCAAACACTGAGGATCGAGTTATTGGCCAAACGCGCTCTTTTTAGTCGAATGGTCGTTTTGATGCAGAAATAATCTTGAGGAGAAATGCATTCTGCACTGAAATGAAGCCCTCAATACCAGCTTGATTCAAATAGTGATGAGCTGAAAAGATGGCTTCAGCGGTACCGCAGATGTCTGCCTCAGCAGGCATGGACGGGAATGATTTCAATAATCGACAGACTGAACAACAATCGGCTCATGCAATTCGCATGAGCCGCAACAAAAGTGCTCCAGAAGCTTTCCAAAAGGCCGGCTCGTCGTCCTTGCGGCCGTCTTTGCCCGCTTGATGCATCAATTTTTTGGAGAGACCGTTCGTGCGCTTAATAGCGACGGCATTCTTACGGCTTTCCGCCCAACCGCAAATCGTTTTGTCCGCGCAATGTCCCGCTTCGCCCGGAGCTGGGGCTTACTGGTTAATGCCGCCCTCCTCCTGCGCTCTGGAACTAAACACCGATCCCTGCAGACCTTTTTTGGCGACATAGGCTTCTACCCACCGCTTCACGCTTGTCTGTGATGCCCCGGTCATTTCGGAAACTTCTTTAAGGGTATGGCCGGTCAGACGCAAACGGACAGCCTTCTCTTTGATGTAGCGGTTATAGCGAAAGAGCGACGGCGAAATTTCCGTTTTGAAAGTGCCCTTCTTCCAAGCGTTTGACCAGTCTTTGACGGTATTGGCCGGAATATTGAGCATCCTCGCAGCCCGCACGTACCCATACCCGGCTTCGAAGAGCTTAACGGCGCTTCCGCGGAGCTGAGCGGGATTGCAGTACTTCGGACGCAGCCGGTTGCGCACGGACTGTTCGGGCGGAGATGACGGAGCTGAGAACGGCATTTGAACCTCGCAATCCGAATTCAAGGTAAAAAAAAAGCCCGTCCCCCGCACAGGCGGCAGACGGGCGCGAGATGAGAGGCGGGATCGAACTGCCGGGCAGTCCGTCTCACCTCAGTTCATTGGTTGTTCACCCGCCTCCGCCGACCCTTGGAGTACGGCCGACGGAGGCTTGGAGCTCACGACTGAGGAATAAGTTCCTCAATTCGATGCGCGTTTTTAGAACGAGTAACGGAGGTTGGCGTTGAAGGCATTGTTCATGCGATCGTCGCCGCCGGCCGTCAGACC
>ERZ780228.1084-NODE-1084-length-19486-cov-3.018321_pt1 | contig 19486 bp, 16 predicted proteins | sample MGYA00511015_ERZ780228 | MGnify/ENA primary metagenome ERZ780228 (study PRJEB29588, sample SAMEA2161897) | human gut metagenome | biome: human gut; feature: human-associated habitat; material: faeces | place: Denmark | collected 2008/2010 ...
AATGGTTTGTCACACGGTTTTGGTTTAGGACAGGGAACGGTGGCAGAAGGCTGGAAGCCGCCGCACTTATAATAGTTATAGCGTGGGGCATATTACTGCTTACAACCTTAATCACAGCATTTATTGATAATGAAACAGCACATACTTTATTCAAAGGTCTTATCTTTACAGATATTGTTCTTCCCATCGTAGCCTACGCTATGATGCTTATGTACAAATATCTGTCCGGACGAAACCATTAATTATATATAACCAATCTATTTAACGCAAATTTGCCGTATCTGATAATCTTAATGACTACAGATACGGCATTATTGTTATTATTAATTATTTGCTGTATGAGCTTACTCTGTGAATAATCTCGTGTCTTCCTGGTCCATTCGATACCATTGTTATAGGTGCTTCTATCTCTTTCTCGATAGCTTCTACATAATCACGGCATTCCTTTGGAAGATCTTCGTAATTCTTAATTCCTCTTATATCGCATTTCCAGCCTGGAAGTGTCTTTAATACTGGCTTAGCCTTTTCAAGCTCTGAAGTAGTTGGGAAGTCCTTAGTAACCTTTCCATCTATCTCATAGCCTACACACATAGGAATTTCATCAAGATATCCAAGTACATCAACTACTGTAAGAGCAACTTCTGTTGTTCCCTGCATACGCACACCATAACGTGTAGCAACTGCATCGAACCAGCCCATTCTTCTTGGACGTCCTGTTGTAGCACCGAACTCGCCGCCGTCACCACCGCGCTTTCTTAACTCGTCAGCTTCCTCTCCGAATATCTCACTTACAAATGCACCAGCACCTACTGCTGATGAGTATGCCTTAACAACTGTTACAACATCTGTAATTGAAGCTGCTGGAATACCAGCACCAATAGCACCATAAGGAGCAAGTGTTGATGAAGATGTAACCATTGGATATATTCCGTGGTCTGGGTCTTTAAGTGAACCTAACTGACCTTCAAGAAGAATCTTCTTGCCTTCCTTAAGTGCCTGATGAAGATAAGCTGATGTATCACATACATATGGCTTAACCATCTCTTTGTATTCCATAAGTGTATTAAATATATCTTCTTCATTAAGAAGTGGCTGATGATAAAGATGTTCAAGCATTACATTCTTTAATGTACATACATTGGCAATCTTCTCTTTAAGGGTATTCTCATCTCCAAATAATTCACTTACCTGAAAACCAATCTTAGCATATTTATCTGAATAGAATGGAGCAATTCCTGACTTAGTTGAACCAAATGACTTACCTGCAAGTCTGGCTTCTTCATATGTATCAAAATCTATATGATATGGCATCATAATCTGTGCTCTGTCTGATACAAGAATCTTAGGCATTGGAACATTCCTGTCTGTAAGACTTTTAAGTTCCTTTACAAGGTATGGAATATTTAATGCAACACCATTACCGATTACACTTGTAATATGATTATAAAATACTCCTGATGGCAGGAGATGTAATGCAAACTTACCATAATCATTGATGATTGTATGTCCAGCGTTACTTCCTCCCTGGAATCTTACAACGATATCAGATTCTTCGGCAAGCATATCTGTAATCTTACCTTTACCTTCATCTCCCCAGTTCGCACCAACAATAGCTTTTACCATAGCTTCCTCCATTCTGCTAGTTCCTAATATAGCATATAACATTAGTGGCCTGTAAACAGAAAACCACAACTGATATAATAACACAAGTTGGCAGTTTCAATCAATGGGTTTATGAAAGAAGTTTACAAAAGTAGTTTAATTATTCTGAAAAACAAGCAAGTTCATTATAATAATATGTTCTTGAACTTCATATGTATTCTGCATATCAAATTATAATTAGTCACACCATAAATTAGAATGATTGCTGTTTTACGATTGAGCTTTAAGGCATTTTTATATATAATTATCATAATTGTAGGCGTTTGCGAAACTCGGTTATATAGACGGCTGCATAGTGAAAAATTAACAAATCATAAGAAGACATTTTGGAGCCGCCGGCACTTAGCGACTGTATTGTAGTCACTTAGTACCGTTGCGAGCGACAAGTAGCAAAAGCGTGTCTTTGTTGATTTTGTTGATTTTTCACATATTTACAAGTGTAATACTGAGTTTCACAATTACCTATTATCATAATTGTATACGGAGGTGGCTAATGCGTAATCGTAATAACAAATATTTTTCTCCATCTTCATTTGAACAAATTCTTAACAATGGTGAAATTGAAGAATTAAAAGAATGGTTATTATTTTTAACAAAATGTCCTTTAGGCACTAAGTACTATAGTTGATTTACTTCCTCTAATTCAGGAGAACGGAAGTGTATGTATGCTTCTTGCAGCTATGTTTGTCCAGCTTCATATTCTTGCTGTAACTGGACAGACCTCATATTTAAGATTGTCAATCAACAACTGCGAGAAAGCTGTATCACGAACGGACTACACGCTTAATAAAGACTGTCTTAACGTGCTCAGTGCGTGGTGTGCATTATATGATGACAATCGGATATAAAACCACCAAGGAACTACATATATTAAGAAATTAACATTAATTATTAATAAAGGAAAAGGATTTTATATATGGCAGGTAACAATAAAGCCGCTAAGAACAAAAAGAACAAAAAAAATAACAAGAAACGAAAAAATATATTAACAACCTTTATACTTCTTATATCTATTACTGCCCTGTGTCTGGTTATTGGCATATATTACCGTGATAACCACAAACAAAAGGAGGACGACAACACTGTTGTGTTAAATGTTGACAGCACACTTGAAACTCTTTCTGTTGACCCGGAAAGAATTAAATCAGCAATACTTGAACACACTACAAGAGCTGCAGAGAATTACGAATATCCTAATTCTTTCAGCCTTGATATTCCTTTTGTGAGCCAGTATCCTGAACTTCCAACAGGCTGTGAGATAACATCATTGACAGAGGTGCTTAATTATCTTGGCTATGGCATTGATAAAGAAACTCTTGCAAGAAATTATCTTGATATGCGTGACACTGTAACGCAAGGGTGTTTCGTTGAATATTTCTGGGGTTCTCCGTGGAAGACAACAGGCAGCGGCTGTTTCGCTCCTGCTATTGCTAATGCCGCCAACTCATTTTTAAAGAGCCAGAATTCGTCTTATTCAGCATACATAATGAGTTACTCACCGGTTGAGGATCTGTTTACCGAATTGTCACTTGGACATCCTGTTATTGTATGGACAAGCTATAATTATAATGACCCTGAGGTTAAGTATAATGATGTAACACTTGATGATGGGACCGTATTTACATGGCCTCGCAATGAGCATTGTGCAGCACTTTCCGGATATGATATTGACAGAGGGGTCGTGACATTGGCTGACCCGACTTATGGGATTGTGGAGAGGTCAATGGAGGAATTTGTTACTTATTATCAGAAGTATTATTATCAAGCAGTGGTGGTTAGGTGATTTTACTTAATTTGACTGTCTGCGTGCGGCTTAAAGCATATGCTTGATTTAGATATTCAAACAGCCTACGCACACGGCTAAAAGCGTGTGCATAGATTTGGTTAATTGCAACAGTAATAGCTTTGCTATTTCTGTTGTCGCGGTACTCGTCTAATACGTAGTGACACATGGAATTGGAGATATGTGAATGTTGAGGGGTGGCGAACGGACGCTTGTACAGTGTCACACCAGCCAATTCTTCGCATTGTCTGGTGCGGCGCTCTGCGCCTTTGAGAACCAAAAAAGATTTTCCACCGATGTATGCAAGCATACCCCGGTGGAAAATTTTTTGGTTCTCTCGACACTGGACAAGCTGTAGAGTTGGTTGGAATGATAATATAATACCACCGTCACATTTGTGAATTATGTGACGGTGGTATTGTACTCGTTACTCGCGCAAGCTATTGAGGGGAATTGGACCCCCGACCTCTTCATTACCAATGAAGTGCTCTGCCACTGAGCTACAATAGCATAACTGCTGTATTTTACAGCAATTTTATTTATATCATTTTTGTAATGATTAATCAAGTATATTTATAGCTAATCTACAATTATTTTTATCTTGTTTCTTGAACGCTGTATTGCGTTGTCTATTGATTTGGGTGTCTTGCCTAGCTGGTCGGCTATTTTTATATAGTCGTTGCCTTCCATAAGGAGTGTTACTACCTGTTTCTCGAACGGGCTCAATGACTCGAAGGCTTTTTCTTCCAGATTGTCTGTTACTTCCCTGTCAATGTATAGTGCTTCTGGATTTTGTTCACTGTCGTGTACTAATGTATCCACAAGCTTCATATCTGACTCATCGTCTGATTTGTTCGCTGGCGTATCAAATGATACATAGGAATTAAGAGGGGTATTTTTCTTGGCATTAGAAGCTTTTACTGCATTCATAAGCTGTCCGTTAATACATAGTGAGGCAAATGTAGCAAACGAAGCTGCCTTTAGCTCATCATATGTTGTGACTGCCTTATAAAGTCCTATCATTCCCTCCTGTATAAGGTCGTCTTTATCCCCGCCGACTATATACATAGCATTCGCTTTTTTTCTAACAAGATTCTTATATCTTTCCATAATCTCGTCCACAGCTCTTGCATCTCCGTCACGATACATACTTACAAGTTCTTCATCTTTGTACAACTCATAATGCTTCATACCATTCTCTGCCTTACTATTTCAAACGCCATAACTCCTGCCGCAACCGAAGCATTAAGAGAGTCTATATCTCCCTTCATAGGAATTGAGGCAACAAAATCACATTTCTCTTTTACAAGACGGCTTACGCCATTGCCTTCATTGCCTATAACAAGGCCTATCGGTCCTTTTAAATCAAGGTTATACATAGTTTCGCCGCCCATATCTGCACATACGAACCACAAGCCCTCTTTCTTTAATGCCTCAATAGTGTTAGCTATATTAGTAACCTTGGCTACTGGTGTATAATTAATTGCACCTGCTGATGTCTTGGCTACTGTCGCTGTAAGTCCTACAGCTCTTCTCTTAGGGATAATAACACCATGTGCTCCTGCAAGATTAGCTGTTCTTATTATTGCACCAAGATTATGTGGATCTTCAATCTCATCAAGAACAAATATAAATGGTGCTTCGCCCTTGCATCTTGCAGCTTCTAATATATCTTCAACTTCTGCATATTCATAAGCTGCACCTATTGCAACAACGCCCTGATGGTGTCCTGTATTGGCAAGTCTGTCAAGTCTTTCCTTGTCCACATAGTTAATTATTGTTGAAGTCTTCTTAGCTTCTCTTACAATACTCTTTATAGGACCGTCCTGACAGCCATCAAGAATAAACAGCTTATCAATTGTCTTTCCAGAACGAAATGCCTCAATGACTGCATTACGCCCCTCAAATGTTAATTCCTTATATCTCATATTTATGAATTCCAACCTTTCTTTTATGCCTGTTTATTATCATTTTCAAGCCAGTCAAGTGCATCTTTAATAAGCTCGCACATTCTTTCATACTGTCCTGACAAATACAGATAACCCATAAGTGCCTCAAAGCCTGTCGCCCTTCTATAATCACTTATGGAAGCATTCTTGGCTGATGTGTAGGATTTGGCATTTCTGCCTCTCTTGTATACACTTCCTTCTTCCTCGGTAAGCTTATCTTCAAGATAACCTATCATCTTAGACTGTGACTCAGCCTTGACAATACTGCTTGCAGCCCTGTTCATCTTATTAACCTGTGTATTGCCAGCAGTAACTATCTTAGTCTTTACTACTAAGTCAAATATACTGTCACCTATATACGCAAGAACAAGTGGGGAAAGCTGTCTTGGACTTACACTTTTTAGTCCAAGTACATCCCATATATCACTTGTCAGGTTATCTTTTATGTTCTCTTCCATCTGACACCTTCTCTTGTATCCTCAAGAATAATTCCCTTAGCCATAAGTTCATCTCTTATCTCGTCAGCTCTTGCAAAATTCTTATCTTTTCTTGCCTGCTGTCTTTCAGCGATAAGTGCTTCTATATCTTCATCAAGAAGTTCTTCTTCCTTAATAACCTTAAGTCCTAATATATCCGCAAGTGTAACAATACTTTCCTTTAGTGCTGTTATATATTCCTTAGTATTGTCCTCTGATGAATTAGAATTAGCAAGCTTAACTAATTCAAATACTGCTGATATTGCATCAGCTGTATTAAAGTCGTCATCCATAGCAGCTTCAAATTTACCATAAATGTCTTTAGTTGAATCTATTACCTTCTTCTCATCTTCTGTCATAGCACTATCTTTAGCACTCTTTTCAAGATGTGTAAGATTAGTAACTGCTGTGATTATTCTGTCAAGACCGTTCTTGGCTGCTTCCATAAGGTCATGGCTGAAATTAATAGGATTCCTGTAATGTGCTGAAAGCATAAAAAATCTTAATACCTGTAAATCATATTCCTTTGAAATATCTCTTACTGTAAAGAAATTACCTAATGACTTAGACATTTTCTTATTATCAATATTAAGGAATGCATTGTGCATCCAGTACTTGGCAAATGGAACTCCGTTAGCGGCTTCTGACTGTGCAATTTCATTCTCGTGATGCGGGAATATTAAATCCTCACCGCCTGCGTGAATATCTATCTCATCTGCAAGATACTTCTTAGACATTACAGAACACTCTATATGCCAGCCCGGACGTCCTTCACTCCAAGGTGACTCCCAATAAGGCTCTCCGTCCTTCTTTGGCTTCCATAATACGAAATCAAGTGGATCTTCCTTCTCATCTTCACCTGATACCTTAAGCTTGTGTGCATCATCTCTATGTCCAGCCTCTAAATCATCTATATTCTTCTTAGAAAGCTTTCCATAACCCTCAAAACGTCTTGTTCTGTAATATACAGTACCATTCTTCTCATAGGCATAACCTTTATCGATAAGTGTCTTTATCATATCAATCATACCGTCAATTTCCTGTGTAGCAAGAGGATGTGTTGTTGCTGGCTTAATATTCATTCCAGCCATATCCTTTTTACATTCCTTAATATAACGCTTAGAGATTTCTTCTGCTGTAACTCCTTCTTCTATAGCCTTCTTAATAATCTTATCATCCACATCTGTAAAGTTAGATACATAATTAACATCATATCCCTTGTACTCAAGATATCTCCTTACTGTATCAAACACTATCATAGGTCTTGCATTACCAATATGTATAAGGTTATACACTGTTGGTCCGCATACATACATTTTAACTTTGCCTTCTTCTAATGGCACGAATTCTTCTTTACTTCTTGAAAGTGTATTATAAATCTTCATAATAACTTTGATCCTTTCTTTATGTCGGTAAAATTAATCTTCTATTCTTCTATATTTCTTGGCTCATTAACAAGATTTTCAAGATGTGCGATACGTTTCTTAAGCTTCTTATTCTGCTCCTTAAGATATTCTATATCGCTCATAACCGGGTCTGGAAGATGTATCTGGTCAAGATCTTCAAGCACTCTTACATCACCTCTCATAACAACTCTGCCAGGAACACCTACAACTGTTGAGTTAGGTGGCACATTTTTTAATACTACTGAACCTGCACCTATCTTACAATTATCGCCTATAGTCACAGAACCTAATACCTTAGCACCTGCACCAACCATTATGTTGCTTCCAAGTGTAGGATGACGTTTGCCCTGCTCTTTGCCTGTTCCACCAAGCGTAACTCCCTGATAGAGTGTTACATTATCTCCTATAATAGCAGTTTCACCAATGACAACACCATGTCCGTGGTCAATAAATAACCCTTCGCCAATAGTTGCACCTGGGTGGATTTCTATTCCTGTCTTTCTTGCTGTTCTTTGTGACAGCTTTCTTGCTCTGTAGAAATGCCCTTTCTTATAAAGCTTATGGGCTTTTCTGTACTTTAATAATGCCCAGAAGCTTGGATAAAGGAACACTTCCATTTTACTTTTAATCGCAGGATCCCTATCCATAATGACAGCCATTTCCTGCTTTATAAAATCTAAATATTTCATATCTGATAACTTCCTAACTAATTAATCTTAATCTATTATATGATATTTAATCACAATCAGATATGCTGAATTCCTAATAATTACTCAATTGTAATCCTGTGACCAGACTTACTCCTGTGTTCTTCTTGCAGCACATCCATTACAGCCGCTGCAACAGTTAGTCATATCCGAATCACCATATATATAATTAGACACTGACACAAGACTGCATATAGCCTGTGAGGATATCCCCTCACCTGTTCCTGTAAAGCCAAGACCTTCTTCTGTTGTCGCCTTTACATTAACACAGTTGACATCAATCTTTAATGCCTTTGCAATATTCTCTCTCATGGTATCTATATAAGGACGCATTTTAGGCTTCTGTGCAATAATTGTAGCATCTATATTCTCGATTATATAATTATTCTTATCAAGAAGCACACCAACTTCCTCTAAAAGCTTAATGCTTGATATGCCCTTGTAAGCAGCATCTGTATCTGGAAAATGCTTTCCTATATCTCCAAGTGCCGCGGCACCTAAAAGTGCATCCATAATTGCGTGTAATAATACATCTGCATCTGAATGGCCTAACAATCCTTTCTCATAAGGAATCTCTACTCCACCGATTATAAGCTTTCTATCTTCAACTAACTTATGAACATCATAACCTAATCCAACTCTCATCTAATAACCATACCTTTCTCAGTACGCATAAGCCTATCAATATCATATCCTTATAAGTAAACCACATTTTAGTAACATTTACAAGTTCCTAATACACATTTATCCTAATGCCACATCTAACATCATCATTATTCCAAAACCTATCGCAAATGCAATTACTCCAATATTAGAATGCCTCCCCTGTGACATCTCCGGAATAAGTTCTTCTACTACAACATATATCATAGCTCCAGCCGCAAAGCTTAAAAGATATGGCATTGCAGGTGTAATTATTCCTGCTGCCAGTATCGTTACGAATGCAGCTACAGGTTCAACCACGCCTGACAGAAATCCATACAGAAATGACTTTCCCCTGCCAAGCCCGTTAGCTCTTAGCGGCATTGATATAATAGCTCCCTCTGGGAAATTCTGAATTGCTATTCCAACCGACAGCACAAGTGCCGCCATTGCTGTAATTCCTGAATTGCCAAGCAGAAAGCCCGCATACACAACACCAACTGCCATCCCCTCAGGTATATTATGAATTGTCACTGCAAGGACAAGCATAGTCGTTTTTTTTAGATTAGTTCTTGGTCCTTCCGAAACCTCACTATTAATATGCAGATGAGGCGTTATATTATCAAGCAGCAGCAAGAACAGCATACCAGCCCATAAACCGACAAGTGCCGGCACGAACGCAAATCTTCCCATACTTTCTGACTGTTCAATTGACGGAATAAGCAGACTCCATACAGAAGCTGCAACCATAACTCCGGATGCAAAGCCTGTAAGGCTTCTTTGTATCCCATCTTTCATATTCTTCCTCATAAAAAACACACAAGCTGCTCCTAGTGTTGTTCCCAATAAAGGAATTAACACCCCATATACCGCCTCAATTCTCATATTTAATATTCACTTTCCTTTCTTAACCTTCTCTTCTCACGCATTGTTGAAACAATGTGATGAATAGCCGCAACCGGATGATGAAACATCATTCTCGGTCCTGAAAATCTCATTACTGCTTTTATCTTTCCCCTCATCTCCTGATTATAGCAATGTACCTTGCAGTTAGCACAGAATGTCTTAGTTTCCATAAATGGGCATTTATCACTTCTTAATCCTGCATACTCAGCAAGCTCCTGACACTCAGCACACAAGCCATTTTTATTGATACTGCTCTTATTATATTTATTATGATGATTTTTCTTACAATATAACGCTATCATATAAGAAACCATCTGCTTCTCTTTTTCTCTCTTTTTATTAATATCTGTCTTTTTCATAATTATTAACTCATTCGCCCATTCTCTACGGAATATATCTTATCCGTAATTCTCATAGTTGACTGTCTGTGTGACACCATCACAACCGTCTTATTCTGTCTTTCCTCATTAAGCGATTTAAGGATAACCGCCTCGTTAAGACTGTCAAGATTGCTTGTAGGCTCATCTAAGAGTATTAAAGGTGCATTATGAAGAAATACCCTCGCAAGTCCTATACGCTGTTTCTCTCCTCCCGAAAGTGTATCTCCCAATTCTCCTACAGGTGTATCATAGCCCTGTGGAAGCGACTGTATAAAATCGTGTATGGAAGCTTTCTTGCAGGCATTCACAATTTCTTCATCTGTCGCATCAAGCTTTGCAATTCTTATATTGTTCTTTATGCTGTCGTGAAACAGATGTGTATCCTGTGTCATAAAACCTTCCATATCCCTTAAGTTAGAAGTGTTAATATTCTTAATATCACTGCCTGAAATACTTATTCTTCCTTTATCTGTATCCCAGAAACGCATAAACAGCTTAAGAAGCGTTGACTTTCCGCTTCCGCTCTTTCCTATTATTCCAGTTATTTCACCCTTCTTAATATCAATACTGAAATTATCAAGTATAGTTTCTTCTCCATAGGCAAATGTAACATCTTCCGCATTAATACCTTCAAATTCAATTTCTTTATTACCCGTAAGTTCCTCTATAACCGGTTCTTCATCTAATATATCAAGAACTCTGTTACCTGCCGCAAATGTACTCTGCAATGTACTTCCTAACGCCGCCAGCGCCACTGCCGGTCCAAATGATGAGAATAATGCAATAGTAGTAAGGAGTACACCATCAAAGCCTATAATACCGGCATAATAAAGCTTAACACCTGCAAGAAGCATAATTATGTCAAATACCAGTATACACACATTAGTAACCGCTGTATTAACACCAGACACATTCTTCATTCTTCTTGCATCTTCTGATAAATCATCTGTCCTGCCATTCATAAGTTCAAGACGTTTAGCACCATTGCCATACTGTATTGTCTCAGAAGCACCTCTTAGGCTTTCAAGCACGAAGCTGCTGAGTTCTCCCGACTTAGTTCTGTATCTTAAACCATCATCTCCGCTTGCCTTAGATGCAATAAGCGGTATCGCAACACCTACACATATATACGCTATAAGTGCAATAAGTGCCAGCGACCAGTGAAATGAGCCTATATAACAACACATAATTATTGTATACAATACAGCTATCGCAATAGGTGATATTGTATGTGCGTAGAACACCTCAAGAAGCTCTATATCCGAAGTTATTATAGATATAAGATCGCCTCTGTCCCTGCCCTCAAGCCTGGCTGGACAAAGCTTTCTTAATGCCCTGAATACTTTATCTCTTATTATTGCAAGTAACTTAAATGCTATAAAATGATTACACGACTGTTCTGCATATCTGAAACCTGCCCTTACAAGTGCGAACACAATTACGCACACGAATATCACACCAAGTGTGAGTCCTGTATCATACCCTGATACATCGAGTATTGCATAACCACCGAATATTGTTATAAAAGAAGCACATAAATGTCCTGCAAGTCCCATAAGAATTGCCACCGCCATATAACCGGCAAGCGGTTTTACAAGACCTATAAGCCTTAACATTACATTTAATCCACTACGTCCGGATTTTCCGTCTGAACTATTAACAATATGCTTATTATTATCCACCTTACCCATATTTATGCCTCATTTCCTGATGTTCTTTTTTCAACATTATCTTTAAAACCGTAATTCTCAAGCTCATACTGTACATTCCATAATCTTGAATATACTCCATTTTTTGCTAAAAGCTCATTATGCTTTCCAGCCTCTGCAACTCTGCCAGCTTCAAGCACATATATATTGTCTGCATTAACTACATTAGCAAGTCTGTGAGATATAAGAATCACTGTTTTAGTCTTTGCAAGATTAAGCACCTCTCTCATAATATCGTCTTCGCTCTCCATATCAATGTTAGAAGTTGCCTCATCAAATATATATATATTTCTGTCATGCATAAGTGCCCTTGCAAGTGCAAGTCTTTGCCTTTGTCCACCCGAAAGATTAGAAGCCTGTTCATTAAGCTTCATATCAAGTCCGCCCTCAGACATAACAAAGTCATATAGATTAACTCTTTTAAGAACATCTAACATATGCTCATCTGTCGCTTCCGGATAAGCAACAATAAGGTTATCCCTTATCGTACCTTTAAACAGATAGCTCTGATGGCTTATATATGTAACATTTTGCATTAGTGAAGCCTCGCTTATATCAGAAAGCTTCTCACTTCCAATCCTGATATCTCCTATATAACCCTTATTGCGGTGCATAAGTATTCCTGCAAGCGTTGATTTACCACAGCCGCTCTCACCGACAATCGCTGTAAAGCTCTTATCAGAAAATGTCATATCAACACCTTTAAGAATTTCCCTGTCTTTCTCATACGAAAAATGTACATTTTTTAATTCTATATTTTCATTGGCCGGAAACTCATTGCTTCCTTTATCCTCTTCCTCAAGTGCAAGAAAATTAAATATCTTATCACTTGCCGCCATTCCATTCATAGCTATATGAAAGAATGAGCCAAGCTGTCGCATTGGAATAAAAAAATCCGCTGATAAAAGTATAATCAGAAGACAGCCTGCCAGATTAATATTACCATCACTAAACTGCGTCACAGAAAGAATAATTCCAAGAGCTGCTCCTCCATATGCAACAAAATCCATTATTGTAATAGAATTAAGTTGCATTGTAAGCACTTTCATTGTTATCTTTCTGAACTTTTCTGACTCCTCGTTCATCTGTATGTTCTTATAATCATCTGCCTGATATATCTTTAAAGTTGTAAGCCCTTCAAGATTTTCCAAAAATGTGTCGCCAAGAGCTGTATATTGTGACCAGTATTTAGATAAAAGCTTCTTGGCCCAGGTCTGCACAAATGCAATTGATATTGGTATAAGCGGTACGCATATAAGCAGAACTACTGCCGAAACCACATTTATAGTGCATATGCAAACAAATAATGTAAGCGGTGCAAGCATAGCATAAAAAAACTGGGGCATATATGCTCCAAAATATGTTTCAAGCTGGTCTACACCTTCAACTGTAACCTGTACAAGTTCTGATGTCTTAACCTTCTCATTATATGATGCTCCCATACGAAGAAGCTTTTCATATATCATCTGTCTTAAATTTCTCTTTACTGTCTTAGATGACAGATAGCTCATCTTTGATGAACCAATATTACAAACTGCCCTTACAATAACGCATACTATAAGACTTATCACCATAGCTGCCATACTAGAAAAATTATATTTTCCTATTCCACTGCCACCGTCTATAAGGCCCGCAATAAATGTTGTTATTATCGTCATAAGCACAATATTAGAAACCAGAGCCAGCCATTGGAATATGACATTTCCTGCTATATATTTTTTACTCTCAGGTATTGTCTGAATTAATTGTTTCTTTATCATCGATACGTCCTCTCTAATTGCAGTTAGTGTTATTAAACTTAATTATAATTTATCTTAATATCACGCATTATGTCAAGATGCAAAGTATTACCATTTTATAAATAAAAGGAATGTGCAAAGCACATTACTGTGCCGAGCACGGTCGCTTGCGGCAAACTACTTCTTCGTGCGAGTGCTCATCATCGGCACATAGTGCCTTTTATGTAATAGGAAATTCTAATAGAATTTCCTATTACATAAAAAAATCCCCTTATGAGCCGTTCTCTCATAAGGGGCAAAATTCATAGCTGCTTATGCTATGATGAAAGGAGGGAGAATTCACCTATAATTAAAATAATTGATGAATTCGATATGAAAAAAAATAATCTTGTAAAAAGTATTTGTAATGGTGTATTTAAAATAACATATTGTATTTGATTTTTCAAGATGTTTTATGTAATTTCACCGATATTTACAATAATAACATATTTTGATTGTGCACATTTCACAATCAATCCACAGATACTGCACAATTAAACCACTATTTTTGTAATAAAATTACATAAAAAAAAGAACGCAAACGCGTTCTTTTACAATAGTAGCGAGAGAGGGATTTGAACCCACGACACCACGGGTATGAACCGTGTGCTCTAGCCAACTGAGCTATCTCGCCATATATTATATTGTATGCAAACCACATACATTAGGACTTAATGTCCTAAGTGGGACCTACAGGGCTCGAACCTGTGACCCTCTGCTTGTAAGGCAGATGCTCTCCCAGCTGAGCTAAGATCCCGTTCGCTTTGTTAGTGTTTCGTGTCTCACGAACACTGCTTCGCTATTATAATATTAAAATGCACTATTTGTCAACTACTTTTTTCAAAAAAACGCAAAAAAAATACAATTTTTTCTTTTTTTATTATCCGTAGAAAAAATGGCTTGTTTTGCGGCACTTACAGACTTTTATACCAGTGCATTCAATATGAATAATAATGACCGCCACATATTCATATACATTTAATGCGGCAGTCATTATAATTACTATTCTTATTTAACCTGACAATGTTACTTATATATACATTTATCTGATATATACCTCAATCTGATATATACGATTTATACATTAATCTGAGCTGTAAGACCAAGTATATCTGAGTTATCATCAAGTATTGGCTTAATAACATCTGCAAGGTATTCATCAACCTGCTCTCTTGAACGTCCAACATACTTAATTGGGTCAAGCTTAGCCTGAAGCTCTTCAAGAGTAACTCCAAACATTGGATCATCTGCAATAAGCTCAAGAAGATTATTATCAAGACCTTCCTGCTTAACTCTCTTGCCAGCTATCATTGAAAGTTCTCTTATTCTTTCGTGAAGTTCCTGTCTGTCTCCACCAGCCTTAACTGCATCCATCATAATGTTCTCTGTAGCCATAAATGGAAGCTCTGCCATCATATGCTTAATAATAACCTTGTCATATACAACAAGTCCATCAACAACATTAAGATAAAGATCAAGTATTCCATCAACTGCAAGGAAGCCTTCTGGTACAGAAAGTCTTTTATTAGCTGAGTCGTCAAGTGTTCTTTCAAACCACTGTGTGCTTGATACTATAGCTGGGTTAAGGGCATCACAAAGTACATAATCTGCAAGTGAAGCCATACGTTCACTTCTCATAGGATTTCTCTTATATGCCATAGCTGATGAACCTATCTGTGACTTCTCAAATGGTTCTTCAACTTCCTTAAGGTGCTGTAATAATCTTATATCATTAGAGAACTTATGTGCTGATGCAGCAATGCCTGCAAGAACATTAAGAACTCTTGTATCAACCTTTCTTGAATATGTCTGTCCTGATACTGGAACACACGCCTCAAAGCCCATCTTTGTGGCAATCTTCTTATCTATCTGACGAATCTTATCCTGATCTCCATTGAATAATTCAAGGAATGAAGCCTGTGTACCTGTTGTTCCCTTACAGCCTAAAAGCTTCATTGTTGATAATACATAGTCAAGATCTTCTAAATCCATAACTAATTCATTAAGCCATAATGTCGCTCTCTTTCCAACTGTTGTTGGCTGTGCTGGCTGAAAATGTGTGAAAGCAAGTGTAGGCTGTGCTTTATATTTGTCAGCAAACTTAGAAAGTTCGTTAATAACATTAACAAGCTTCTTACGAACAAGCTTTAAGCCCTCTGTCATAATTATGATATCTGTATTATCACCAACATAACAAGATGTAGCACCAAGATGAATTATTCCCTTAGCCTTAGGACACTGCAGACCGTAAGCATATACATGTGACATAACATCGTGACGTACTTCCTTCTCACGCTTCTTCGCATCTTCATAGTTAATGTCATCCTGATGAGCCTTAAGTTCATCAATCTGCTCCTGTGTGATTGGAAGTCCTAATTCTGCCTCTGTTTCAGCTAATGCAATCCATAACTTTCTCCATGTCTTAAACTTCATATCTGGAGAGAAAATGTACTGCATCTCTTTGCTTGCGTATCTTTCTGCAAGTGGTGTCTGATATCTGTCGTTCATTCCTGCAATCCGCCTTTCTTAAATTGTCATAATTCTTATAATTGTAGCCGGCTATTATTAACCATCAATACAGCATATATAGAATATACTGAACACTACTTATTAGATTGTACCATATATATTCTATTCATTCAATATGATGTCAGTCCTCTTTTATTTTTCCATTTTCAACATTTGGCTTGATAAAATTGTTATACGCATAATCCCACAAAGTCTCTGAACCATCTTTAGTATTCTCATTTCTTTTAAGTATCTGATTTAAGTGGACACATTTTTCTTCCCAGCTTCTTCCACCAGAAGCATTATTAAGCATTACAGGCTGTATATTATCAAGTGTCCTTGCAAACTTTGCCTCAGGTGTCTTTCTTTCCTCGAATTCGTCCCAAAGCCCTCTCATATATTCAGCCTGGTCACTTGGAAGAAGCCCGAATATTCTGTCTGCAGCAGTTAATTCTCTCTGTCTCTGTGTCTTCTTGCCATCCTCATCATATGCGTAAGTATCACCAGCATCAATCTCTACTATATCGTGTATAAGAAGCATTGTCATAGTCTTTAACACATCAATCTTTTCATTAGAATACTCGCTTAACAGCACCGCCATAATTGCCATATGCCACGCGTGTTCAGCATCATTTTCTTTCCTTGAAGCATCTGCAAGATATGTCTGTCTTCCTATAAGTTTCTCTTTATCAATCTCCTCTATAAATTTTATCTGTTTAATTAATCTGTCCTTATCATTATTCTCTTGATTATTATTCTGTTTATCATCTTGATTATTATTAGTCTTGTAATTATTATCCTGACTACTATTCTTCATTAATTATTCTCCCCGATATTAATATTTAAAAAAACGTGCAAAGCACATTCCCATAGTAAGTATGGTCGTTTGTGACAAACCATATCATCGCACGAATATACATCATCGGCATATAGTGCTTTCGCGTAACAACGAATTCTACCGTAATTCCCTATTACACAAAAAGGGAGGGCTTTACCCTCCCAATCCGGTTATTTTAACCCATCTCGCCACGAATATCTATTTCTGGTGGTTCAATTGGATAATTACCTGTAAAGCAGGCATCGCAGAAGCCTGTCTGATTACATATCATTTCACTTAATTTATCTGTTTCAAGATAGCCAAGAGAATCTGCTTCTATGTACTTGCAGATTTCATCAACTGTTCTTCCTGATGCTACAAGCTGATCCTCTGATGGTATATCAGTACCAAAATAGCAAGGATGAAGGAATGCTGGAGAACTTATTCTTACATGTACCTCCTTAGCTCCTGCCTGTCTTAAAAGATTAACAATTCTGCGGCTTGTTGTTCCTCTTACAATAGAATCATCTATCATAACCACTCTCTTGCCTGCAACTTCCTCTTTCAACACGTTAAGTTTAACCTTAACGCTCGACTCTCTCTGCTCCTGCTTTGGCTTAATAAATGTTCTTCCAACATAATTATTTTTTATAAAAGCATTACCATAAGGAATACCTGACTCCATAGAATAACCAAGTGCTGCTGGATTTCCTGATTCTGGAACACCGACAACCAAATCTGCTTCTACTGGATGTGTCTTTGCAAGTATACGACCAGCATTAACTCTTGATTCATATACTCCCATACCATCTATCCTGCTGTCAGGTCTTGCAAAATATATATATTCAAATATACACCTTGCTGTATTCTTCTGACAGAGTGATGTATCTGACTGTATCCCATCTTTAGTTATTGTAACTATCTCTCCTGGTAATACATCTCTTATAAACTCAGCACCTACTGTATCAAGTGCACAGGTCTCTGATGATAAGAAATATGTATTGTCTCTCTTTCCTATACAAAGAGGCTTGAAACCAAATGGATCTCTTGCTCCGATAAGCTTTCTAGGACTCATCACTATAAGCGAGTATGCACCCTTAATCTTCTTCATAGCATTTTTAACAGCTTCTTCTACCGTAGGTGTATTAAGTCTTTCTCTCGCTATTAAATACGCAATAACTTCTGAATCAATTGTAGTCTGGAATATAGCACCTGTATATGAAAGTTCTTCCCTTAATTCAACCGCATTAAGAAGGTTACCATTATGTGCCATTCCAAGTGTACCCTTAACATAATTTAATACAAGTGGCTGTGCATTTTCTCTTGTAGAACTTCCTGCTGTAGAATAACGGACGTGTCCAACACCGATGTTACCCTTTAACTTCTCTAAATTCTCAGAATTAAACACTTCATTCACAAGTCCCATATCCTTGTGGGAAAGAACCTTTCCCTTAGGACCTTCTGTATCACTCACAGCGATACCACAACTTTCCTGTCCTCTGTGCTGTAATGCAAACAAGCCATAATATATCGTTGACGCAATATCTCCACAATCGAAGTCATATGCGCCAAACACTCCACATTCTTCGTGAAGCTTTCTGTCATCAATATAACTGTCGTTCATATATACCTCTGTCTTAGTATTCGTATTAGCAATGTAATCAAATTAGAAATCTTCACCTGTAAGAAGCTTATATGCCTCTTTGTACTTTTCTACTGTCTTGTCAATGATATCATCTGGAAGAAGATAATCACTATCAGGGTTAGCAAGAAGCCAGTTTCTAACGAACTGCTTATCATAAGATGGCTGTCCCTGTCCTTTCTTGTATCCTTCTAATGGCCAGAAACGTGAGCTGTCTGGTGTAAGCATTTCATCACCGATTACAACTTCGCCATTCTCATCAAGACCAAATTCAAACTTAGTATCAGCAATAATAATTCCCTTGCTTAAAGCATATTCTGCGCACTTCTTATAAAGTGCTATTGTAGCATCCTTAATCTTAGTTGCATATTCAAGACCATTGCCTGGGAACTTCTTCTCTAATACCTCAATACTCTGCTCAAATGAGATATTCTCATCATGGTCACCAACCTCAGCCTTAGTACTTGGTGTATAGATTGGCTCAGGAAGCTTCTCTGACTCTTCAAGACCTTCCGGAAGCTTAATTCCACAGACTGTACCATTCTTCTGATAGCTTGCCCAGCCACTTCCTGTTATATATCCTCTAACGATGCACTCGATTGGAAGCATAGTTAACTTCTTGCACATCATACTTCTTCTTGCATACTTTTCATTCTGGAAGAATTCCGGCATATCATTAACATCAACAGATATCATATGATTAGGAATAACATCCTTAGTATAATCAAACCAGAATTTAGACATCTGAGTAAGAATTGCACCCTTATCTGTGACCTTATTCTTTAAAATGTGGTCAAATGCTGATATACGATCTGTTGCCGCTATAACAAGCTTATCTCCTATATCATACACTTCTCTTACTTTGCCTTCATAAAGTAACTTAAACTTTTCCATGATCGCATCCATCCTTTTAAATTATAGTAATAGTGAATTTAATTATACACTCAACAACTAAAAATTATATAACAGTACACTACCAAAATCAATAGACAATACTTGCATATTATTCTTAAAAATTGTATTATTATAGAAAATCTTTATACAATATGTTTTATTTATTCAACTTTTTTATGTATTCAGATTATTATTATACGCAATTGTAGATGGAGGATTGTACTATG
>ERZ780228.1138-NODE-1138-length-18615-cov-3.084375_pt1 | contig 18615 bp, 10 predicted proteins | sample MGYA00511015_ERZ780228 | MGnify/ENA primary metagenome ERZ780228 (study PRJEB29588, sample SAMEA2161897) | human gut metagenome | biome: human gut; feature: human-associated habitat; material: faeces | place: Denmark | collected 2008/2010 ...
GCCGTCTTAAAGCGTTCTTTATCGGCCACGAAAACGATCGTTACCGGAGCTGTCTTAACATAGTCAAATTGACGAACGGTAGAGACTTCGCGCACATCTTTGTCGGTTGTTTGTTCCAGACAATTTTGGGCCGCGTTGTAACGCCAGGCGCCATCAGCGCGCAACACATAAGACGTTACCGCGCGCAAATCCATCGTTGAAGGAACCGTTCTGCGGCCGTCTTCGTCGGTAATCCCCGCACAAGCCCAAAGAAGTGTTGATAAAACCTCTTCATCTAATTGTTTGCTTTGACAATCTCGATTAGTGCGACGTTTTTGAAGAACCTCCCCCAATGCCATATCCAATTGAAGATGAGCTTTCAAATCAATGGTTTTCATTTTCCACTTCCTTATTCATATGTATGACGAGGACTCGGTCAGAGTTTTCTCAACTTTTTCGATAATAGTCCCGCATTTTCTTTCTGTGTGCGAAATTTCCCTAAAATGCGCCTTTCTATGATTTTCTACCACCATTCCCCTGCTTTCTGAAGTGACTGTCGAAATTGTTTTTTTCTATTAAGTCATGAGGAAAAAACCATTGGATAGAATCGGCAAAGGACCATTAAAATCAGATGGCGTTGTCAATGTGCAATTTTTGATACGGATAATTCCTCTGGACTGAGCAATGGATAAGAACATTAAGATTTTCGGTGCCAAGCAGAACAATCTGAAAAACCTCAATGTTGAATTTGAAACCGGGAAAATCACGGTTGTCACGGGTGTGTCGGGTTCGGGCAAAAGCTCTTTGGTTTTTGACACGCTCTACGCCGAGGGACAGCGCCGATACGTTGAAACATTCAGCCCCTATGCTCGGCAATTTTTAGACCGCATGGATAGACCGCAGGTCGACCGTATCGAAGGGGTGCCGCCTGCCATTGCCATTGACCAAACCAATCCCGTCAGAACGTCTCGCTCAACCGTGGGCACCATGACGGAAATTAATGATCACCTGAAACTCTTTTTTGCCAGAGAAGCCAAACTCTACTGTTCTCAATGCGGCAAACTCGTCCAGGCTGACACTCCGCTCTCCGTTTACAAAGCTCTGACTTTGTGGACAACAGAGCTTGATGATCCGCGTCTTTACATCCTTTTTGATGTTCCAACTCCGGCAACAATGACGGCTGAAGAGGTTACAGCCGCCCTGGCTGCTCAGGGATTTACCAAGATTTACGGAGAAAAAGACCATAACGGCACGCGAATTTTAGAGGTGGTCGCCGATCGATTCCGATTCAGTAAAGCCGATAAACCGCGAGTAATCGAAGCACTGGAAAATGCGTTTAAGTTTGGAAAAGGCGAATTAACCGTCGTTGCTCAAATGGGAAACGATGAGGAAGTGCGGCGTCGCTTTTCTAACCGACTGTCTTGTGCCGACTGTGGCATTGAGTATCAAAAGCCCAGCGATGCGACTTTCAGTTTCAACTCACCTCTTGGCGCCTGCGAAACCTGCCGAGGTTTTGGACGAGTCATCGGCGTGGATTACTCCCTGGTCATTCCGGATGAATCGCTCACGCTTGAAGGCGGTGCGATCAAACCGTGGAACACCAAAACAAACGCCGAATGTCTCAAAGACATGAAGCGTTACGCCAAGCGTGACGGCATTCGTTTGGATGTTCCGTACCGGGAGCTCACACAAAAAGAAAAAGACTGGGTCATTAACGGAGAACCCGGTTGGAGCGGCAAGTGGACTCGACAATGGTACGGTGTCAAGCACTTTTTTGAGTGGCTTGAATCCAAAGCTTATAAGATGCACGTCCGGGTACTGCTTTCGCGCTATCGAAACTATCAGGAGTGTCCGGACTGCCACGGCGCGCGTCTGAAACCGGAGGCTCTTTTATGGCGTGTCGGGTCAGAAAAGGCGGCCGAGCGTGCTTGCCAAGGATTAAATTTCAAACGCCACCGCCCTGCGGGCAGTACTTACTCTGAAGAAATTCTTAACCGTCTTCCGGGTCTTAATCTTTATGACTTGATGCGGCTGCCGCTATCGAGATTGTTGCAATTTTTTGAGGTTATTCGAGACGAGGGACAAACGGATGAAGCTGGCAGCATGGTTGTTGACGAGATTCTCTCACGCCTTCGCTACCTCGTCGATGTGGGCGTAGGTTATCTCACGCTTGAGCGGCAAAGCCGGACACTATCGGGCGGCGAAGTGCAACGTGTCAATCTCACCACGGCCTTGGGAACTTCTCTCGTTAATACCCTTTTTGTACTTGACGAACCCTCAATCGGCCTGCACCCGCGCGACATGGACCGAATCAACCGTGTGATGCAACGACTCAAAAAATCCGGCAACACTTTGGTTGTAGTTGAACACGATCCCCAAGTTATGCTCGCCGCCGACACCATTTATGACATGGGTCCCGGCCCCGGAGAAAAAGGCGGCTCGATTATTTTCAAGGGAACGCCGAAAGACATTATTCAAGCCGATACATTAACCGCCCGTTATTTAAGCGGACGAGAACGCATCAGCGCCACGGCAACTCTCAGAAAAATAAACGCCAAAACGCCCAGTTTAATTTTGAAAGGCGCCCGACAACATAACTTAAAAGACATCTCTCCTCGCTTTCCGATTGGTGTTCTGACCGTTGTGACCGGCGTTTCAGGTTCAGGCAAGTCCACTCTTATTGAAAACATCTTAGTGCCGGCTCTTTACAAAGCCAAAGGCATGCCAACGGAATCCCCCGGTCAATTTAAGGAATTGATCGGAGCCGATTTGATTGAAAATATTCACTACGTGGACCAATCACCCATCGGTAAAACCACAAGGTCTAATCCGGCTAGCTACGTTGGCGCCTTTGATGCCATCCGTAATCTCTTTGCACAAACCGACACGGCCAAAGCGAGAGATTACAAAGCCGGAACGTTTAGCTTCAATTCGGGCGATGGCCGCTGTCCGGTGTGCGGCGGCAACGGCTTTGAGCATATCGAGATGCAATTTCTCTCGGATGTTTACCTGCGCTGTTCAGCCTGTAACGGCACCCGCTACCGTCCGGAAATACTGGAAGTCACGATTGAACGGGAAGGTAAGTCATTCAATATCGCCGACGTTCTCGATTTGTCTGTCTCTCAGGCTTGTGAATATTTCAAGAATGACCCGGCCATCGTCTCAAAATTAGAACCGCTCCGTAAGGTCGGTCTGGATTACATCAAACTGGGGCAGCCGGTTCCAACCTTGTCCGGTGGTGAGGCTCAGCGCTTAAAGATTGCGGGCTTTTTGGCTCAGAAAAATTCCCAAGCCAGTAAAAATGATTTGTTCATCTTTGACGAACCGACGACCGGACTTCATTTCGATGACATCGACAAACTTATGCGCTCTCTTCAAGAGCTTATCGACCGAGGCAACACCGCCATTGTCATCGAACACAATCTCGATGTCATCAACTGTGCCGATTGGGTCATTGACTTAGGTCCCGAAGGTGGGAATGCGGGTGGTGAAATCGTTGTTCAGGGCACCTTGGATGACTTAATCGCAGAAAAGAAGTCCTACACAGGTCAGGCGCTTCAAACATACAGAAAAACGCTCACTCAAGAAAATACTTCGGCTTATTTCATTGAAGAAAGTGCTAAAAATGCTGCTTTGACGACAGCGACCGCAGCTTCGGACGTTATTGCGATAAAAGGCGCCAAAGAACACAATTTAAAGAATATTTCTGTCGATATTCCTCACAATCGTTTTACGGTGGTGACAGGGGCATCGGGTTCGGGCAAGTCGACACTGGCTTTTGACATTGTGTTTAAAGAAGGTCAGCGCCGCTACTTGGAATCACTCAACGCCTATGCTCGCTCCATTGTGCAGCCTGCCAGCAAACCCGATGTGGATTCCATCACCGGCATCGCGCCGACCGTTGCCATTGAGCAGAGGACATCACGTGGGGGACGCAAATCCACCGTTGCCACCATGACCGAGCTCTACCACTTTATGCGACTGCTTTTTGTAAAGCTCGGACATCAATACTGTCCTGACTGCGGGGTTGAAGTTGAGCCCAAATCGTTCCCGGCCATTGTTTCAACCGTGATGAGTCGCTATAAAAATGAAGCGATTCACATCATGGCCCCATTGGTCAGTAAGCGCAAAGGCATTTACACTGATTTGGCTAAATGGGCGCAGAAAAAAGGCTACCCACAACTTTATGTTGACGGTAAATTCGTGAGTACGGAAAAGTTCCCGAAATTAGCCCGCTACAAGGATCACACGATTGAATTGCCGGTCGCAGAAGTGACCGTGAAAGCTGAGGATGAAAAGACTCTCAAGCGAGCCCTTCAGGAAGCGATCACCATTGGCAAAGGTGTTTTAACGGTCCTCGATGAAAACGGCTCGGAAACGATTTTCTCCACCCATCGGGCTTGCCCCATCTGCGGCAGAAGTTTTCCGGAATTGGATCCGAGACTATTTTCTTATAACTCATCGATGGGGTGGTGCCCGACCTGTTTCGGCACCGGTCTTTTGATTGAAGGCTTCGATGAAAACGCGACCGGAGAAGAAAGAATCTGGGCCGATGCCCAAGCCAAACCATGTCCCAGCTGCCACGGCGAGCGCCTCAATGAAGTGGCCCGTGCGGTGAAATTCGCAGGCCTAAACATTTCGCAAATGGCACACATGACCGTAAGCGATGCTTCAAATTTCTTTAAAAAACTTAAGCTCTCAGGACGTGAGTCCAATATCGCTGAAGATGCGTTAAAAGAAATCGTATTAAGACTGCAATTTTTGGAAAAAGTGGGACTGGGCTATCTGACGCTTGACCGTTCATCTCCCAGTTTGTCCGGAGGAGAAGCGCAGCGCATTCGTTTGGCTTCGCAGCTTGGCAGCAATCTTCAAGGGGTGTGCTATATCCTTGATGAACCGACAATTGGCCTACATCCGCGCGACAATCGTCTATTGCTCGATTCTCTTAAGGCGCTTGTCGATAAAGGCAACACGCTCTTAGTGGTCGAACACGATGAAGATACGATCCGTGAAGCAGACTATGTCATTGATGTTGGGCCAGGGGCCGGTGTGCGGGGAGGTGAAATCATCGCCACGGGCACGGTCGCCGATATTGTGAAAAATAAGCGCTCTTTGACGGGCCGCTATCTGCGTCAGCCGATTCAGCATACATTTATCCCACAAAGGCCGATTGACAGCAACACACAATGGCTCACTATCAAAGAACCGAGACTCAATAATCTTAAGGCCCATGAAGTTCGAATTCCGCTTGGCAGGCTCACTGTTCTTACCGGGGTTTCAGGTTCTGGTAAAAGCAGTTTTGCCCGAGGGGTTCTCCTACCAGTTTTAACGGAAACTCTTTCGGAAAAGAAACCCTATGAGGGTGAGCTTTGTAAAAATATCGAAGGTTTTGAACATATCGATCGTGTTTTAGAAGTAGATCAAACGCCGATTGGCAAAACGCCTCGTTCGTGCCCAGCCACCTATATCGGCTTTTTGGACGCCATCCGGCGAGTTTTTGCCGGCACCAACGAGGCTCAGGCCAGAGGCTACGGCATATCTCGCTTTTCTTTCAACATGAAGGGCGGGCGTTGTGAGCTTTGCGAAGGACAAGGCGTTCGCACCATTGAAATGAATTTCCTGCCGGACGTGAAGATTCCGTGCGAAGCTTGCGGCGGACTTCGTTACAACGCTCAAACACTTGAGGTTCTTTGGAAGGGAAAATCCATCGGACAAATCCTCGCCATGGACGTTGATGAAGCGGTCGACTTTTTCAGCACTCAGTCATCCATCGCTCATGCGCTCAAACTGATGCAGGATGTCGGGTTAGGGTACTTGAGCTTGGGGCAACCCTCACCTACCTTGTCAGGAGGCGAAGCTCAGCGCATAAAACTGGTCACTGAACTCATTAAGGCCCGCGATGACATTAAGCGACGCGGCTACAAGGCGCCCAGAACGGTCTACGTGTTGGATGAACCGACGGTCGGCCTTCACATGGCCGATGTCGAAAAATTGATTGCCATGCTACATCGATTAGTCGATGCAGGCAACACTGTTATTGTGATTGAACACAATCTCGATATCATGGCTCAAGCAGACTGGATTATCGACATGGGACCGGAAGGTGGTGTTGACGGCGGCTATGTGGTTGCCTGCGGAACTCCTGCTGAAGTTATGAATGCGCAGTCGCACACAGCCAAAGCGCTAATCGATTTTAAGCGGGCGCATGACAAAATCAAGCGGACTTAATCAACCGAACTGGAAAAATCTTATAGTCCACCACGGAATTTTCCTATAGTGGACAGGAGATTTTTTGTCGCCAAATTTCAGGGGAATTCCCCCTGAACGTGATTAAATTTCGTTGCTAAAATGCAAGCTTAAGCATAGTCCTTGAGCATCTCCCGTTCTTGCGCCGCGCACCGGTCTGAGCTCATTTAAAGGACTGCGCCTTGCTCTAAAAATAAAACACCACTTACTTCGAGGAAATCGATATGTCAAAGAAACTCTCTGCACTTTTGGCGGGGCTTGTTGTGTTGACCGCTTCGGCTAACGCTGCTGAACTCAACGCCTATACCATCATGCCTGAGAAGTACGCTTCCCAAATCTTTGCGCAATTTACTAAGGATACGGGGATCAAGGTGAACTTCCTGCGCTTCTCAACGGGTGAGGCCTTGGCGAGATTAACAGCAGAAAAAGGCAATCCTCAAGTTGACGTTTTGTTAGGCGGCCCGGCTGACATGTATGCCGCCGGTGTCACGGAAGGCATTTTGGAAGCCTACCATCCTGCCGACTCTGATGCGATTTCTTCGGCCTATCGTGATCCCAACAACTACTGGACCGGTATCGGCTTGATTCCGCTTTGCTTCCTCACCAACACCAAGTTCTTGGAAAAGAACAAGATGCAAGCCCCGACCAAGTGGGCTGATTTACTTGACCCGCGCTACAAGAACAATCTGCAAATGGCCGATGCCCGTACGTCCGGCACGGCTACCGAACGTATTTATTCGCTCGTGAAGGTGATGGGCGAAGATGAAGCGTTCAAGTTCCAAAAAGCCATGAACGCCAACGTTCAGATGTACACCAAGAGCGGTGCGGGCGGCGCCATGCCGATCGCCACGGGTCAGTGCGCATCTGGCATTTTCTACATTGTGGACGCTCTCGATATCCAACAACAAGGCTATCCGGTCACGATTACCTATCCTGAAGACGGCGTGAGCTTCGGTATTGAAGCAACGGGTGTTGTCAAGGGTGGCAAGAACAACGCCGAAGCCAAGAAGTTCGTTGACTGGGCAACCTCGAAGAAGTTCGCGGAATTCATCGTTGCGAACAAAATCAACTATGTGCCGACGCGCAATGACGTGAAGACCAGCAACCCGATTTTGGACCTCACGAAGATCAAGACGATTTCTGTCGATGTAACGTGGAAGGGTGAAAAGCGTAAAGAATTCACGCAACGCTGGATCAATGAAGTGATCAAGTAGGTTGCTTAACATTTGCGCTTAAACTCACCAGAGACAGGGTCGGCAGTGGCTAGATCCTGTTTCTGGCGTTCGTTTTTCATTGCTGATTAATTTCTCCATGAGTTCGTCTGCATCATCTGCTAATAGAGACACGGCTACCAAGCTAACAGTCGTTATGCTTTGGCTCTTGTTGGGTGTCTTTGTTCTTTATCCGCTGTGCCGTTTGTTTGCCATGACCTTTTGGGTTGACGGCAACTTCACCTTTGAAAACCTCCGCCCCTTCTTGGATAACTGGTATGACAGACGCTCTGCTGTCAACAGTATTTTGCTGGGCTGCTCTGTTGGTGTGGCCGGTACGGCATTAGGTTTCGTTTTCGCGTTTGTAACAACGCGCTTGAATCTGCCCACCTGGCTCAAGTTCGCGTTAAGCGCCATTACTATTCTGCCCCTTATTTCTCCTCCGTTTACAAGCAGTATCGCCTTGACTCTTTTGCTTGGTCCCAACGGCATGGTGTTGCAGTTTTTTGGGCTGGATAACTTTAATTTCTATGGCTTCTGGGGAACGTTTATTTCAGAAACGCTCACTTTCTTCCCTGTTGCCTTTATGACGATCTCCACAATTTTGGCTCGCATTGATCCGAATCTGGAAGACGCCGCTTATTCGTTGGGGGCCTCTAGCTCCGAAGTCTTCAGAACGGTGACGTTGCCGCTCGCCGCTCCGGGCATTGCCAACGCTTTCTTGTTGGTTTTCTCCTGTTCGCTCGCGGACTTCGCCACACCTCAGGTTTTGGGCGGTCACTCCTTCCCCGTTCTGCCCACGCAAGCTTATTTACAAATCACCGGCATGTACGACTTTAAGGGCGGCGCGGCTTTATCCTTCATGCTCTTGATCCCGGCCTTGGTTGTCTATGCTCTGCAACACTACTGGGTCAGCAAAAAGAGTTACGTCACCGTAAGCGGTAAAGCGGGAGGCAAAAGCAGCATCAAGGGGCCGGGTATTGCGCTTACCTCCTTGATGGCTTCTATTGTCGCGGTTGTCGTGGCTTTCATCATTGCCATTTACGCCGTCATTTTGGTTGGTTCGCTCGTTAAGGTTTGGGGCGTCAACAACACCATCACGTTTGATAACTACAACTACGTGTTCACACACGGCATGAAGGCGATCAAAGATACGCTCATCATCGCCTGTATCGGCACACCGTTGGGCGGCCTTTTGGCGGTTCTTGTCGGCTACGTGACGACTCGTCTGAAGATTCGCGGACACAAGACGCTTGAGACGGTTTCGCTATTGAACTACACGCTGCCGGGTACCGTGGTCGGTATCGCCTACATCATTGCCTTTAACGATAAGCCGATTGTGCTCACCGGTACGGTTTATATTTTGATTGCCGCGTACCTCTTCCGATACTCTTCTGCCGGGATCCGCAATGTGATCGCAGCGTTAACGCAGATTGATCCTTCCATTGAAGAGGCTAGCCGCAGTCTTGGTGCCGGATCGACTCGCACCTTCATATCGATTACGATCCCGCTTGTGCTGCCGGCAATCCTTGCCGGTATGAAGTACCTTTTCATTCACTCCATGACGGCAATCAGCGCAACGATTTTCCTCGTTTCCGTAAATTGGACGCTGATCACAACGCGTATTTTGGAATGCATGACCGAACTTCAGTTCGCACAAGCCTGCGCCTTCTCTGTCATCTTGATTTTGCTCGTCTTCGCAGCTTCCGCCACGATGACGCTACTTGCTAAAGTACTCTGCCGTACCGGCGACCATATTGGAGCCTGATAAATCATGTCCGTATCTCTTACTTTGAAAAATATTTCTCGCCGCTACGTCAAAGACAATGAAGAGTTCATGGCGGTCAATAACGTCAACCTCGAAGTTAAGCCCGGTGAGTTTTTAACGTTTCTTGGACCGTCCGGATGCGGTAAAACGACAACCCTTCGCATGATCGCCGGCTTTGAAACACCGACAAGCGGTCAAATTTTGATGGATGGCGTTGACATCACCCATGTTCCGGCCAATGAACGCGGCTTGGGCTTTGTGTTTCAAAACTATGCCCTTTTCCCACACATGAAGATTTTCGACAATGTTGCCTACGGTTTGAAAATTCGTGGAGAAACCGGAGAGGCGGCTGCTAAGAAAGTGCGTGAAGCGCTTGCCATGGTGGGGTTGACCAAAGAAGAAAAACGTTACCCGAATCAACTCTCGGGTGGCCAGCAGCAACGCGTTGCCTTGGCCCGTGTATTGGTTCTGCGTCCCAAGCTTTTACTCATGGATGAACCGCTTTCCAACCTTGACGCCAAGCTTCGCCTTCACATGAGAAGTGAAATTCGCCGAATTCAGCAAGAGTTGGAAATCACTTGCCTATACGTGACGCATGATCAAAAAGAAGCCCTGACAATGTCAGACCGCATTATGGTGATGAACCGCGGGCACATTGACCAGTTGGGTACGCCTATGAACCTCTACGAAGATCCGGCGACGCCTTTCGTGGCAGACTTTATCGGCCAAGCCAACCTCCTGCAAGGGAAACTGGCGAGCGTTGACGAAAACGGTTGGGGACATTTTGCAGTGGCCGGCAAAGAATTGCTCGCCCGCATGGGAAAGCAAAATCCGCCTGCTATCGGTGAAAACGCCTTGCTTGTTGTCCGACCGGAAAATCTGACGATGAATGAATCCGACAACGCTATCGCGATGCGCATTGTCAATCGACTTTTCGAGGGTGACCGCATTGATTATCACGTCGTCATTGAAGGCTCCGGACAAGAAAAACCCTTTAGCATGTCCGTTCCCTTCCTGCCCGGCACTCAAATCATTGACGAGGGCTCGACTGTCAATGTTTCCTTTAATCCGCAAGCCGGTGTGATTATCAAGGGTTAATGCTTTTGATGTGAAGCGACAAGATTTCCAACGTCTTGTCGCTTCTTGTTATCTTTTTCGCTCTCTCAAGTTATCTTTCAGTCCATCTTATTGGGTTCTCATTGACTCAATCGTCAACCGAGCAAACTGTTAGCGACAACTATGGGCATTTAATGGCTCTGACTATTGCGTACAGCGTTGATTCCGTTAAAATCAATCCGTTTTTGTAATACCACTGACTGTCGCAGTCATCGAATCTTTCTTTTTTCTTGATAAAAATTTGCCATGCAAAATTGCACTCGCAGCAAAATAGCCGGCGCTATCGCCGGCATGGTGTTGGGCGACGCACTGGGCGTGCCCGGAGAACTCTGGCCTCGTGAGAAAGTACGTGAACGTTTCGGCTGGATTGATACATTTTTAGATGGTCCTGAAGACAACATCGTTGCATGCTACTTCAAGGCAGCTCACTACACGGATGATTCTGCTCAAGCCTTTGTTGTCTTGAAAGCTCTTTTGGAATACAAGGCCGTACCGCCTGTTAAGGAATTAGCCAAGCGCTTAATCGACTGGGTCATCTCGATGAATGGCTTTGAAATTAATCTCTTGGGACCCAGCTCCAAAGCTAGTCTTTTGGCTCACAGCGAAGGCCGCGATCCGAGTCAATATCTCAAAACGGCGCTCACCAATGGAGCGGCCATGCGTATTGCGCCTGTCGGCTGCTTAATTGACGCAGACAAATCTGAATTGCTGGCAAAAACTGTCGCCGATATCTCTAAAGTCACCCATGGAACTGATGTGGCCATCGCCGGTGCTGCCATGGTTGCTCAAGCCGTTGCAAGTGGCGTTGCCGGACGCTCTTGGGATGAGGCTGCCGATGATGTTTTAGCGATTTTTGATATCGCTAAAACTTACGGTGAACCCACCTGGGCAGCTTCGGTTAAACGTCGTTTTGAATTAGCGCTGGACGCCGCCTGCAATATTCATGATCCCGAAGAATATTCACGCTGGATTTATGAGGTCCTCGGAACGGGGACGATGACAAGCGAGTCTGTGTCGGCTGCGCTTGCTGTGGCTTGGTTCTGCCGAGACGCCAAAAAAGCCGCCATCATGTGCGCCAACATGGGTGGAGACACCGATACGATGGGGGCAATGGCCGTAGCGATATGCGGAGCCATGAATGGCATTGAGAGTATTCCTGCTGATTGGTTAAAGACACTCGAAGAGACCAATAACCTTAATTTCTTGGAGTTGGCTGATCAAATCATCGAAACGCGCCCTGCGTTTAACAAGGATTGACTATGCGAGCCGTAAAAGAGTTGGTTAATGCCCTTAACCCTCAGAAAAAAGTCTTCATTTTAGGCTCAGCCTTTGTGGACATGATTTTAAGTGTCCACGAAATGCCGCACGCGGGCGCCGATATCGAAGGAAAATTTAAGAAAACAGTTGTAGGTGGCTGCTCCTTTAATGTAGCTGACGTGCTCTGGAAATTAGGCCTTCCGTTTGACTCCTATATGCCTGTGGGTGAAGGACAATTTGCCGATCTCGTTGAGCAGACACTCACTCGGCGCAACCTTCCCGTCTATCGTGAGCAAGGAGCAGGCGACAACGGTTGGTGCCTCTCGATTGCAGACCACACAGGAGAGCGGACCTTCATTTCGATGTTTGGCCTGGAACGGCAAATGAAGCCTCAATGGTTTGACCGATTCAACCTTTCCCAATACGACTATATCTACGTCTCGGGTTACCAAGCCGAAGGGAAAAACGGTGAAGTGCTGCTCTCCGTTCTTAACCGAAAAGCTGATAACGCTTTAATTGTTTTTGATCCGGGTCCTCGTGTTACGGAAATGGGACAGGAACGGCTTAAAGCTTTCGAAGACTTAGGCTGTCTTTATACCGTTAACTGCAGTGAAGCGATGTGGATGACCAATACGCACAATGCGACCGATGCCGCCATCGCCCTTTCGGTTCGCTCGGGCAATCCGTCTGTTGTCACCGATGGCAGGAACGGCGCGGTTTATACAGAGAAAAAACCGTCTGGATGGACGGCTAAACGCATCCCCAGCTTCAAAGTTAATCTCGTTGACACAATCGGCTCAGGCGACGCTCACACGGGCGGCCTTTTGGCTGGCCTCATGTGCGGTTTAACAATGGCCGAAGCCACGCTTATCGCCAACGCCGTTGCAGCTCATGTCACGGCAAGCGAAGGCGCCGCAACCGCTCCCACTCGCTCAGAGCTTGAACAATATTCTCTTTAATCTCTTCATTTATCATGGCTAACGACAATAACATTTCACAAATTGAAACCAACGGCGTTAATCCCGTGCCGGATAGTGAGCGCTACGGCAAACCAGCTGATCTGTTCCCGATTTGGTTTTCTTGGAATATTTCTATTTTCGGCATCACCTGCGGGATGTACGTCTTCGGCTTGGGACTTTCTGTCGCCCAAGCGATGGCAGCAGGCGTTATCGGTTATTTCTTATCTTGTTCATTGGTGGGAATCTTGGCGGTCGGCAGCGTCCGTACCGGGCTTCCGACATTAGTGCAATCGCGCTTGGCTTTCGGCTACCACGGCAACAAAGTCCCCACCTTCTTCGGTTATGTCGCAAACATGGGCTGGAAAGTGACGATGCTTTCCATGGCTTCAACCACTTTTGCCGACTTAGTGGCTAAATTGATTCCCGTGATGGCAACGCCGCAAGGAACAGCCACAACAACGTGTTTGCTCGTGAGTTTTGCATTTGTGCTCTTTTTCACGATGATCGGCGCCGTTTACGGTCACGCTTTCATTATGAAGATTGAGAAAATCATCGCTTGGATCACGGGCCTGATGACTTTGGTTTATCTCTTTTTCTTCATACCGCAAATCAACTTTGCAACCTTGGGCGATGCGCCCTCTGGCTCTTTTGCCACGTTCTTGGGTGGAATCGTGCTCGCCATGACCATGGTTGGCTTGGGATTCTTAAATTACGGCGGTGACTACTCTCGCTATCTGCCACGACACACGCCCGGCCGCGGAGTCATTTTCTGGACCACGGTCGGTATTGCCTTGCCTGTTTCCGTTCTTTTGATTTTGGGAGTCATGTTAAGTGCCGGCAATCCAGAACTTTTAGCTCGTGCTTCTCGTGAACCGCTTGCGGCCTTAACGGGAATTTTGCCTTTCTGGTTCTTTGTACCGTTCTCCATTGTGATCGTGACCTCCTTAATGTCTGCCGGCATGACAGGGGTTTATAGTTCAGGGCTTGCCTTAATGGCAATGGGCGTCCCCATGAGCCGTGCCGCCACAACAATCATGAATGCCGTCATCATTGCCTTGGGAGCGTTCTACTTAACCTTTATTTCCGACTCGTTCTTATCCACATTCACATCGTTCTTAGCGGCCATCTCCGTCATTATGGGATCTTGGGGCGCGATCGAAATCGTGGACCTTTTGCGCCAAAAGCGCCTGTCTTGGAATGTTAACTTGGCTTTGCCGCCTTCACAGGGTGGAAAAAATTTACGCTGGAGCGCTTGTCTGTCGCTGTTGGTCGCAACGCTTGTCGGATTAGGAACGATCACCTCAAGTGACCCCTACATTGGCAAGATTACAAGCTTCTTATTAAGTGAAGAGGCTAAGGCAAGCGTTTTTGCTCAAGCCAATATCGGCGTGGTTGCCGCAATGATTATCGGCGCGATGCTTTACGCAATCCTCACCTACGTTGTTAAAGCCGAGCGTTAAAGGACGCACTTGGATGCGAACGGTTGGCAGATTTCTTGACACCTGCCAACCGCCTGCGACTTGATTGATGGGAGCCTCTCTCGGGGCTCTTTTTATTAGGTTAGAAGTTATAGCGGACACCGAAATTCACGCGCCACGGCTCTTCAATTTCTCCGCCGGTGGTGTGTTCCACATCCGCGTACACATACGTGTTGTCAGACACACTGACATTGGCACCAATACCGAATTCTCCCCAGGTGCCGCCAAAGTCACTGCTAACCGTTCGAGACATATGGGCGTTGCTGACCTTAACGTCTGTTTCACCCAAGAAGTCATGCACCACAGAAGCTCTCACATAGACATTGCCCTTGTTATCCGGACATTGGATACCCGCCATGAAGCCAGCTCGAGCAATGAAAGAATCCGTTGATTGCAGCTCGTACTTACGATCACCATAACGGAAGCTATCCGAATCAATGTAGCTGTAAGTGGCTTCGACTTGCGGTTCAATGAAGAGGTTATAAGGCAGAGCAAAGCGCCAGCCGGCTTCTGCCGACAAAGACAAGCCCGTGTTATCCATCTTACCGTCATAAGCCTTTCCTTGTCCGGTCAAGCTTCTGGCATTGGCGTCATTCTTAATGGACGCCACGCGGCCGATCACATCAACGTATTGTCCTTTGTCACCTAACCAAGTGCCGTACAACGCTAAGCTGTAAGTGTCCAAATCAGCGATGCCGCCATCGAAATCGGCATCACCCTTGGTGTAGCTGAAAGCGGTACCAAAGCGGATATTGTTTTCGGTGGGCATCGTATCGATACCGACTTGGATCATGTGGAAATCGTTTTCCAAATCACCATCGGACCACTTGAGTTTACCGCCGTTATAGCGCACCCATGCACCGCTCTTATAAGGCGTTGCACGAAGATCACCCATACGTTTGTAGAGATCATTTAATTCGGCGCGCCAGGCAACAACAGGAAGATTAGCAATGGCGGTTAGCGTACGGTTGGTTTCATTGACATCTTCTGTCTGGCGGATCTTATTGCCCTTGGCGTCGTAAACCGCTTCAATGCGACCGGTCATGTCATTGGCGCCGATCACAACCTTCATACCTTCGGCATCTTCTGCTCCATTGGTATTCAGATCAACGGTTGCAGCTAAATCAGCGACGCCTTGATCAACACTTGACATGGAATTACCATGAGAGCTGTCAGAACTTACCAAGGTAAAGTTGGTACTCATGTTTTTCCCAATGCTTATTTGATTTTCTGCGGTATCCTCAACAGACAAAATATTTGAACCAGTCGGTTTACCAATATTGATTTTCCCATTAGCTTGGTTAACAATCGTGGAATCTGCGGCATTAATATTTTTAAAATCAACAGTCTTAAATACCGGCTCTAAGCCTTCATCTCTATTGATATTGGAAAAAGTTGTCCCTGATTTAAATTCCGCATCAGTGATATGAATGGCAGACCCCCAACCTTCAGTATCGTTGATTCGAATATTCGAGTTTTCTTCTGTAGTTAATTTGCCAATTTCTAAATCCGAAGCTTCTTTACCGTAGGCCTGAATAAACAATTCCCCATTAACATTCAGCTCCTCAATTGAGGCTTTGGCGACTTTTGTCTGGAATCAATAGAAAAAGAGCCCGATTTCTCGAGCTCCAGATGTTAGCGTCTTTCGACAAACCACATGCCGATCATGGCTAAGACCAGCATACAGGCGGTCGGAACCATCGCCACCACCAATGGTGGCCAAGTATTGAGCATACCGATATAGGAGAAAAGATTATTGATCGTGTAGAAAGCCAAACCGATCATAACGCCCGCAAAAATCTTAATACTCACACCACCCGAGCGACGGTTCATGTAAGCAAAGGGCATCGCTAAAGCGATCATGACCAAAATAGCAATCGGATAGAAAGCCTTATTCCATAAAGCAATCTCATAACGATCCGATTCTTGACGACTTTGTTCCAAGTGATTGACGTAGCGATAGAGCGACCGCATCGACATATTTTCAGGTTTAAGCATCATCACTCCGAAAATGCTCGGGTCAATCGCAGACCTGAACATCATTCGAGTGGGACTGCTCACCATGACGCGATCCATAATCGGGGTTTGAGTAAGATTTTCCAGAAGAGGCAGTGCAGTATTAATGGCCCCTTGTAAAATCCATCCCTGGTCATCCACATAATTACCGGATTCAGCGGCAATCACTCTCGTCAGGCGCTGCTTTTCGTCAAAGTCATAAATACGCCAATCAAGAGCCTCCTCTGTCGGCGTCATTTTTTGAATATTGATATAACGAACCTGGGGACCATTGGGAGAGTCCATCGTTTCACGAACCCAAGCCCCAGTATCCGATCCTCGGATATCCATTGTTTTATGCTGAACAGTCGCGCGATACTCACGCGAATAAGAATCCGAAGACGGGGCAATGAATTCACCGAAAGCGTAGGTAAAGGCCACCAGAATGATACCTGGTACCATTAAGATGGCTGCCAAACGCACAGGTGACAATCCCGCCACACGCAAAATCGTAAATTCAGAGCGAGAGGCCCACTGACTCATTACAAAGACCGTACCCAGTAATGCCGCAATTGGCATCACCTCATAAATTCGCATGGGCAAACTTAAACCGGTGATGACAAAGGCATCTAAAAGACCATAGCGGCTACCGATACGACCAAGCTGACCGACTAAGTCAAAAAAGGCAAACAAAGCCACCAGAGCTAAGAGCACAAAGCCCGTAGCCTGCAAGATTTCTTTAGTCAGGTGCTTGGTAATAACTTTCATCACTTATTTCCTTGCACGCCAATAACTCAGTGTCAACCACTCAGGCACCCAACGCTGCATAATGGTACGACGCAAAAAGAGTACAACTGCTAAAACGGTGAATGCACCATTTAAAAGGATAATGGCAGGAATCAAGTGGAAAGTTCCGTGTTCCACCCAAGTTCTGCCCACACTAATTCCGTTCAGGTACAAAACAAAAAGCAAAAGCGCCACAACCATATTCAGACTGCGACCGGCTCGAGGATTTGTAAAAGAGAGCGGAATAGCAATCATTATTAAATTAAGTGCTGCCAAGGGCCAAGAAATTCGCCACAGCAACTCGCCTTGAGCTTCCAAATTATCCTTTTGCATGACAAGCAGCGGTAAGGGCTGCGTATCTACATCCTTCATCTGGATAGCACTTTCCGGTTTTACATCCAAGCGAATACCGTAGGTTTTAAATTCCGTCACACGATACTCGGGCGTCCCGGCCTTACCCTCATAGCGACGACCATCATGCAAAATCACATAACGGTCACCCTGTTCATTCGTTGTCACTTCCCCCGTCTCTGCCATTAAAACCATTTCGGATTTAGGATCAGTCTCTGTGAGAAAAACATTTTTTACAGACAGACCATCAGCGGAAACTTCTTCGATAAAGAAAACTTGTTTGCCACCAGAAATTTCAATGAATCGACCGGGCGAGAGTCTATCGACATCATCACGCTGAGACCAGACTTCTCGGTTCATCTCACTTTGTCCTTTTGCCCATGGTGAAATAACCAGCGACAAGGCAGTAATGAGAAGAATAATAGGAATGCTAAAGCGCAGAACCGGACGAATCCAGGAGACTAAACTGATGCCCCCCGAAGAAAACCAGACCACCATTTCGCTATCAAGCCAGCTTCGGGTAAGCGTGATTAAAACGGCAATGAAAAGGGAAACCGCTAACAGAGGGGCTAAATTGACGAGCGCCTCATAAACTACCATTTCCATCACGGTCCCACTGTCAATACGGCCACCGGCAGCCAAACCCAAAATACGGACCAGCCCGATCGTAAGCACAATCGAGAAGATAACCGTAAACACAGCACCGGCTGTGTTAGCGAGTTCAGAGACGAGCGAACGTCTGAATATCATGCGGATCCTTTATAACAACAGCGAGGAGCAAACAAAGCTCCAATCCGTGAATTTTATCGCAGTTTTAGTCGCAATATGCAATAAAAAACCCCGAAATCATAAAGACTCGGGGTTTTTTGAATGGGGAGCCGGGCGATGTCCTACTTTCACTGGAAATACAACCAACTATCATCGGCGCTAAGGCGTTTCACTGTCCTGTTCGGAATGGGAAGGAGTGGGACCACCCCGCTATGGTCGCCCGGCTAAGCTTGTTGTCTCGTGCCGGCAGCTGGCCCGCACTTGACGAATTCTTTTCGGTGTCACAAAGCGCACACGGTTTGTGTCTTGCAGTCTTGAGCTCCTTTTGAGCAACAAGCTGTACGGTTATAGGATCAAGCCTTACGAGCAATTAGTATCAGTTAGCTTAACGTCTCACAACGCTTCCACACCTGACCTATCAACGTCCTGGTCTCGAACGACTCTTCAAGGAGGTCTAGCCTCCGGGAAGACTTATCTTCAGGCAGGTTTCCCGCTTAGATGCTTTCAGCGGTTATCCCTTCCGGACATAGCTACCCGGCAATGCGATTGGCATCACAACCGGTACACCAGCGGTCCGTCCACTCCGGTCCTCTCGTACTAGGAGCAGCCCCCGTCAATCTTCCAGCGCCCACGGCAGATAGGGACCAAACTGTCTCACGACGTTTTAAACCCAGCTCACGTACCTCTTTAAATGGCGAACA
>ERZ780228.1143-NODE-1143-length-18548-cov-5.107608_pt1 | contig 18548 bp, 30 predicted proteins | sample MGYA00511015_ERZ780228 | MGnify/ENA primary metagenome ERZ780228 (study PRJEB29588, sample SAMEA2161897) | human gut metagenome | biome: human gut; feature: human-associated habitat; material: faeces | place: Denmark | collected 2008/2010 ...
TTTAATATTATATTTTCCTTAGCATTCGAATTTGTTGTGTTCTTTCCTACCATAGAATTTAATTGTACTATTTTATTAAGTTTTTGTATTCCTCTAATTCCTTTTATTTCTTTTAATATACTTACTCCATTATTTGAATATAATCTTGCATTTACCTCTATAACTGCTTTTAAATTAATTTTTCTTCCATTTAAAACATCACATTCCATATTCTTTAATATGATATTAACATCTATATCTGCATCTTCTACTTTATTTTCAAGGTCCAAAAATTCCGAAAAATCTATATTACTATTAAGACCTCTTATTTTTTCTTCTCCACTATCAGCTAAATATATAATATTACTATCTATTGTACCATCTATTTTAATTTTTCCATTTATCATTTCTTTTTTATATATACAAACATTTCCACTTAAATCTATTGGTTTTACAATGTCTGGTTTTATATCTGGAACTATTATAGAACTTTCTAATGTAATTTCTTTCTTTTTCCCTTCTATAAGTCTATTTACACATAAGTTGTCTTGTAAAACTTCTATACTCATTTTTTACCTCCTTTTCTTTTTATATTTATATGAATAAGGCAAAAAAAAATTCCTATTTCTAGGAATTTTCATTTATATTTAAGCAAAATATTATAAATCTATTCTTTTACTTAATCTTTTATCTTCTGCTGGTGGTATTAATGGACTATATTCTTGACCATCAAATACTTGAACTTCTACAGTTCTAGTTAAAATATCTGTATAACTATATGTTACATTTCTATCGTTTTCCTCATATTTCACTATAAAAATATTTGGATAGGCTTTTTCTATTGTGGCTTCTTTTTCGAAAGTTCTACTTCTACCTAAAGATCCTTTTACAATAATCTTTTGACCAATCTTTCCATCAATATCTGTTTTTAGATTTGTTATATCATCTCTACAAATCATTTCATCACCTACTTTTTAAAACTGTACTAATTATAGCAGTTTTGTCGAAAGGTGTCAAAGCTTCAAACCATTTATATACCAGTGTTTTTCCTTTATATATAGGCAATTTTTGACACTTGCAAGCATATTGTTACGTTTGTATTACAATTAAATTACATTTGCATTACTTTCTCTTTTTTCCTCTTGCTCCAATGCCTCCAATTCCGTCTTTTCCATCTCTTAAGTCATTCGCTATATCATTTATCGTTATATAATAGTCACTATCTGTAGTAGCAATCCTCTCTGCTACTATTAATGGATCTGCAAAATCTATTAATACTCTGCCCGGTGATGAAGCAAAGTTTGCACCTGCATCTATTAGCGCTTCAAAAAAACTTTGGCAAGCTCCTGCGAATATAACCAAATTATTTCCCATTTTATGTTCTCTTGCTTTCTTTACTGTATTTACGAAAAATCTGGAGTTCATGTAATTATATATATCATTATAGTTTCTTCCTTTTTTTATCATTCCATCATGTCCTGTTATTACTAAAATATCTGGTTCATATTTAGATATAATATCTTTTACTACATACTCTTGTCTTTCTTCTGGAACATATTTCACTATAGCATTTAGACCTAATTTTTTATAATATTTATACGATTTTTCCATATATCTTTTATCTCCATCTAAATGAAGTATTTTACCTGTTTTTATATTATTATATGAGTTTCTTCTTTTGTAAATTTTATTTTCTAAGCAGTATATTCCGAAGGTCAATAAATTAAGGCTTCCTGGATACCACTTTTCTTCTTTATAGGTTGTCCATTTTTCTTCTTCAATGAAATGGATGAATTTTAATTTTCCATATCTTGCATTTTTAAGGTCTTCTTTTTCGTAAACAGCTAATGCTCTAATTTTATTTTTTTTGTAAATATCTACAGCGTAATTGTCTATCATTAATTTGATAGTTGGAATGTCTAATATCCATTGTTTTAATAATCTTTTATCCATTTTTATTTCCTCTTTTTTAATCAAATAATGAGCATGCGTATTGTGCTTCGATTTTTTCTTTTTTAGTTACAGATGTTGTTGTTAATGTAGGCCTGTTTGAAATTGTCGGCTTTGTTGATGCTGGTTTATTGATTGGCTTTACTTCCAGTTTTTCTTCTTTTACATCAGTGAAGTAATGAATTGCTTCGCTGAATACTTCATCACTGATTATTGCGCAGCCTAATCTTTTTGTATCTTCTAGATTAAATGCAGCTGCATTTTTTTCCATTTTTTCTTTAGCCCACTTGCCTAGATAGTTATTTAGAGTTTTTAAGTTTTTCAGTGGATCTAGTACACCTTTTGCGAGCTGGATATCTTTTGGAAGTTCTGCAAGTAGAAAGTTCTTTAATACATCACTCCATCCATCTTGTTGTTCCTGAATTTTTTTGATTGCTGCATTGATGATTTCTTCATCGGTCTTTGCAGCAAGATTAGGTTCTTCAGTCTCTTTATTTTCTTCGATTGTTTTTTCTGTTTCATCCAGTGCTAACGCTAATGTGAGTTCGTATGTCTTTGCTGCAGCCGGCATGAGTGGTTTTTCATACTTAATGTAGCCATAAGCATTGATATCTTCTTTTTCTATTTTTTCTTTTTTATCAAAGTTTTTAATTTCAATGACCTTATTATTTTGTGGTTTTGGATAGGTCCCTGGTCCTATTGGTCTTTGTGTACTGTAGTATGTAGTCATGATTATTTTTCCTCCTTAAGGTTTTTTTCTTTGTATGCAATACTGCCAAAGCATCTGTCGGCAGCAATAAATTGTGCTTGTTCTTGAGTAAATCCTTCTTCAAGCATTTCTTGTATAATATCTAACATATCATCCATTTTGTACACCTGCTTTCTGTAATATATCTATTTGTTAGATGTTTTTCGTATAAACATATCGCAGGCAATTGGGCAAGGACGTTTGTGGCTCGAATGGAGGAACGGAAAGAGAGACTCAAACGATTTATTTTGCCTTGCCCTATTGCAGCTGCGATATGTTAAGATTGCAATTATTTTAAACACGTTCATATGTTTTACCTCCGTAAAATTATTTGTCTTTTTTTATTTTTTATGATATAATTATCTTAGTTGCACGGGTAGCTTCGCATAAGCGTTGAGGTCGTGCCTGGCTGTGTGAGCCAGTGGCATCTGTCGAGCTTGGCAGGTGCTTTTTTTATTATTATTATTGTGAAAGAGGTGTTTCTTATGACAGTATTGTATTCTTATACCCCTGAAGAAATAGAGAAATTTAAGGCTCAATTAAAACAGGCTGAAGAACGTGCTGCTTTTTTCGAGAAAGCGTGGATGTTAGAACATGATGAAGTTAATAATTTGAAGCAACAGCTTGGAATTGAGTAAATTAAAAGCCCTGAAGTGATTAAATCTTATTTCAGGGCTTTTGTTATGCTTCTGTGTCTTCAGGTTCTACATAGTCAAATTTATGGATTAAAAGATAAAAATCATCTTCTTTATGTGATTTTTGAATTTCTTCTATAATTTCTTCGATATTTGGTTCATGTTCGTATTTGCTTTTCGATTGTTCATCCCATAGGTACTTTTCTAGTTTCTTAATTTTTCTTGCAATATTTTCATTAAAAGAGAAGTTGCAGATTAGGTAGTCAAGCACCTCTCCTTCACTTTCGAAGTAGATAATTTGAGAAATCATATTGCCTTCAAGTTTATATGTTGGGTAGTAGCAGTTATTTGTCCAGTAGATATTCATGCCTGGTTCTTCTGCTACGTAATTAAATTCACAGTCATATTTTTTTGCAATTTGGCTTGCTTTATTGATTTCACATCTGCTTTCTTCGAATTTAATTACTAATTCTTTTTCTTGATATTGAACATAGCATTTTTTTATTTTTAAGCTTTTGATGATTTCTTCATATGCTTTTTGTTTTTTGTTTCCAGTCAATTGGAAGGTAAAATCGTATAAATTAGCCATTTTATGATCCTCCATATTATCTAATTTTCGTCATAATCAATCTGCGTATCGTCAAAGATAAATGTACCTCGTTGGCTGCCATTGTAATTTGCTTCAACCGTATAGACATAATAAGGTAGGCTTACAGGCCTTTGATAGGTATTATAATATAATTCAGCAGCATTCAGTTCTTTTGGTTCATCCCAAATTAATTGAATATCTTTTATTACAATGTTTGTGATTGTATCAACGCAGTCGCCAGTGATTTCTTGAAAATCGCCTACAAGCTTATCGACATGTTCACCAATCTCAAATAAACTTTTAAACGTGATAATTGTTTTCATGTTATTCTCCCTTTAAAGTATTGATGTTTATTCTAATATTCATCTAAAAGTTCTCTTTTTGCTGCTTTTAATGCTTCGGAAAGTAAAGGATCATTATTGATTTTATTCGAAGTATATCCTAATGCATTGATTGCATCATACGGATCCATTGTATAGCAGTATTCGTGATTTGAGAGTTCGCTTTTAAAAGCGCTTTTTGCAAAATTATAAATTTGCATATTTTCTTCAAATTCTTTATGTTGTTTGTCTTTAAATTTTTTGTAATTTTGTATTTCATCAGCACGTATATATACTCCGGCACCTAAGTAAGCAATTTTTTTTGTTTCTTTTAGGTTTAGTCCAATACTTTCCATTCCTTCTTTTAAGTCCTCCAGATTGAAAGCGTAAAAGATTTTTCCTTTGCTAAACTCTTCATAAGCTTTTTGATTTTGTTTTTCGTATTCATCATAATTTGCGTATATCATATTAAGCTCCTTTTGAAATGAGAGAGCTGCTATAATTTATATTTTATAGCAGCTTTCAATTTTGTTAGTCTTTGCTGATAATCATATGTCTCAGTACTTCATCAGTAATTTTCATAACACGATCAAGTTCCCTAACAGCTGCAGCTTCAGCTTGGAATGTTACAAGGACATAGAGACCTTCCTGCAGGTCTTGGATTTCGTAGGCAAGGCGTCTTTTACCCCAGCAATCGGTTTTTTCTACTTTTCCTCCATTTTCAGTAATAAGCTTATCAAATTTAGCAACTACTTCTTTAAATGCATCTTCTTCGATAGGTTTAACGATGTACATGATTTCATAGTATTTTTTCATTTTTTTGCTCCTTTACTATTTTATTCACGAAATGTATTTTTGTTTTTAATATAGACATTATTTTAAACGATATAGTTGTTTCGAGGATTCCATCTCCTTTCTTATAATCATATGCTGAATAATTTCATCAGTATGATTAATCATTTTTTCTAAATTTTTTACAGTTTTGTCTTCAGCTTGGAATACAATAAAGGCAAATAAGCCTTCGTTAAAGCCATTAATTTGGTATGCAATGTGTTTTTTGCCCCAACGTTCTGTTACTTTGATATCATCTCCGTTATCTGTGATAATGTTTTCAATTTTTTGGATTGCTACTTCGAATTGCTTTTTTTCAATTGGTTTTACAATAAATACCATTTCGTATTCTTTTTTCATATCTTCACCTTATATTTGATAATTATTTGATTTTAAATTTATTTATAATTAGATAAGTTTCTTCCGGCAGATAGATGAGTTCTTGTTCTAACATTTTTCTTTGTTGTTCTTCATCATATTCTTGGTTGTTATCAAGTCTATTAGCAAACACTCTGGTTTTTACATTGCCGATAGCTTGACAAATTTTTTCATAGATTTCATCAACTTTGTCACTTTTTGTTTTTTCTGGATATAAAACAAAAATTTGATATTCTGCTTTTTCATTCTCATTGTTTTCAACAAACAAAAATTTTCCTTTTTTCATCTTAATTATCTCCTTATGCGCTTAATGTGTTGTATGCTGCTAATGGTTGCGCAGCATAGTTTTCATAAACCGGATCATAATGCATTACAGTGAAGCTATTGACTCGTAACTTTAACGCAGCACTATATGTAGCTAAAATTGCTTCGGTACATCCGCTTGCGTAAATGACTACGGATTTTATTCCTTGTTTTACTAGTGGTTTTAAAACACTGATAGCTGTCAGTTCCAGGCGAGCGAAGTTCATCCGCTGCACTGTTTCTGGATAAATACAGTCATTTACCGGATATTCGTGCCTGTCTTTACACAAGCCGAATTCAGCTACTAATTCGCCTGATAATGTTTTTCTAATCATTATTTTCCTCCTTTTTTTATCCTTTATATAATCGTAAAAGCATATGCGTTGTCACGTTGGAGAGCTGAGCTTGCGAAGCTACTATCGTGACTGCATATGCTTTTGCGATATAATTGATTTATTGAACCATTCTGAGTGGTGTTACTATATATTTATTGTTGCTGTATTCATTTTCTGCAATGATTGCCGGACTAACGCTTGTATTCATTAGCATTACCATATTATCTCCTTTAATTCTTTTGGTAATCTCCGTAATGTAGTTGCTATTGAAGGCAATTTTAAAATTTTCATTTTCATTGTCTGTAATTAAATCTTCTATTTTGATTGCCTCTTTACTGCTTCCTTTTTGTGAGGATGCGCTTAAAATAAGAGTTTTTTCTTTGTTATTAATTTCAATTTTAATGATATTATTATCATTATCTGAAAAAACTTTGATTCTGTTGAGCATTTTTTCAAATGCGTTTTTGTGGATTTTACATTTTACCTTGCTGTTTTTAGGAATTACTCGATTTACATCAGGATAGGTTCCGTTGATAAGTCTGCTTACTAATGTTGTATTGTCAAATGTGATATATAAATTAGTATCATTGAAGTTAATTTTTACAGTTTTATCTTGGATTGTTGTTCTGATAAGCTTGTCCAATGTTTTTGCTGGTATAATAATTGTTTTACTGTTTTCTGACTTATGGTTTGCTTTAAAACTACCAATTGCTAGCATGTGAGTATTGCTTGCTGCAATTTGAGCTTTTGCAGTATCTAATTCAATACCGGTAAAAATTGGTCTAGCTTCGTCAGTGCTGCAGGCGAATGTTGTGTTTTCAATTAATTCTTTGAGTTCTTCAGTATCGAACTCAATTTCTTCTGTTTCGTTGATATCAGGAAATTTTGGATAACTTTCGATATTACCGATAGGCATGCTGGTAACATTCCATCCACTTTGGATTTCAATGTAATTTTTTTCTGGTTCTTTTGTGATAATAATCTCATCAATATCTACATTCTTGAGCATCATTAACAGTTGCTTTGGATCGATGATGAACTCTCCTTCACCATCAACGTTTGCTTTGACTGATGTTTTAGCAGCTTCGTACATTTCGACTGCTTCAATATCAACTTTATCTTTGTTAGCAATAAACTTGTTGAAAGCATAGATTTCTGATGTTGGTTTACTTTTCAGAACCTTAGTGGTAAATTCTAAAGCTTTAATTAATTCTTTTGTGTCTAAATATAATTCTAATTTTTCTTCCATTTTTACTCTCCGTTATTTAAATAAAATTCAAGCCCTCTCATTAGTTGAAAGGGCTTTTGTTGTTTTGTTATGCTGCTTGCTCTTTTTTACTAGGTTGTTTTTCTGTTTTTTGTTTTGGCAAAGCTCCGAATTCGATGAATTCTGCTTTGAATTTGAAGTCGTAAATTTTTTTACCTTCTTTGTTGATATAGTTGTTTGGGATAATTGTACCTTTGATTTTGTAGATTCTACCTTTTTTGCTGTCATTGCCGATTTTTTCAGCTTCCGGGCCAAATGCTACGCATTTGTGGAAAATAGGTTCATATTTGGGTTTGCCCTCTTCATCCTTACCTGCATATACATTTTCAGCAATTTTGAAGTTAGCAATACAAATGCCACTTTCAGTCCAAATGATGTCTGGTTCTTTTACTAATCTGCCTTCGAGATAAATTGTGTTCATGATTAATCTTCCTTTCTTAATTTAAGATATTTTAAATATAACTAAAAAACAAAGTGTGTTGACAAGGGGCGCGTAGCGTGCTTGCATTTACCCCTTGTCTGCACTTTGTTTTTTAGTAGAATCCATTTTAAGCTACTAGTTTACTTTGTTTTAAGTTTTTTTCGATATCTTCCTTTGTAATGATGATTTTTGTTTTTCTTTTATATTCTGGTGCTTCAAACATGATAGTTCTTAGCAGCTCTTCAAGTTGTGCTCTTAAGCCTCTGGCACCGGTTTTATTTTGGATTGCTTTTTTGGCAATCATAGTCAAAGCGTCTTCCTGGAACTCTAATTGAACTTCATCTTCAGCTAAAAGTTTCTGATACTGTTTGATGATAGAGTTTTTAGGTTCTGTCAAGATTCTTATCATTTCTTTTTCGGTAAGCTGCTGCAATGGGCAGATAATGGGGAATCTTCCTGCAAATTCTTGGATGATTCCGAAGTTTTTTAGATCTTCAGCACTGATTGCATTGATGAGCTGATTATAGCTTAATTTTTCTTTTGGTTGTTCGCTTTTAGTTTCTTCAATTAAGTTAATACTTGTTTTCGAACTGTTACTGTATCCTAATCTTTTTGCAATTAGTTTTTCGATGCCTTGGAATGCCCCTCCTACGATGAAAAGGATGTTTTGAGTGTTAATGGTCACGCTGTCCTTTTGATCCATATGTGGATGCTTTCTAGAGCCTGTCAGGGGCACTTTAACTTCAGTACCTTCTGCTAGTTTGAGTAAAGCTTGTTGCACCCCCTCTCCTGAAACGTCGCGTGTTACTGACCTGCTTTCTCCTTTGGCTGCTTTCTTATCGATTTCGTCGATGAAAACAATGCCCTTTTCGGCTCTTCTAACAGCTTCTTCTAAAGCAGCTTCAGGTGAATCATAGAATCTGATCTGTTCTAGAGCTTTATTTACAAGCTGTTGCAGCACAATTTCAACGTCATTGCCAACATAGCCAGATTCGGTTAGTGTTGTTGCGTCGGCAATGCAATAAGGTACGTTTAAAGTTTTGGCAAGTGTCTTAATGATATGTGTTTTTCCGCTACCACTAGGTCCTACCATAATGATATTTGATTTTTCGATAGGTTCTCTCATGTAGCTAATCTTTTTATGGTTGTATACAGCTACCGACAGAATCTCTTTGGCTTTTTCTTGGCCAATTACGTATTTATCAAGATGGTTTTTGATTTTTCTAGGTGTAAGTACTTCTTGAACGTCTTCGAAGTTCTCGAAATCAAAGTTATTGTTAAACATATTTACCTCCTTAAATTTTAGATTAATTTTTGTAAATCAAAAAAGACCGATAAATGCAAGGTGGAGACTTGTACTACCTTGCATTTATCAGGTCTTTTTTGATAGATTCTTATTTTTACGGTTTGTTGTTTCTTTTTTTAATGATTTTGAATCTTCCTCCATGAAATGCTAAATTGTATTCCTGGACAAGTCTTTCTGCTTCTGCTCTATTATCAGCTTCGTCAATTTCTTCCCAACTTCTAGATCCAAGCCATTTAATGATGTATGAGTAGTTCATTTTTTATACCTCTCTTCTTAAATTTTACTAGTTAATAGAATGCTGCGATTTCATTAGTTTCGTTGTCAGTAATTTCTTTTACACTGATCTTTATGTTTTTTAGATTGATTTTAGGAAGGTATTTATTTTTTACTTCGTTATATTTTTGATTGCATGCTTTTTCGCAAGCTTCATCCATATCTGCAGATTCTATTTCTTCTGAAATATAAGATGCAAATTCATATGTTATTGTAAATTTTTTCATTTTTCCTCCTTATATCGTTTAATGTAGCTTTCTAATTCTTTTATGTCTTTAAATTTGAAAGTTTGTAACCATATGGCGAGATTGGATAAAAACAGTAAAGTTCCTTTTGCTTCATTCTCTGAAATAATATGTCCTTGTTCATCTATTTGTACCCATTTGTCAGATTGGATGTAAGTATCTCTAATATATTGACCTTCTAATAAGCATTCGTATCGTTGTTCTGGAAGAAGCATCTCAACATTATTTGGTGTATTGTTATAGATATAGAGGTACATTTTGTCTTTTTCTTCACAATATTTGTTATGGATTTTTACTAGGATTTCATCTTCTTGTTCATTTAGAGTTTTCTTTATATTTTCGTAAGTTAGCATGGGTATCTTCTCCTTTTTAGATTAAATATAAATGCAACCGTATTCTGTATCATAGTATCGATCCATTAATTCTTCTTCGGCGTATTCTTCGTAATCAAAATGCCATTTGATTACTTTTTTTAATTCTTTATCTTCTATTGTATTAAGCCATTCGTTAAATAGTTCTCTTGTAACTTCAATAGTTTTTTCATTCTGGTAGAAGCAGCTATCTTGATACTTTTGGTTCTCTATTGCATCCTGCAGATTTTCATCTAATGCACTGCAATAGGCTAATAGCCATTCTTTACTTCCTTCTTTTTGAATTTTTTCTAATTTTTTTGATAATTCATTTAGACTATATATATTTTCATATTCTCCAACATTGTAATTCCAATCGTTTTCGTAATCTGTTATGAATGCTTCTTCATACTTAGAATTAGGTCTAACATCAATTGACTTTAATTCTTCAGTTATGTTATTACATGGCAAATCTAACCATTTTCCTACTAATTTACCTTCAGTATATTTTCCAAGGTTCGTTATAAATACTTTAAACATTATTTTTTCTCCTATATACTTCATCAATTAAGCCAAAGTTTTTGGCCTCTTCAGCATTAAAGTACTTGTCTCTTTCAGTATATTCTTGAATTGTTGAGTATTCTTTTTTTGTTTTTTGGGCCAGAATAGTGTTAAGTTTTTTCTTTAGATTCAGAATATAATTAGTATAAATCGTAATATCTGTAGCTTGACCTCTTGTTCCTCCCATGGGTTGATGAATCATAATTGTGCTATTTTCAGTAGCACATCTTTTTCCGGTTCCTGATGCTAATAAAAAAGCTGCCATTGAAGCAGCCATTCCGATACAGATAGTATTTACTGGACATTTGATTTGATGGATTACGTCATAAATTGCGAATCCATCAGTTACACTGCCTCCTGGACTGTTGATGTACATTGTGATGGTTTTTTTGCTGTCTTCTTTTTCCAGAAACAGCAATTGTGCTACAATCGAGTTTGCTGTTGCGTTGTTGATTTCCTCAGTTAGCATAACAATGCGGTCCATCAATAGCCTTGATGGAATGTCGTAGGCTGTCTTTCTTCCATTTTCTTCTTCGATTACGTTTGGCCATACTGCCATGTTTATTACCTTCCTTTTCTTGTTCTTTATTTGAGAATATCTGTATTTTTAGTAATCACAAGGATAAATACAATTAAGTATGCTAATACTGCAATAGTTGCCATTGTATAACTTAATAAAATCATTTGATATTCCTCCTTAGCATGCTTTAGCTTTTGTATCTGTTCTCATATAAGCAATGTATTCTTCTATTGCTGTTAATGCTTTTTTTTCGGCTGCTCTTCCTTTTTTTCGGGCTTCGTAATCATTTAAATAGAAAGTTAATCTATGGCAGCCTTTTTTGCCTTCTGCGAAGATTGCTACTTTTAGATCGACTTCTTCATTATGTTTCTCAACAATGCAGAGTACTTCATAGACTTTTTTTACTTCATCTGTTGTGTAGAATTTAATGATTTCATTTAGCTTGTTTTCTGCAAAAAGTTCTTTTGCTTGTCTTTCGACTTCGAAAAATTTTTGAATAGCCTGGGTTGCTTCAGTTCCCCAGTTAAAGCTATTTCTATTTACTGTGACACTAAGTTCCATTTTTATTCTCCTTTCTTTTTATACGCAAAACATAACACACCTTAGCTTGCTGTCAAGGGAATAAATTCCGAGTGCTCGCAGGAATCCCTTGACAGTTAAAGCTTAAGGTGTGTTAGAATCGTTTTTAACACATAACAACTATGCCCAGGTTGTTATCGTATTCTGCAAATTCATCAATAATAAATTTGTGTGTTTTAGTTTCAACTAAAAATATATCAGTATTGAGTTTTTTAATTTTAATTTTTTCTTCGTCAAACATAAAATCTTTTGATAGAGCATAGCAAGCTGTATTATAACTGCAGCCAGTATAGATTATTCTTGTGCCTGGATAGTTGTATTTCTTATATTTGCTTGTATATATTGGTTCTTTATATCTACGCATGTTGTTTTTCCTTTTCTGGATACTCTTTTATATATTCAAGTGCTTTTTCCCAATTTACTTTTTTATAGGGTACATTCTTTTTTGTATTAAATACGAAGTAATGTGTTCCATACTTATTCTTATAGTGGTTGATGATAATATTTGCACTATCCTTATTTCTGAATAAAAGATATGTTCCGCAGGTTCGTGCTATAAAAATAAGATGTTCAGGAAATGTCGTTGTTTCATTTAATGTGTTTAAGTCAATTTCCAGATCTTTTTTGAATTCTTTGACGTATCTGTTAGTTAATTTACGCATACTTTCGGTAATATATTCTTTGATTGTATCATTCATGTTTTATCACCTTTTTCATAGAATTTTTGGATAATAAAAAAGTACCCTAGCAATTTTGCTAAGGTACAGTGTTTATTATTCAATTTCGATTGGTTTATTTTTATATGTAGCCCAGATATCAGAACCATCAGCGTCGAAATTGAAATCAGTGATTGATATGTTATTTTTTTCAGAAGCTTTTTGGATAATTTCTCTTAATCTGCATAAGTTAATTGTGTTGGTAAGTTTATTTAACGGATACTTTTCTTCTCTTAACCTGATATTGATAATGTCTTTTGCAATATCATCAGCATCATCTACATCGTTTTCAGTAAGATTATAGTTTTTTGCAATACTGATAATTAATCTGTTGGCTTTTCTTAATTCCTCTGGGTAGATACCAAAATCTGGGAATGACATAATCATTTTTCTTCTCCTATTTTAACAGCGTATTTACTAATTCTCCAATCTCATCACTAGATAAGTCATTATCGATTGCTGTTTGGATTTCTTCTTTAATCAAGTCTACAAACTTTTGTGGTGCAAGTTCTTTGATTTCATTATTTGACATATTAAACGCCCAGCTTACATCTAATCCTCCTCCGTTTCCGTCACAAGTTTCATTCCAAGAGAAGCCATTAGTTAAATAATAGTGATATGGATTTAGAGATCCCCATTTTTTTGTTTCTTTTGCAAACTTAAGGCAGTTTTTAATATAATCTTTTACGAGCATTTTTATTCCTCCTTATTTTTGATACTTTTTATATACCACCTATCATTGAGCTAAACTGTCAAGGTGGAGACAAGATTGAGGTACGAGATCTTGTACTACCTTGACAGTGTGCGGATAGGTGGTATAAGTTTTATACTTCCCAGAAATTTTTCTTTTTATCTTGAAGGTTTACAGTCATCTTGTTTTGTTTTATATTCTCCCTGCCGGCATTAATGATATTGCGTAACAGATTATTTATATCATTCCTTGCGTCAAATATAGCTGATGCTCCATTGCCAAGTTCTGGAGCTCGATATTTAGATTTCATTCTGTAATGCAGGTGAGGGTTTATCTTTCTGCCAACTTCGATGATTTCTTTTCGTAATTCTTTGTATTCGCTATTTAGCTTAAGCAGATTTAATTTTTGATTTTCCATGTCTTTATTTTGTTCAAGCATTTCTTTTATTAATTTTTTATACCATTTATCACCCGCTTCGGAGCTGATGAAGCTGCGTATTTCCGCATCTTGTTTTTCATAATCAGTTTTTAGGATTCTGTAAGCTCGTCCTTTTTCGTTATATTCTGCTCGTATATTATTGGGCATAGATTCTTTGGGACCGTATAGGCTTAAGATTTCCTTAAGTCTAGTTTTAAGGCTGATTATTGCTTCACCTTCTTTTTGCAATTTTTCAAATCTGCCGCTGGTCATAATATTAAGTACCTTGCTTGGCATTTGATCAATCGGAGTTATTGTTTTTTCAATTCTTATAATTGCAGATTCATTATATTTTATTTGGTTGTTAACTGAACCAAGTAATTTTACAAAATCTTTTCTGATGATTTCGCCGGACATAGTAAGTTCGGCTAATCGTTTTTCACTATATTCCTTTTCTTTACGTTCTAACTCAATTTGTTTTTTGTATTTTAATTCAGCAGCTTTACGTGCTTTTTGAATTTTATCTATAATAACGCCAAAAGCCTTGGCACTCATTTGATAAATTTTGTCCAAGGTATTGTCGATATTATCTTGATCATAACCGTTTTCTTCAATGATTTTTTTGGTTTTATATGCGAGAGCCGGGCCGAGATGTTCCTGGGGAGTACGGTTTAAAAATTCAAACATATCTTCATCACCAGCAGCAGCTGCTATATCTCGTTGCGCTTTTAAAGTTTTGCAGGATACAACTTTATCTATTCCATGAGTTTTATATTCGGCATTAACCATGTCTTCCCAGGATTGACGAATCAACTTTAGATTATCTTTGCTTTCTGTATATCCAGAAAATCGTCTATCTTTTTGATAGCCACCATTTTTAGGATTTTTAGCATTGTATCTTTTAAAAAATTTAGAGGGCGATTTGGCTTTTACCATTTCATCGTCTACAATACGTTCGCAAATCATTATATGTGCATGTATTTGCTCTTGTGACTCGTCGAATGTAGCAGGCTTGCTATGGATAGCATATGCCCACACTTTATTATTCCCGATATGGGTAGTAATAAAATCATTTACTAACTTTTCGTTTTCTTTATGCGTTAGTTCATTTGGTAAAGCTATTTCGAACTCTGTATAAGCTCTGCCATTAGCACGTTCGTATCTATCAGCACACGCAAAGAAGGCAGATGCAGACATAGCCCAACGCGGTAGATTGGCATCTTTATAGACCAATTCTTCCGCACGTTTTCCCCCGCTGTAGCGTCCTTCACGCAATATGTAATCTGCGTGCTGCTCTGCAGTACCCACTTTTCCATTTTTAAGGCTTAAATGATAGGTTGCCATGTCTGCTTTCTTCTTTCAAAAACAAAAAATCCTTAAGCAATTCAACAGGCTAAGCCTGTAATTGATGAGGGATTGTTAGTCCTCATCCTCCTTGCTTAAGGATTGTGTTTTATTTTATTATTTTAGCATCCTCGCACTGCGTTTCCACCAAGGCGTAGCCTTGGTATTGGAAACGCGTAAGTGCGCCTAACGCTTCGCGCTAGGAAGAGACCGTAAATTTCGTTACTCTCTTATTTTATTTTAACACAATCGTTTGCTTATTACAAGGGATTTTAGAATATCGTTGCATGAAAAAAGCCCTAGCTTTATATTAGCCAAGGCTTATAATATGTTGCTTTTTAATAGCTGCTTATTCGTTGTCTTTATCATCCTGAAAGTATTTTTTTATGATTGCTTCATCGATCTCTTTATCATGTTCATTCAAATGGCTGGTGATCGCTTTAGCAATTATTGCTGCGTATTCTTTAGGGAATCTCATTTCTGGTTCTAAAGCTTCTTTAATTTTGGTTTCATTATAGTAGATATTTTTGCCAATGCGACAATTTACTTCCCAATTGGGTATTACCATATGCCATGTTCTTCCGAATTCAGTTTCAGCGTAGCATACAAGAATGCAATCGAATTGATAGCATCCGATAATTACCTCAATGCTTATCATGTGACTTGTTTCTTCTTTTAAGGTGATTTTTGATTTCATGTTTCTATTATCCTTTCTTAAAAATTATTCTTTCATTATTTCTTCCCATTTTGACGCTGCTGATTCTTCCATGCTTTCTATTACATGGGCGTAGGTTTTTAAAGTAAACTCTACTGTTGAATGGCCAAGTCTTTTGGAGATTACTTTTATGTTTACACCATTTTCCAGCAAAAGGGTTGCATGGGTATGTCTCATGCAGTGGATCCTGAAATTTTCCGGTAAGGATGCTTTTTTAATCATCCGATACCAATAATATTCCCTGAAGTTATTTGGTTCTAATTTTTTACCTGTACCGGATGTAAATACCAAATCATTTTCTTTATGAAAATATTCCTGGTGGTTTTCTTGAAAGCTATTCTGAAATTCTTTGAACTCTTTAAGTTTGTTTATTGTTTCTGAGTCCAATGTTATTTTCCGATAGCTGTTTTCTGTTTTTAGCACCCATTTCACTTGCAGATAATGTTCATCAAAATTTATGTCATTCCATTTTAAGCTGCATATTTCTGATATTCGCATTCCTGAAGCAAATCCAAGACTTACCAAAGCGTAGAATTCTTGCTTATAGTATTTTCGTTCACGGTCGAATTTTTTATTTGAATATTGATCAAAGTACTTTCCTTGTTTAATTATTTCAAGGAAGTTATGAATACCTTTACAGTCCAATACAACAATTGAGTCTTTAGGAACTTTAAATGGTCTGACTTTAAGTACAGGATTACTTTTTATCAAATCGTTTTCCATAGCACTTTTAAGAACCATACCTAAGACTCTTCGAAATGAGTTGACAGTTCTTGCTGCTAACTTTTTGTGGTTTTTATTTCCAAAGTATCTTAAATTACGTAGCAGCTCTTGTACTTTGATTGGTGTTATGAGATTCAGTTTTTCGTTTCCAAAATCATATTGTACGATATGATCTTTATCTGTTTGTATGTCACAAGTGAAGTGTATATATTTTAGGATATGAGTATACCATATGAAGGTATTTTCGGATACCATTGGCTGTGCAACTACGTTTAGCCATTTTTCTACCCAGACTTTTAAATTCATGCCAGGTTCTATGGTTTTACTTTTTAGCTCTTCTGTAAAATCTTCTATTTTTTCTCTTAAGTTTTTTTGAGTTAATGCAGAGATCCATTTTTTCTTTTTTTCGCCTTGTTCATTATTATATGTACCTACCCATACCCAACGTTTTCTTTTCTCTAAGTAGAATATACTCCCTGCATTGCTTTTATTGTTCATTATACTCACCAAATTCTTCTTCTATCCATTTCATCGGTATAAGGAATTTTCTTCCTATTTTTTTTGCAGGTATGTTACCTGCCCAGATTTGTTTGTATATGGTCATGCGATTTATTGTATTAGGTCCAAGAAACTCCAGAAGCTGGTTGATTGTTAAAAATTTAGGTTTTCTTTTTGCCATTGTTGTTTTCTCCTTAGAATTGATCCATGAGTATATCTACAAATTTTTGTTCTTTTAAAGTTTTTATATAGAAATTACTTAGTCCCGGATGATTTATTACTTCTTCATACGTTTTTGAACTTAAAAGTTTATATGAAAATGCATTTTTATCAGGATAATTTTGTAGTGTCTTTTCAAATAAAGCTTGCTGCTGTTTTGGAGTCATACTAACAATCTTATTGTAAATTTTTTCATTAAAAGTTTCTTGTAACTTAGGCTCTTGTTCTTTGGGGGCATCAAGCATTTCTTGGTTATTAGGTTGATGTGTCTGTGATTTTTTCTTAGTAAGTCTATTGATGAGTTCTGGATCACACCAGCCTTTTCTCAAAGCATTAGAAGCATAGGCTTTTAATGAAGTCTTGATTTTTTTATTATCATATTGATATTTTACGTATTCATAAATTTGAATTAATCTTTCTTCTCCATATTCCCTTATGCAGCTATCAATTTCAAATAATCCATTGTTAGAAGTAAATTGAAAGAAATTATATGCCTGTTTTCCCTGTTCAGTAAGCTTTTCTTTTATAATGTTAAGAGAAATTACAGGTACAACTTTAGGATTTTTACGTGTAACAGTAAATTTTATGCCTGACATTTTTCTTCCATTTTTTACTGTTTCTATAGCAAGCCTAATATTGCAAAAATTTTCTTTATTAAAATTTTCACCATTAATATCTTGAAGTATAGCTTTTAGCACTCGACTTTTAAAATCGATATATTTAGGATATTTATTGGTAAGATTTAATATTGTTTTCGTCTCTTCAAATGTTAAGATGAATTCTATTCTCTCTTTATCTTGTAATTTATTTAATAAAAACTCATAAAATCTAAATGTATTAACATTTTTAAAATTAAGGATATTAATAAGTTCATAATCAATGCCCTTTCCCATATAATAAGGTAATACTAATGAAGATATCTGGAAATACATATTTCCATTTTCCACATAACTTTTAGCAATTAATGAATCTGTTGGTCTGCATTTCCCTGGAAGCGTAAAGCCTGTATATTGTAATTCTTCACGAGCATCAGCTAGTTTTGTAAAGCAATTATCGTTTTTATAATTAAATATTTCGCAAAAAGTTTTTGTATTAATCGAAGTTTCTATATTGGTATATAACGAAATATCTTCAAGATTTGTACAGTTACCTTCGGCTATATTTGATGCAATAGCTCTTATAAGTTTTTCAGCCAAAATGCTTAGCCTCATTTTAGAAACATACCTATCAACAGTGATATAAACAGGATTTGTTTTTTTGAGTTCTTTATCAATTATTAATAGTTTTTCTTTTTGAATTTTTTCTTTTGGCATTTATTGTTCTTCCTTTCTAATTATTGTAAATTTTAGTTTTTCAACTTTTCTATTTTCTTTTATACTATCGAAAAAAACACGCAATCCATATTTATGTTTATCAATATAATTATTAATATCACCAAGAACTGGAATAATTACTTTATTTTTTAAACATGTATATGTAGAGTAAGATTTTCGATTTATTGAGCAGATTTTCTTAAATTGATTTAAATCTACTTCGATAATTTTAAAATTTTCTTTTTTTAATTGACATATAAGATAATCATAAAACAAAAAACTAGCTTTACATTTGAAATCAGATATATTTTTTATTTTATA
>ERZ780228.1156-NODE-1156-length-18365-cov-1.949700_pt1 | contig 18365 bp, 16 predicted proteins | sample MGYA00511015_ERZ780228 | MGnify/ENA primary metagenome ERZ780228 (study PRJEB29588, sample SAMEA2161897) | human gut metagenome | biome: human gut; feature: human-associated habitat; material: faeces | place: Denmark | collected 2008/2010 ...
GCCGACGTGATCACCTCCGTGGCCGATACCGCTCACGTGGTCGCCTCCTTCAAGGCAGATAAGTGGACCGGTTTCGACGGCGCTCCCGCCATCACCGTCAACGACTTCGGCGACGGCAAGGCCGCATACGTTGGTGCCCGTCTCGGCCGTGAGGGCTTGGCCAAGAGCCTGCCCGCGCTGCTGGAGGAACTCGGCATCGAGACTTCGGCTGAGGACGATCGCGGGGAAGTGCTGAGAACCACTTCGTGTTCCTGTTCAACCGCACCCACGATGTTGCGGTCGTGGACGTGGAAGGTGAACCGTTGGTCGCCTCGCTGGCCCAGGTCAACGAGTCCGAGCGCACGGCCGCCATCCAGCCCAACGGCGTACTCGTCGTCAAGCTGTAAAACCGCGCATAGCGCCTAATTACCCAACGGCTCTCTTGCTGCTCATCGCAGCAGGGGAGTCGTTTTCGTATCTCCAGCAAAGTCGGGTAGGGTGGTCACCGTGCGAGGCAAAAACAGAGTGACGATGGCGGACGTGGCCCATGAGGCCGGTGTTTCGGTAGCCTCGGTGTCTAATTTTCTGAACAAACAGCCATATATGAGCGAGGCGATGGCCGCGCGTATTGCGGAAGCCATCGACAGGCTCGGATACAAAGTCAACTCGTCGGCCAGAAACCTGCGTTCCGGGCGTACCCGGTTGCTCAAGCTGGTTATTCCCGATCTGCGGCAGGTGTACTTCTCCGAACTCGCCGAGGATATTCTGGCCGAGGCCCGGCAACATGGCTACGGCGTCATCGTGGAATCCACCACCAACAATCGTGCCCGCGAGCTGGAAAGCATCGCATCGATGGGCACGCACAGCGCGGACGGGCTCATCTTAAGCCCTCTGATGATGACGGTTGACGATATCGCGGCTTTGGATGGCGATTACCCGCTCGTACTGTTGGGTGAACGTTTGTTCGGCGTCAACGCGCCGCACGTAGTGATTCGCAATCGCGAAGGGGCCGCCGCCGCGACTTATCACCTGCTTGATGCCGGTTGCCGCCGCATCGCCGTAGTCGGTGCCGTGCCCCACCCCGAGCACGATTTCTCGTCGGGCTCCATCCGCGCCCACGGATATCGTGAGGCGCTGGCCGCGCGCGGCATCCCCTGTGATGACAGTCTGCTTATCGAAACCCAAGGCTGGGGGAGCGCCGACGGTTTGGTCGCGGTGGACACCATGCTGGAGAGTGGCCTGCAATTCGATGCCGTGTTCGCTTTGAATGACTTGCTGGCGTGGGGCGTGCTGCGTGAACTGCGCGAACGCGGCGTTGCCGTGCCGGATGATGTTCGCGTTATCGGCTTCGATGACGTGGAGGAATCGGCCTACATGGTGCCGTCTCTTTCCACCGTTAACCCCGGCAGGGAAGCCATCGCCCGACTGGCCGTCGAATCCATCATCCAACAGGTCGAATCCGGCAGTCGCGCTCCTGCCCAAACCATCGAGGCCCCCTATAGCCTCTCCCTGCGCGAGTCCTCACCGGCGTTGGCCTGCGCCTGATGAATCCATGGTTCGAAATATCCGAAGTGAATGACAAGGCCCGTCAATCGTATGGTGATTGACGGGCCCTGGTCGTATTGGACTTGACTGTACTTGGTACGGGCGTGACTCTCCGTCTTTTAGCCGTGGAATTCCACGCTGATCCAGGAGATGGCGGGAAGCGTTGCCGTGCAGGTGCCGGTGGCGTTCATCGCAATGTCGAGCGGTTGCGGCGTGACGGCTTCGGGCGCTTCGGCGGTGTTGGTGCGGTACGGATCGTCCTCATGCAACAGTTGCGCCTTGCCGAGCGCGAGCGTGCCGAGACCGGGCAGGCCGGGCAGCCCGGAAAGGTCGATGGTGAGCGTGTGCGGGGTGTTGGCGTCGCGGTTGACGGCAAGCAGCAGACCGGTGCGGGCCTGTTCATCCCACGTGACTACCGCGTCGATGGCCGGCACGTCGCCATATGCCTCGGTATGGATGGTGGGGGAGCTGATGGCCGGAGCGTAGGCCTGGCCGCGCGCGTGAAGGGCGGCTTCGGCGAACGGGTAGAACGTGGTCTGCCGCCATGCCGGGCCGTGTTCCTCGGCCATGATGGGGGCGATGACGTTGACCAGCTGCGCCATGTTGGCCATCTTGACCACATGGGCGTTGCGGACGAAGATGTTGAGGAAAGTCGATACCACCAGCGCATCTTCGAGGTTGTAGACCTCCTCGTTGCCCTCCTCGCCCTTGGCGCGGTACCATACGTTGTACTCGTCGAAGGCGATGTAGATCGGATCCTTGCGTTCGGCCTTGGTCATCGCCTCGGCGATCAGTCCCTCGGTGATGCGGATAGCCTTCTCGGCGAAGCGCGTCGTGGCCATGAACTTGTAATAATCGTTGCTCCGGTTCTCGACGTAGTTGTGCAGGGCGATGTAGTCGGCGTGGTTCTTCAGGTACTCCAGCACGGTACGGTTCCAGTCGATCCAGTTGCCGTTGTAGTCGCTCGACCCGGCCACGACGAGTTTGATGTCCCGGTCGATCCACTTCATCAGCTTGGCCGTCTCGAGGGCGAACTTGCCGTAATCCTCGGCGTTCTTGTGCCCCATCTGCCACTGGCCGTCCATCTCGTTGCCCAGGGCCCAGTATTTCACCTTGTGGGGTTTCTCGTAGCCGTTACGGCGGCGCAGGTCAGACCAGTAGGTGCCTTTCTCGACATTGCAGTACTCGACCCAGTTGCGGGCTTCGTCCATCGTCCCCGTGCCGAGGTTCACGCAGAAATAGGGCTCGGTCGCGGCACGGCGGCACCACTCGACGAACTCATCGGTGCCGAACGCGTTGCTCTCGCGGAAGCCCCATGCCAGGTCGATGCGCGTCGGGCGTCCGGCCTGCGGGCCGATGCCGTCCTCCCAGTGGTAGCCCGAGACGAAGTTGCCGCCCGGCCAGCGCACCAGCGATGTGCGAAGCGCCCGCGTCGCTTCGAGCACGTCCCGGCGGTAGCCCTTCTCGTCCGAAAGGGGCGATCCGGGCTCGTAAAGCCCGCCGTAGATGCAGCGGCCGAGGTGCTCGACGAAGTTGCCGTAGATATTCCGGTCGATTTCGCCCTTTTGGCGTTCGATGTCGACCTTGATTCGGGCATTGCCCGTTTTCCCGCGCGCCCAAAGCCCGCCGGGGATCAGCACGGCGGCCACGAGCGCCGCCAGCATGGTTCTTTTCAGATTCATAGTCTTCGGTTTTTCAGGGTTATTCATCCAGCACCACGATCGTATAGGAGTAGGGCGCTATGTCGACAGTCTGCGCAGCCCAGGCCGGCAGTTCCCGCCCGACGGGGGCGATGCGGCGCGGCTCTTCGGGGGTGTTCACCGCGTCGAGGTCGCCCGAGAGCGAAACCATGCGGGCTTGGGAAACCTTCCCCATCCCGTCCACGCGCAGGCCCACACGCAGCGGCTCGGCACCCGTATTGGCGATGTGGAGCACGACGCTCCCCGCCTCGCGGCTGCGGGTTGCCGTCACGTCGAGCACCCCATCAGCGCCCTCGACCCCGCAGCCGACCGTCAGGGGACGGTGGTGTGCCGCAGCCATCTGCTGCGCATAATAGGGGGGCATCCCCCACACCTGGGACGGGGTGAAGAAAACCTGCCCCTGATCCCAGCCGTTGTCGTTTTGCCGGTAGGGTTGCAGGGCATTGGCCGCGCAGGGGGTCAGCACGAAGTCGCCCATGCGGCGCACGGCGTTCTGAAGCGTGACGTGTCCCAGCACGCGCTGCATGTCGTGGCGGTTGCCGTTCTCCTCGAAGATGGCGCATTTCATCGTAGTGGAGGGATTCCACCTGAGGAACAGCTCGCGCATACGGCGCAGTTCGGCCTCGACCTCCCGGCCGCTGGCGAGCTGGTCGGCCCACGGATGGTAGTCCCAATAGTCGGCTTTGCCGTCCAGGGCACGGAACGTCCGTTCCATGCTCGGCGAATCGGCACGCCACCACGCCGTGGAGATCAGTTTCACCGACGGGTCTTTGCCCTTGATGGCGTCGTGCAGCAGGTTGAAGCGCTCGACATAGTGGTCGTATTCGTCGGCACGATCGCCGTTGAAGAGTACCTCCTCGTTGCCGATGCCGATATATTTCACGCCGTAAGGCTCGGGGTGGCCGTTCTCGGCACGCCGGCGCCCCCACTCCGACGTCACCGGGCCGTTCAGGTACTCGATCATGTCGGCCATATCCTGGGGCGTCTCTTCGATATTGACCGCAAAGGCCGCCGTGAAGCCCGCCTTCTCGCAGAATTGCAGGAAATCCTCGATGCCGAAGCCGTTGGTCGACCAGCGGTACCAGTGTCCGTGGTAGGGCGGCCGCTTGTCGCGGTCGCCGATCATCTTCTTGAAGCGGTAGCCCGAAATGTTGATCATCGTACCGCCGTAACGCAGGAAGGTCAGCCCCTGGTCGACCATCGCCTGCCCGATGTCACCCCGCAGCGGCAGGCCGCGGAAGCGGTCTTCGCCCGTGGACATCAGCGTCACCTGATCGGCCTGCACCCTGCCGGGGCGGTCGAGGTAGAGGGCGAAGCGGGCATCCCCGTCCGCGGCGGCGGCAGTCAGTTCGAACGGAAATTTCTTCCAGGCCGCACCGATGCCCGTGATACGCTGCGAGGCATATTCCTCGTGCCGTCGGCACTCTGCAACGCCACGACCACATCGCCCGACCCGCGCAGGTAGAGACGCCCTTCGAACGTCTGCCCCTTGCGCATGGCAATGCCCCAGCGGTTCAGTCCGGCATTGGCGATGCCGACGGTTCCCGTCCCGGAGACGAATTCCACGCTCTGCGAGCAGGCGCCGTTATAGGCGTCCCCCACTTCGTGGCGGTAGGCAGCCACGGCACCGCCCGTCGAAAAGGCGTCCCACTGCCGGCTGACCTGCACGGCCGGCGTCGTGCGGAACACGAGTTTGCGCGACGCACCGTCGGCCGTAACCTTCACGTTACGGAACCGTGCCTCGGAATTCCACGTACGCAGGGCGACCCTGCCCCTGGCCAGCACGGGATCGTCGTCCTCGGCACGGAGCACGCAAGCCCCGTTCAGGAAAACCTGCAACGTGCGGCCGTCGGTCTTGAATCCCAGCCTGTTCCATTGTGCGGGGTCGCACGACACGGCAGCATCGGCGATCGGCGTGAAATTGTTCTTATGCTTGCCCAGCACGACCTTACGGACGTCGGCCGTAAGGCTTATCTCGTAGCCGTGGAAATTGTCGGCGCCGTTGCCCGGCTCCGAAACCCCGGCCAGCAGGCCGGCATTGTCGCCACCGCCGCCGCGGGTGAATTTCAGTTCGGTCTCGACCTCGCCCGCAGCCATCTCCAGCGGGTCATAGACCAGCTTGGCGCCCGCATGAGCGGCACAGAGCAGCTCGTCGCCGGCAACCTGCCCCTCCCCTTCGTAGGCCGAGCAGTCGTCGAAAAGGGGGTTGGGCACGGGCTCCTCGAAACTCTCGCCGAAGATCCGCTGGTCGTAAAGGCCTCCGTAAATCTCGTGGTTGACGTCTTCGATGCAGGCCCCGTAAAGCCAGGGGGTGACGCTGCCCTCGACTTTCGACGCATCGACCGTGATCGTGGCGTCCGTTGCGCCGCCCGCACAGGCGGCGGCCATGGCGGCACACAAGGCCGCGAGGGGAATTTTTTTCAGGGAACGGTTCATATGTCCGGGTTTTTATTTTACCAGTTCTTTCTGTATCTGTTCGAGCGATTTGTCCTTGGTCTCGGGGAGCTTTATCGCAAAGATAAGGCTGCCGAGGGCAATAAGCGCGAAAAATCCGAAGATATAGGTGCCGCCAACCGAAAGGAAGACAGGGAAGAACCACGACAACAGCGCCGACCACACCCAGTGGGTCATGCTGCCCAGCACCTGCCCCTTGGCACGCACCGAATTGGGGAAGACCTCGGAAATGACCACCCAGATCGTAGCGCCCAGCGACACGGCGAAGAAGGCGATGTAGCCCATCAGGCAGACAAGCATGTAGTAACCTTCGAAGCGTTCGAGCCAGAACCCGCGCGCCACGAGCACCAGCGAGACGAACATCCCCACGGCACCTACGCCGATGAGCTTCTTCCGCCCCACCTTGTCGATGAGGAACATGCCCAGCATGGTGAACGTGAGGTTGGTGATGCCGATCATGATCGACTGCATCATCGCCCCCTCGCGGAAGACGCCCGACATCTCGAACAGGCGCGGCGCATAGTAGAGGATGGCGTTGATCCCCGTGAGCTGGTTGAACGTCGAGATGAGGAACGCCAGCAGGATGGGGATGAAATATTTTTTCCGGAAAAGCCGCTCGCCCGTATCGCCCGCCCCGGCGAGCGAGGCGCGGATCTCGGCCATTTCGGCTTCGACATTCTCGCGCGTGGTGCGTTCGAGTACACGGCGCGCCTCGGCGTCACGGCTGCGGATAAGCAGCCAGCGGGGGCTTTCGGGCACGGTCATCAGCAACAGGCCGAAGGCCAGTGCCGGGACGGCCTCGATGCCCAGCATCCACTGCCAGTCGTGGGGAATCCCCACGATCCAGTAATTGGTCAGGTAGGCGATGACGATGCCCAGCACGATGTTGAACTGGAAGAAGGCCACGAAACGCCCGCGCCAGTGCGACGGGGAGATCTCGGCGATATACATCGGCCCCACGACCGACGAGGCGCCGACGGCCAGCCCGCCCAGGAAGCGGAAGAACATGAACGAATACCAGTTGACGATCACGGCACTGCCCACGGCCGAGATCAGGTAGAGCCACGCGATCACTTTCAGCGAGCGCAGGCGCCCGTAGCGTTCGGCTGGGCCGCCGCAGACCAGGGCGCCGACGATGGTGCCGATAAGCGCCGTGGCGATCGTGAAGCCGTGCGCGAAGTCCGAGAGCGCATAGATCCCCTGGATCGCCTTTTCGGCACCGGAGATCACGGCCGTGTCGAAGCCGAACAAAAGGCCGCCGAGCGAAGCGACGAAGGCGACATAAAACATGAAGCCTTTAACGGATGTTTTCATATCAGGTCGGATTAGTTGGTTTTCAGTTTCGCTTCACGCCGGTTCAGAGGCCGAATTCGATCCGGTCGATCACATGGTTCTGGTAACATTCGTCCAGTTCGACGAAATAGCCGCTCCAGCCCCAGACGCGCACGATCAGGTTGCGGTGCCGCTCGGGATGCACCTTGGCGTCGAGCAGCTTTTCGCGGCTGACGGTATTGAGCTGCAACTGGTGGCCGCCCAGGGCGATGTAGGTCTTGACGAGCATTCCCAGTTTGCGGACGCTCTCCTCGTTGTTGAAAACCGACTGGTCGAACTCGAGGGTCAGCGGCCCGCCGTTGACCACATCCTCCAGTCGCGGTTTGGTGAAGGATTTGATGACCGATACGGGCCCGCGCTGGTCGATGAACAGGCTCGGCGAATAGTTGGCGGGGATCATCTCCCCGGCACTACGGCCGTCGGGCGTGGCACCGAGGCCTGCGGCATGAAAAACATAGTACATGGCCGTACCGGTGCCGGCGCGGTAGATGCCGCCCCGCTCGTTGCGGCGCCCTTCGAGCGCACGTGCGAACGATGCGAGCAGGTCGCGCCCGATGGAATCGGCATAGTCGTCGTCCTGCCCCATCTTGGGAGCCTCCCGCCGCAGCAGGCGTTGTAATTCGGGTGCGCCGCGGAAGTCGTCCTCCAGCGCCGAGAGCAGCGTCGGGGCATCGAAACGGCGCTCCTCGAAGTAGAATTTGCGCAGCGCCGCCAGCGAGTCGGCCGCCGTGGCAATGCCCGTGCCGTGCAGACCGTAGTTGTTGTAGCGCGAGCCGAGCGAAATGTCCTGCGCCCGTTCTATGGTGCCGTCCATCAACAGCGACATCATCGGTGCGGGGGCGATGTAGAGGTTGCGGTGCTTGCGGCAGATGGCGTCGGCCTTTTCGGCGATCTTCCGCTCTACACGGCCGTAGAAGGCCGCATAATCGGGGCATTGCTCCAGTTCGGGCAACACCTCGCGCACGCAGCCGATGAGCGACACGGCGTCGATGTTGGGGATGTCCATCGCATGGTTGGGGATGATGAACTCCCAGCAGGCGGCCACGACATAATTGCGGGCGTCCTGCTCCGAATAGCCTTTCTTCATGAGCCCCGGGACGATCACGTCGTCGTTGCTGTACTGCGGGAATCCCAGCCCCTTGCGGGTGAGCTGCGACCCCAGGAAGAAGATTTCGTCGGGCGTATCCGCGTCGACGCGGATGTTGATCTTGGGGTCGATCAGCTCCAGTTCGCAGCTGGCCCGCAGGCACATCTCCGAGAGGCGGTTGAAAAGGTAGTCGCCGTTTGCGGCGCGGCCGCCCAGCACCATGCTCTGGCCGTTGTCGCCCTGCTGCATACCGGGATAGAGGTCGCTGTCCTTGTTGCATGCGAGGAAGAACTCTTCCACCAGGTCGAACGCCTCCTCCTCGGTCAGCACACCGCTGTCGATGTCATGGCGGAAATAGGGGTACATGTACTGGTCGAAACGCCCCAGCGTATTGTGGTAATTGCCGGCCTCCCAGATCGCGAAATGGAGGATGCGCAGCAGTTGCAGCGCCTCGCGCAGCGACCGGGCGCCGCGCGTACGCACGGCCTCGAGCACTTGGGCCGTATCCGCCTGCCCCGCTTCGCGGGCATGGGCGGCGTAACGCCCCGTAAGCTCCTGCACGGCCTCGATGCAGAGCGCCACCGACCCCAGGAAGATACGCTGTTCCTGGTCGAGCGAATCGTCCGCCAGGCGGGAAGCGATTTCGGCCTTCCGGGCATCGAGCCCGAGGCGGATGGTGGTTTCGTAGTCGGGCGATATGTTGCAGACCGTCCCGCGCTCGTGGATGTAGTGCGACGCCTTGATCCCGTCCCACTCCTGCGGGGTGAAGATTTCGGGCACTTCGGTAACGGTGCGGGTGAATACGATCTTTTCGCCCGGCAGGATCACGGGCTGTTCGGCACGCATCAGGGCTGCGAGCATCTCCGCCGAGCGCCTCACGGGCGGCATTCCGGCCGCTGCAAACCCGATATTGAGGTTGTCCAGCCCGAGCCGGGCCGGGGTACGGCGCAGGACATGGTGCTCTTTGCGGAGGATATAGCCGCGCAGGTTTTCGATTCTGGGATTCATTGTATGAGTGTTTTAAGATTGTAGTCGCTGAAAACGTCGTGGACACGGGGCTCCGCCCCGGTATCGAAACCGGGGGCATACGTCCGGCCGATCATGGCGTACTTCGCCCCGGCGGTCTTGTGGTAGCGCAGGATCTCGACCCGCTCCAGCCCCGGGGCATCCTTGATCAGCAGGCAGGTCTGCAACATGTTCTCCCGCGTATCGTTCACCCCGGGGATCAGCGGGATGCGGACGACGAACGGCCGGCCCGAAGTGCACAGCCATGCCAGATTGCGCAGGATGGGGGCATTGTCCACCCCTGTCCAGCGGCGATGCTGCACCGGGTCGGCGTGCTTCACGTCGAACAGCACCAGATCGGCGTGCCCCGCCACCCGGCGGAAAACATCCGGCGCGGCATAGCCGCTCGTCTCGACGGCCGTATGCACCCCCGCGGCCTGCAACGCGGCAAGCACCTCTGCCGCAAATGCGGCCTGCAGGAGCGGCTCGCCGCCCGAAACCGTAATTCCACCGCTGCGATAGAACTCATGGTTGCTCTGGAACTCGTCCATCAGGTGCTCGACAGTCACCATGGTGCCGCCGTTAACAGACCAGCCAGCTCCCCCGAGCAGATCGCGTACCCGCACATCGTGCGGCCGTCGCGGCGATCCATATACTGCGGCTCGGGGGAAATGCCCTCGGGATTGTGGCACCAGGCACAGCGAAGCGGGCACCCTTTCAGGAAAACGGTGGTGCGGATACCCGGCCCGTCGTGTATGGCGAACTCCTCGATGCTGAAAACAATCCCTTTCTCCATTGCGCTGTACGATCTTTCGGGCAAATATAAACAAAATTTCGTCATACTGGTACGAACTGGTATGTTTTTTTTTATTTTTCGTACCGGTTCGTACCGATATTACCCGATTTTACGTATATTTGCACGACATTGCGTGTGCAAAGCCATGAAAAACAACGAATCGAAATACAAACAGGTCGTCAACTTCGTCATCGACGGCATCGCCGAAGGGAAGCTCCAGAAGGGGGACTGGATACCCTCGATCAACGAATTCCGCGAGAATTACCGTCTCTCGCGCGACACCGTGTTCGCCGGGCTGAGCGAACTCAAATCGCGCGGCATCATCGCCTCGACGCCCGGCGTGGGCTACTACATCGCCTCGGCGCGAATCCCCTCGGAACAGAATATTTTCCTGCTCTTCAACGAATTCAACGAATTCAAGGAAGACCTCTACAACTCGTTCATGGAGCACGTCGGCAAAGGCGTAAGCGTAGACCTCTATTTCCACAACTACAACCGCAGGGTCTTCGACGCGCTGGTGACCGACGCCAACGGCAAATACACCACCTATATCATCATGCCGGGCAAGTTCACCGGCATCGCGCCGCTGCTCGAAAGCCTTTCGGGGCGGGTGTTCCTGCTCGACCACTTCCACCCCGAACTGCTGGGCAGGTATTCGTCCGTGGCGCAGAACTTCGAAAAGGACACCTACGAGGCGCTCTGCCACGGGCTGCGGCATATCCGCAAATACGAACGGCTGCTGATGGTGCAGCACGAAAAAAAGGAGCCGCAGGAGCGCTACGACGGACTGGTGCGCTTCTGTGCGGAACACGGGTTCGGGCACGAATACCTCGCCTCGATCCGCGACCGCGAAATCCGCGAAGGCGACCTGTTCATCCTCGTCAGCGACCGCGACCTGGTGACGCTGCTCAAGCAGGCCGAGCGGCAGCAGATGACGCCCGGCCGCGAATTCGGCATCATTTCGTACAACGACACGCCGCTCAAGGAGATCCTCGCGGGCGGGATCACCACCCTCTCGACCGACTTCCGCCAGATGGGGCTGACGCTGGCGCAGCTGATCTTCCAGAAAGGCATCCGCAACATCGAGAACCCCTGGATGCTCAACATCCGGCGCTCCCTGTAAAACGGCAGCAGGCCGCGATTCCGCCCTCCCTGCGGGCGGAGCAGCGGACTGACGGGCTGACGAGCTTACAGACTAATGAGCCGGCGGACAGACAGACAGACAGACAGACAGACAGACAGACAGACAGACGAACCAATGGGCTGACGGGCGGGCAAACTGGCAGACCGACGGACTGATGAGTTGACGGACGGACAAACCGATGGATTGGCAGATTGACAGCCGGGGAAACGGCTCCGGCATACGCCCCGAAAACAAACATCCCGAACTACGAATGTCCGGGATGTTTTTATTTCTTCGCCCTGCGCAACTCTTTCGCCCTGCGCTGCGCCTCCTGCGCTTCGGCCCGCTGTTCCAGCACCTCCTTGCGGGATCGGAACTTTTCCCGCCCCGACAAGACCCGCTCTTCATAACGCCGCTGTCTGAGCCTTCCCAACCAGTCGGGCGCCAGCACGACCGAGACATACCCGATCGCCTGTCCCGCGCAGTAACACCCGACCTGCGCCCACAAATTCCCCTCGAACGCCCCGACGGGCAGCACCCGGTATTCCAGCCAGGGAAACAGGGCGAACATCACCAGCAGCATGGCTGCATCGAGCCGTTCGTTGCGCGACCACCCGAGCCTGCGCCACCCTAAGAGGAGAGCCAGCAGGTTGATGCACAGCATGGAGGGAATAAGCATCCGGGGCGTAAGCAGCGACACCCCGGGACGGAACAGGATGACATAAAGGCCCGGCACGGCGGGCAAGACAAGCTGTGCGGCAAACAGCCCTATTTTCATTCGTTCGGTTTTCATAGAGATACGGAGATCGGGGCACCCTCCGATACGGCCCATCGAATATAGGAAAAAATCCCGGACGGTGCAAATCGCCGTCCGGCTTTTCGTCCGGCAAAGCGAAACAAAATCCCGGCGAGCGAATCGCCGGGATCTGCCTCTGTCCGGCAGGCTCCAAGTCACCGGATACCGGACATACCTGTCCCTCTGAAAGGGATTTGCGGAACGGATCCTGAATTCCCGACGGAACAGGGAACCTCCTCCGCGGGAAGCCTACCCTAACTTCATGACATCGTCGATGCCCATGTCCTTATAGGTGGTTGCCAGCTCCTCGCTGCGGTCGGAAATGACCAGCAGCTTGTCGCCCAGCTTGAGTTCCGTCTTACCCTGCGGCACGAAATACTCACCGTCGCGGCAGACCATCATCACCAGCGTATTCTCGGGGAGGGTGATGTCCTTGAGCGTATGCCCGCTTTCGAGCATCGTCTCGTTGACCTCGACCTCCGTAAGCGCCGACTTCATGTCCTGGTGCATGTCGACGCTGAAGGCCGACTCGCGCTCCTCATAGGCCAGCCCCAGAAGGTTGGCCATGCCGCTCACCGTAGTGCCCTGCACCAGCAGCGAAATGATCGTCCCCAGGAAAACCACGTTGAACAGCAGCCCGGCATTCTCCACATGCGCCATCAGCGGATAGATGGCGAAGAGGATAGGCACGGCGCCGCGCAACCCGACCCACGACACGTAAAGCCGCGCCTTGGTCGTAAACTTGCGGAACGGGAGCAGGCAGGTGAAGACCGTCAGCGGACGCGCCACAAGGATCATGAACGCCCCGACCAGCCCGCCGAGGATCAGCACCCGGGGTTCGAGCAGTTCGTTGCTGTTCACGAACAGGCCCAGCGTGAGGAACATCACGATCTGCATGAGCCACGTGAACCCGTCGAAGAAGACGGTCAGCGGCCGTTTCTGTTCGAGTTTATGGTTGCCGATAACCAGACCCGAAAGGTAGACGGCCAGGTAGCCGTTACCCTTGATCAGGTCGGTGAAGGCGAACGAGAAGAAGATGAATGCCAGCAGGAGCACCGAGTAGAGCGAATGGTTGGCCAGCTTGATGCGGTTGATCGTCCATACGGCCAGCCGCCCGATCAGGTACCCGGACAGGGCGCCCACGACCATCTGCACCACGAAAAAGACTACGCTCATGCCCAGGCCGACGCCGGACGAGGTATTCGACACGACGCTGATGAGCAGGATGGTCATCATGTATGCCATCGGGTCGTTCGAACCGCTCTCCAGCTCCAGCAGCGGGCGCAGGTTTTGCTTGAGCCCCTGTTTCTTGCTTCGCAGGATGGAGAAAACCGACGCCGAGTCGGTCGAGGACATCGTGGAGGCCAGCAGCAGTGCCAGCGCGAACGGTATTTCGATCCCCAGCCACGGAGCCACCAGCCACACGAAACCGGCCAGCACGAACGCCGTCATGACCACGCCGACCGTAGCCAGTACGACGCCCGGGCCGATGATGGGTTTTATCTCCGAGAACTTCGTGTCCATACCGCCCGTGAAGAGGATAATACACAAGGCGATCATACCCACGAACTGGGTCATCTCGACCGAACGGTACGAGATGAAATTCAAACCGAACAACATGCCCACCCCGAGGAACAGCAACAGCGCGGGGGCCCCGAAACGATACGCGACCTTACCGGCCATCACCGCCACGAAGAGCAGCAATGCGCCTACCAATACTACGTTTTCACCACTGATGTCTATCATTCTTCTCCGTTTATGTTACGTTATGCTTTATCTACTATGTTCAGCCTGGTCAGCGGCTTGTACTCCAGGTCGGCGTACTCGAACGCCTGCATGGCTGCAAAACTGTTGTCGGGCGTACGGTAGAGGGCCACCGTGAGCGCCGGGACATTCGCGCGTGCCAGGCCGAGCAGCCGGTCTACGGCGCCGTTCTCCACCGACTGCACCACATCGGCACGGACGCCCCGGTCGAAGTAGAGCTCCTCGAAAACGAGGTAGCAATGCTTGTCCTTGTGGAAGGGCACGCCCCCCGAGCCGAAGAGCTGGATCGCAGCCATGACCATCCCCGAGAGGATCAGCAGCCCGCCGATGAAAACGATCGCCGAACGCATGTTGTTCGTGAGCTCCGCCCCGTACATGTTGTTCACTACCACCAACGCAACGCCGGCGATGAACAGCACGGCAGCGCGCAACTGGGACTTGCGGCGTTTTACCACAACGCCCCCGGGCAAGGCGTACATCGCCTCGCAAATTTTATTCCTATCCATATCTTTTTCATTATTAATCGTTTGTATCTCCTTTGTAAACCGGTAAAATACAACACGCTAAATAATGAGCCGGCGCAGCCGGTAGACGTAGTAGTCTACGGCATGCAGGCCGACGGACAGGTCAGAAGATTTGAATTCCGAGGTTACTTTCACGACACCCGCCTCGAACCGGTTCGCCGCAAAACGGTCGGCGTTCTGGCCGGTTCCGGATCCGCCGCGCTGGGAAACGGGCACGACTGGGGCAGGAGATACTTCCCCCGCCACGCGGGGTAAATTCAGGTCGGCATTGTACTCGCGCTCGCAACGCCATTGGTCGTGGGAAGCGCGGTCGACCGAAATCGTGACGGCGGCATGCTCCGCAACGGACGCAGGAATCCCCCTGCCGCCCGTTTCGTAGAACAGGCAACACAGCAAGCCCGACAGTATGATCGCGATTTTACGCATGCCTGAATTTCGATCGGCAACAAAGATAAAAAAAATCCGGCAAACATCACGCCTCTGCGGGGCAAAAAGAACTTATTGGGGGATAAAAATATACGTAATCGTCCCTTGCTGGCGTGCCGGGGCGGAGTCGTCGATGTTGAAACGCGACCTGCGGGCCGAACCGAGCGCCGAAGAGCGCATGCACTCGTCCCCGCCTTCGACCACCCGGGCGTTCGTCACGTCGCCCGCACGGTTGACCGTAATCTCGACCACCACTTCGCCGCCGCCTTCGCATTTGTAGGCCGGGACGGCCAGGTAGCGGGACGTCCGCACCGGGTCGGTCAGCGAAAAGGAGACCGTGACGCGCCCCTTGACCTTGCGATCCTGGTGCTCGGAATCCTCCCCGGCACCGCGGCGCTGGCGGATGGCGCGCTCCTCGGCGAGCCCCTGTTCGTAAGCCTCGCGGTTGGCGCGCATGCGCTCCTCGGCCGCAGCTGCGGCATCGTTGAGCGCCGCGGCATTGGTACCGCGGTCGTCCCTGAGCTTTTCGTTCAGCGCGTTTTCGTTCGAGACCTGATTCTGGATGCTCCGCCAGTCGATCGGATCCTGCTCCTGCCGTTCGCGCGCCAGCCGTTCCAGCCTGTCGCGCTCCTGTTCCAGCTCGGCCAGCGTCTGCAGGTCGATATACATCCCCTGGGTATGGGGCTTGCGGCCGACGACGATCTTCGACGAAACGAAGGCGATCATCAGCACCAAGTAGGCGATGAGCGTCACGCACAACCCGATGCGGTGGTCGTACGTCCACGAACCGGCATCCTGCTTCCGTTTCTCGAAAGGCAGGCGCAGGCGGGGGCGTTTGACTCGTTTTTCCGGTTCCGGCGTCGGCATGGCGTGTTTCCTGTTTTTTCCGCACAAAAATACTGTTTTTTTCCGAAATATCCACCCCCGCCCGCGGCGATGTCGCAATAAACCCCTACTTTTTATAATAACCGCATAGGTACTTTTTATTAAGAAAAAATTTTTATCTTTGCGCGTAAATAATCGGAAACACTGCTTATGTCAACAAAACAACAAACGCTGAAGGCCCCGATCTCGTTCTCGGGAAAGGGACTGCATACGGGCGTGCAGGTGACGATGACGATCCATCCCGCAGAAGCCGGCCGGGGGATCGTATTCCGCCGCACCGACCTCGAAGGGCAACCCATAATACCCGCACTCTGCGACTACGTCGTAGACACTTCGCGCGGCACGACCATCGAGAGCGGCGGCCACCGCGTAAGCACCATCGAACATATCATGTCGGCGCTCTGGACGCTGGGCGTGGACAACGCCGTGATCGACATCGACGCCCCCGAGACCCCCATCATGGACGGTTCGGCCTGCGCCTATGCCAAGGCCATCACCGAAACGGGCGTCGCCGACCAGGACGCCGAACGCAAATTCTACCACGTGACCGAAAAGATGGTCTACACGATCCCCGAGAAGGGCGTGGCCATCATCCTCTATCCCGACGACGAGTTTTCGGTCTCGGTGCACGTGGACTACAACTCGAAGGTCATCGGCAACCAGTACGCCACCTTCAACCCGGGTGACAACTACGCCGAGAAAATCTCGCCCTGCCGCACGTTCGTCTTCCTGCACGAACTGGAGCCGCTCATCAAAATGAACCTCATCAAGGGCGGCGACCTGGACAACGCCATCGTCGTGGTCGAAAACCCTGTCCCGGCCGACCAGCTGGAACACCTGAAAAAGATCTTCAACAAGCCCGACATCGAGATCAAGGCGGGCTACCTCAACAACCTCGAACTGCGCTGCAACAACGAACTGGCGCGCCACAAGCTGCTCGACCTGCTGGGCGACTTCGCACTGCTGGGCGTCCGCATCAAAGGCCGCGTCTGGGCCACCCGCCCCGGGCATTTCGCCAACACCGAGTTCATGAAGCAGCTCAAGCACACCATCCGCCGGGCCGGCGAAAAACCCCGTTTCCAGTACGACTGCCGCAAGCCGCCGCTCCACGACATCAACGACATCCGCCACATGCTGCCCCACCGTCCGCCGTTCCTGCTGGTCGACCGCATCTTCCACCGCGACGCGACGGACGTGGCCGGTATCAAGAACGTCACGATGAACGAACCCTTCTTCGTGGGGCATTTCCCCGAAGAGCCCGTCATGCCGGGCGTGCTGATCGTCGAGGCGATGGCCCAGTGCAGCGGCATCCTGGTGCTGGGCGACGTGCCCGACCCGGAGAACTACTCGACCTACTTCATGAAGATCGACGGCGTGAAATTCAAGCGCAAGGTCGTCCCCGGCGACACGCTCCAGTTCGAAATCCACCTCATGGAGCCCATCCGCCGCGGCGTGGCCGTCGTGGAGGCGAAGGCCTTCGTAGGCGAAACCCTCGCATGCGAAGCCGTCCTGATGGCCCAGGTCGTTAAAAACAAAAACAACAAGTAAGCGATGATCAGCAATCTGGCATACATCCATCCCGACGCCAAAATCGGGAACAATGTTACGGTGGAACCGTTCGCCTATATCGCCGGCGACGTCGTGATCGGCGACGGCTGCTGGATCGGGCCCGGCGCCGTGATCCACGACGGGGCGCGCATCGGCAAAGGATGCAGGATACATACCGCAGCCTCCGTCTCCTGCCTGCCGCAGGATCTGAAATTCGCAGGCGAGGTCACGACGGCCGAGATCGGCGACTACAACGACATCCGCGAGTATGTGACCATCAGCCGCGGCACGGCATCGCGCGGCAAGACGGTCGTGGGCGACCACAACCTGCTCATGGCCTACGTCCACATCGCCCACGACGACGTGGTGGGCAGCAACTGCGTCATCGCCAACCGCGTGTCGCTGGCCGGCGAGGTCGAGATCGGCGACTGGGTGGTGATCGGCGGCCATGCCGCCATACACCAGTGGACGCGCATCGGCGACCACGCCATGATCCAGGGCGGGGCGCTGCTGGGGCAGGACGCCCCTCCGTTCGTCATCGTACGCAACGACACGATGCGCTTCGCGGGCATCAACAAGATCGGGCTCTCGCGCCGCGGCTTCACCCCCGAGCGCATCGGCGAGATCCACGATGCCTGCCGCATCCTCTTCCAGAGCGGCCTGAACTACATGTCGGGGTGCGAGGAGGTCGAGAAGCAGGTACCCCAAAGCAAGGAACGCGACGAGCTGGTGAAATTCATCCGCGAATCGAAGCGCGGCATCATCAAGCCCTATGAAAGCGTATCGAAAGAGGAGTAAAATTTCCGTATAAATATTGGTATATTAGAAATTTTCACTATATTTGCAATGTCGAAAGACAAAGCAAGTGGTAAGGGGACGGGGAGTCCCCTTATTTTATACATATTTACGACCGGTATTCAGCTATGATCGACACAAAAAAGATAATCGAGGCGGCGGAGCGCAACCTGCAGGGGACGGACATGTACGTCGTGGGATGCACCTGCACGCCCGGCAACGATATCGAGCTGCTCATCGACAGCGACACCTCGGTGGCCATCGACGCCTGCGTCAGGCTCAGCCGCTCGATCGAGGAGGAATTGGATCGCGACGAGGAGGATTTCTCGCTGACGGTGGCTTCGGCCGGCATCGGGTCGGAGCTCAAGTGCCTGCGCCAGTACCGCAAGCTGGTCGGCAGCACGGTCGAGGTGCTGCTCACCTCGGGCATCAAGGTGCTGGCGAAACTCGACGCGGCCGACGACCAGGGCATCACCCTCTCCTACGAGGAGAAGCAGGCCGTCGAAGGCAAAAAACGCAAGCAACTGGTGACGGTGACGCGCCGTTACGGCTTCAGCGAAATCAAGTCCGCGCGGGAGTGGCTGGATTTCAAATAGGCACTCGCGC
>ERZ780228.1162-NODE-1162-length-18302-cov-6.497561_pt1 | contig 18302 bp, 20 predicted proteins | sample MGYA00511015_ERZ780228 | MGnify/ENA primary metagenome ERZ780228 (study PRJEB29588, sample SAMEA2161897) | human gut metagenome | biome: human gut; feature: human-associated habitat; material: faeces | place: Denmark | collected 2008/2010 ...
TGGTAATTTCATTTCAAATGGAATTCCCTTTTGCAAAACAATCTGCCGTAGAAACCTTCCTACTGCATTTGACATTGGAATTCCTAACTGATAAATCAACTGTATAACACATCACATTTTTATCCAAATACTTGCTTCAACAACTCCACAATATCCTCATTTTTCAGTCCATATCTTTTCAATGAATTTTGATCAAACGGTTCCTGCTCCAACAAATCAATAAAGCTATGTATATCGGCATCTACTGCTGTCGGCAATTCTTCTACTTTTTCAAGCATAAGCTCCGAAGCAATACGCAAAACATCTTTTTTATGCTTCTTTATGTCACTGGAATCCACTTTCTCACCTAAATCTTTTCGTTTTTGCAAATCAAGATACGCTTTTGCTTTAAAAAGAATGATATATTCTGGTCTTAAAACAGAAAGTCCTTTTCTCACTTCTTTTCCATCGAGAAGTGCCTTATAGTAATCATCATTTAAAAGAATTGCTGACAAACTGGAAACTTCATCATCAATATAAATTGGAGTAATTCCTTTCGCATCTTTTAGTTTAAAATCACTTCTACAAAACAATTCGATCATTTTCGGAAAGTTATCGTCTTCTGGCTTATTAAATCTATAAAATTGAGGGTTGCTACCGTTTGTCGCTTTGTTTCTATATTTTCCATCAACGATAAACCTCCAAAATTTTTCTCCAAACTCCGGAGTTAATGCTTCAACAATCAAAACCATGTCCAGATCTCTTGTAGCCCTGAAATTTACTTCGTTGCTTTCAAACAGAATATCACAGGCTGCACCACCTATTAAAACATACTGTTCTTCATAATCTGCAAAGTACTTCTGAAATGTATCTAATCCTTTGACCATACATATTCCTCCAACATCTCATTAATAGAAATATCTATCCGTTCCTCTTCTTGCTCTTCTCCTGTAAGTGACAATACTACGCTCAAAGGATCCTGCAATCCTTTTCCTGAAAAATCAATGAAATATCCCAGTTCCAAAACAGCACAGCCAATTTCTTCCAATTCACTTACTTGTTTTTCTTCTGTCACTCCACTAGATTTCAGTTCTTTCTTCGTTACCGCATAGGTTAGATAAGCATTATCGGACAAAAGAGAATACTCACATAAAGCAGAAATGCCTGCTTTCTTTTCAAGTTTCATATCTTTTCTCAATATAAATCTTCGAATCACTGGATTTCTTAACATACGCTCAATCTGCTGCCATAATTGTTTTCGGTCATTCGGAATATTTATTACTCTTGATTTACCTTTTATGCCCAACACATCAATATTTAAATATTCCAGTTCATCAAAACACCGGCTTGCAGATTTTGTTGACACTCCCATCCGTTTCGCTGCACCGGATACTTTCACTTCATTCCATCGTTCATAAATAGCCATCAGGAGCATTTTTTGCGTCAAAAATGAAATCAAATGAACTGGTGCTAATTCTCTTTCATTTTCCTTACTCAGCAAATATCCAATAAACGGGAGAAATACCTGCTTCCCTTCTATTACAAAAGGAATTCCTTCTTCCATCATTTTTTCCTTTATATAAAATGTTGTTCGATCAAGGAATATTGCACAGTTTAATCCTGTCATTTTTTCTACGCCAGCTCTGTCTCTACGTAACATAACAAGTCCGACATCATCTTTTGGATGAATAGCCATCCATAATACACCATTCGTCTCTACTGTAAAAATATCATATCTTCCACGATATGCTAACGGGAGCTTTTTATATACCTCTTTATTCTCCGTCATTATTACATTTTGCCGTAATGTTTTTTCCAAAAATTCTTTCACATTAATCACCTTTTTATAAACGTGACACTTTTTACGTCACATTTATAATTTATCATATGCTATTTCATTTTTCAAGTAATTATATGCTTACATAAAATCCAAGAAAAAGACGTAAGATTCATCTCACGCCTTTCCTGTTCTAACTTCTTTCAACACAATTTCTAACTGTTCCTATCCCACTTCCCGCCTATACTCCTCAATCGCCTCAAGGAACCTCTCTCCATACTTCGCAAATTTATTTTCGCCCACCCCAGAAACATCCAGCATTTCAGGCTTGGAAGCCGGCATTTTTGCTGCCATATCGATCAGGGTCTTGTCACTGAAAATAATATACGGCGGCATGCTTTCCTCACGTGCAATTTCAAGGCGGAGTTTCTTAAGACGTTCAAACAGCTTGTAGCCGGAAGATGTAAGTGTTTCCACACTTTTTGCTTTCTTTTTCGTTTTGGCTGCCTTTTCCGGCTGTTTATCTTCATCTGTGATCTTAATGTAAACAGAAGCCTCTGGATTTTTTAAACCACTGATATCGCCAAGTTTTAGAACCTGATAATCTCCCACACGAAGATATCCCTCTAATACCAGCTGTTCGATCAAACGTCTTAACAGATTCTTGTTCGTTCCTGCCAGAACGCCGTATGATTTGTAACGAACAGTTCCTATTTCCTCCAGCCTCGCCGTCTTAGCTCCGGCAACAGTATCAATGATGATCTGCTTTCCATATCTTCCTTTCGCTTCGTATACGCAGTTGATCACTTTTTTGGCTGCTTCTGTCATATCCAGAGTTTCAAATTCACGCAGGCAATTGCCGCAGTCCTGACATGGTTTTTCCGGATTTTCCCCGAAATACTTTAAAATATAATTGCGCAGACATTCTGTTGTATAGCAGTATCGCTCCATCACCTGCAGCCGCCGGACATCCCTTTCCCTGACCGTCTCCCTGTCCGCCGGATCAAGATCCTGCATTTCCTTATGATCCAATAAAAACCGGTTGATCACAATATCCTGCGGTGAAAATAAAAGAATGCACTTAGCGTCAAGCCCGTCACGACCGGCTCTCCCTGCCTCCTGATAATAGTTTTCCATACTCTGCGGCATATTATAATGAATGGCAAAACGAACATTTGATTTATCGATTCCCATTCCGAACGCATTTGTTGCAACGACAATACTCGTGTAATCGAATACGAAATCATCCTGCATTTTTTTCCGCTCCCCGGCACTCATTCCTGCATGATATTTTCCCACAGAAACGCCCTTGCCCTTAAGCAGTTCGTATATATTATCAACGTTTTTCCTTGTCGCACAATAGATAATTCCACTGTCACCGCTATGCTCGGAAATATATTTCAAAATATACTGCTCTTTATTCTTAGGCTTGTCCACCTGAAAAAACAGATTTTCCCTGTCAAATCCATTTACCAATGTAAAAGGATTCTGCAGCCCTAACGTGCAGATAATATCTTCGCGGACGGTTTCTGTTGCCGTAGCTGTAAATGCACTGATGATCGGACGTTTCTCCAATATTTTGACAAATTCAACAATTTTCATGTAGCTTGGGCGGAAATCCTGCCCCCACTGTGAGATACAGTGTGCTTCGTCCACTGTTACCATTGAAACAGGTACGCTTTTTGCAAGAGCGAGAAAACCCTCTGTGACGAGCCGCTCCGGCGCTATATAAATAATTTTGTAAATGCCCTGTCTCGCTCTCCTGATCGTCTCATTATAATCTTTTTCAGAAAGTGAGCTATTGATAAATGCCGCCGGCACTCCTGCCTCATTTAATGCTTTGACCTGATCCTGCATAAGTGAAATAAGCGGCGAAACCACCAATGTGATTCCCGGCAAAAGCACCGCCGGAATCTGATAGCACACAGATTTTCCAGCGCCTGTCGGCATGACTGCAAAAGCATCTCTCCCCGCCAGGATACTGTCGATCACAGATTTCTGTCCCGCCCTGAATGAATCATATCCAAACAAAATTTTTAATGCCTGTTCGGGGGTATGGTATTTGTCATTGGTGCGTGCAGCTTTGGTTTCGGTGTCCGAAGTATTTTTTGATAATATTTTCATGTGTAATCCTAACTAAAATTGTGTTTGTTTCTAAATCTTTTTTCTGCATTGATTGGTTCATTTTTTTAACAACAACCTACAATATATTGCCTTTATTGTATTCTTTTATCCAAATAGTTTCAAGGAATTCATGAAAACGCAAAATATCGCTGGTTGTGCCTCTTCGATAATCGCATTTCATTGAGCAACCTATCATTTACATCTTGCCTTGTCAATTATAGTATTAAAATTCTCGCAAAAGTCAGCATAATCAGTATAACCTCGCAAGATCATTTTGTTATCCATTTCAGCTAGTGCTTTCTTAAATTCTTCCTCATATCTTTTACGAATTTTGCAGCTTATAACACAATATCTACTGTTATTTTTGCGATATTCTTTTCCGAATTTAACTGGCACTTTGTGTTTTATAAATAATTGATCTGCCAGATATTCATCACAATCCAGAAATATATAAGAATATGTAAAAGGTGACATTGTTTTTAATTTCAAATAATTATTCAAGATTCAACCTCCTTTTTTTACTATAGTAAACAGGTAAAATCCTTTCGTCGAGCAACTGCTGGTTGGCTATGCTGCAAATAAATTACCCCATAAACAACTTGAAGAGGACACGCGGTCCTCCTCAACTAAAAGCTCCATTGGGCTTACATTATATAAGATTGCTAAGGCTACTAAGTTATCGGCCTGTGGATAGCACTTTCCGGCTTCCCATTTATACACGGCCTGAGTTGATTCAAAACCCATATACTCCATGACCTGCTTCACAGAGATATTTCTCTGCCTGCGAATTTCTCTCATTCGCTCTCCACTTGCCACGATGTCGAAACGTGGTCGTTCCATATCGCGCCTCCTTTTTGAAAAACACTACTATATTCTGCAAAAATACCACATGAAAGTATCATAACACAAAATTGATCGTGTGTGTTATAAACTTATGGTTAAATAATAATGTATATCAGCATTCCTTCTTCTATCTTATGTGTTCAAACAAATCAGCAGTCATTGTCAAATTCAAAATTTTTCTTTCCTGATTAACTCTGACTGATGAAACATTGAATTGATAATCAGTTGGCGTTTTCAATTCTAGCCAACAGCAATATGATGTTGTTGCCAAATAGAGACAGGGCAATCCAGGTATACTAAAACGTGTACTCGATACTCTTCCTCTCATATCAAAAGGAATATGAAGCATTTCTTTTCTTTCAAAGATACAGTATTTGTCTGATGTTCTTGCTCTAAAAAACTCTATTTGAGTTTTAGGAACCAAATCATTCAGTACATCTTGTACATCATTAAATGCAAAGCTTTTCTGTATTGTGGAAATAGCTAATTCTGACGACTCTGCCATCATTTCAAAAATAATGCTTTTCATTTTCTCATATGAACTACCTATATTGCCTGCATGGTATTCATCCAAAATATCAATTATGACTGTACGCATCTTACTAATAGTATCCACATACTGAGAATCAGCAGCTTTCTTAGCAAATTCATCTTCTAACAAATTCAACCAAGATACCAATTTTTCTTTATATTGATTTTCATCTTTAATTCTTTGCGGAGAAACATAATCTGATTTAATAACTCGTGGTTCACTATCTACCCTGATGATATCGCTTACCCAATTATATCCATTTCCTTTATTCTTAAAAGCCATCTTATTTTTTCTCAACTTTCTAAAAGTATTAAATTATCGCATAGATTCATATTCTTAATATAATCATACTTTGGAGTTACTGTAGCATGTTCCTATAAGTTTAACAATTCTGTATAAATGTTTCGTCTCTCTGTATTAGATTTATTTGTGAAATTTACCGTGTTATACCACGTAATTATTTTTGTTTTTTGTTCTTCGATCATTGAACTTGGATTAAATATGAAATATCCTATTAAGTAATTAATATAGTCAACACGATCAGGTTGTTTTAAATCATTATCTGCAATAAAATGTAATACTTTCTCTAGAGTTTCTAATGTTAAATTAATACAATCACGAAGCTTTTCCGTATCAAGATTACATAATTGATTCTCCTTTGTATCCGATGGCATTGGTGCAAAATTATTTTGATGAGTTGTTCCAGAACAAAGAATTTCATAAGCAGGATTTAAAGCTGCAATTGGATAAGATACAGTTGTCTTCTGTGGAGAAAAAAACTCATACCCAAATTCTTGCATTTTATTTCTATAAATATTTGTATATTGAGTATAAATATCTAATCCATGTGCTTTCATTTTGGCAAAACGCATTTGAATAATACTTACTCTACTTCCTGCATTATTGAGTACTTCAAACCATGTAATTTGTTCATCTTCAGACAAATCCTCTGCCATATTAACAGTATAAGCATATGAAAGAATTTTGGTTCTTGCAAGAAGTAAAAAAGCCATTACATCATTATCCATACCTCTTTTTGACTGAACATAAGAAATAAGTTTTCCACTATCCCTGTTCATCAATATACCTACAGGCACCTGATTACCTCTGATATTTTCTGTAGTAATTACAAACTTGCCTGACCCTAAATCCAACACAATATCACGAAGATCATCATTATTGCAAAATGCCTTGTAATTGGTAGTTAAACGCTGCTGACCATCAACAACAGAAAACTGGCCTCGAACCATATTAGGCATCACTTCTCTGTCAATAAACGAAACTTGTGGAACTGCAAAATCACTATCCGTATTATTGATAACATTTACTGATATTGCCGAAATTGGTGATTTCCCAAGCAGTTCATAATTTAATAGTTCTACACACTTCTGTTTCGTCCAACTAACATCTCTCTGATATAACGGGATTGTCAATGTTCCTCCATCAATCATGTTACAAAGATTTTCAACTGTTAAATTTCTTGTATTTCTTGTTGGATTCATGTTTACTGCTGCTTTCAGATCTTTATTGATATTCATAAAACGCCTCCAAGTTAAAGCTGCCATATGTAGCAGCTATATCATTTTTCTTTATTTTAAACATATTTTATTGTTTTTGTCAATAGCAGCTATTTTATATCAATCAAAAAAGAAGCCGATCAGACTCATCATCCAACCGGCTTCTACACTCAAATCCCTATAAAATTCCTAACCTCATCCTTGAACTTCCAAACAATCTCCACATGCTCTGGATCCGTGACAACAACCTTCTCATCAGTTCCTGCTGCATCCTGAATTTCTTTCTGAATTGGATCCTGTCCATTCCCCCAACGACTTGCATTCTGAGAATTCACCTCATATGGCACCGATTTAGCATCCAACAGAATATGCGAACGAAAAAGTGGATAAAACAGGACTTCAGCCACAGGTTTGAATCCATTATTAACAACGCCCAGTCTGAACGCTTCAAAATATGATTTATAATTCAATATTACCTGCACTGAAATTCCTCCTCTTTACCTAATCGTACACTTCACAATTTCTCATCTTCTCATCAAAAATAGTTTCTTCAATTACTCTGACACAAGTATCTGTGTCTTTCTTTATTTCATTACCCCAGAATCGAATCACAGTCCAACCAAGAAACAATAATTTCTTGTTGATTTCGTCATCTCTCTCACGATTTCTGGATATTTTGCTGATCCAGAAGTCACTGTTATTGCTTTTTTCTAGCCTCGGTTTTAAAACTTCCCAGTCTTTTCCATGAAAAAATTCTCCATCGCAAAAAATAGCAATCTTGTACTTAGTCAATACAATGTCTGGCTTTCCTGGAAGAGCTTTATAATTCTTACGATACCGGTAACCTCTCGCCCACAAAGCCTTCCTAAGAATGACCTCTATCTTTGTATCATTAGACTTGATGTGCTGCATATTTTTTCTACGCTGCTCAGACGTTAATACATCCGCCATCCTAATCCCCCCAATGAACAAATATTAATTCGTATCAGGTTTTATTGCTGAATTAATTCCCTTAACATAATGCACGATTCTCTCCGCCAATCTATTGTTTGATGTGGATGTAAACTCAGCTGACCATTGAGTATATTCTCGATCACTGGTATCCCTTGCATCGCCTGACTGAATATTCAACTCATACATTTCCAGATCATCCAACTTTTCATCCTTCCGCTGTTTTGGAAAAATAAATCCACATCTTTTTACATTTAGTAAAAGTGTATAAAACAACAACTGGTGCGAATTATGTCTTCTTGTTTCGCTATACACCGTATTCAAACTGTTTTGGTACTTTACATCAAATACAGCGATATATTTACTTTCACTATCTGATTGATCTATCAATGCAATATCCGGTACATAGTGATTCATCAAATATGCCTGTTGGTCTGAATCTTTTAATGTGAGTAGTGGATTCTTCTGCGACATTCTATATTCATCCAATACAATATGTGAATCAGAATCTTTTCTAAGATACTCTTTCAAAACAGCTCTGACATAGAACTCAAATAGGCTCTCCATATTAATAGTATATGGAATGACATATCTAATCTCATCTGTTTCCTTACCAATCAAATCATTAACTCCAGTATTCAGTAATACGGTTTTCGCCAACCCTATTACTCTTTTATAGCAAGAGTTAAATCCTGTTGTATTGACTCTATTAAAATCACTCTTGGAAATACTAACTGTTCGAACAGCCTTTAACGAATTTTCGCAGTAACTATAAATTCTTCCTATTTCCTTAACTGCGATTCCGTTATTTCTAAAAACCTTCTTTGCTTTGATCAGTGCTGCCTTCATAATTCTGTTTTCAAGAGTATCCACTGTAAATATTGGATATTTGCAGAATATCCTGTCTTCTCTTGCCTGACTAACATTCTGCTTAATATGTTTTGCCATTTGAATATTTCCCACAATTTTCCCATTGAAGTTTTCTTCTTTAAAATCCATGGCCTGCCGAAGATGCTTCTTACAAATCTTTTCACATTCTTTAACAAATGATATTGCTGCAAGCAACTCTCCACCAGTTTCAGTGTTCGGTACAGGGACTAATTCTTCACTTGTATGTATTTCAAAAAAATCCCCGTTAGATCCAGATGCATACAATTCATACTCTGGATCATTCATAACCTTAATGAGCATTTCCCATGGATTCAAAGAAAACCTTGGAATAATCATCAATGCAAGTTTCTCACCAGAAACCGGATCAACCATTGTTTTTCCCTGATAATCTTTCAGCCAACCAACCCCTACATAACCGGAAGTATGGTAATATCCCTTTTCATCAATATATAAACCCATTTCGTCAGAAATGACACCATGCATACTTTTGGCAACGGATGCACCTTTAGGGATTAACTTTTCATAATCACGATTCCAGTCTTTCAGACCTGAAATCAACTTAACCTTTGATTTCATGGCATCCTCCCTCGCTTATTCCGGAAGAACATTCTTCTCCAATAAAGCAGCTCTAATTCCAGTTCTTATCTCTTCATTTGCCAGTTTAGAAAGTAGTTCCTCATACATGCTTTCAAGTTTATCCATATCAGATACCTCAATCATTCTACGAATATCCTGAATACATGCGTTTTCATACTCTGTAGGTTCTTTACCATATACATCATCCATAAGAATTCCGTCATTGTAGTATTCCCTTAATACTGGAACAACTTGGAAAAGGAATCTGTTTCTCATTTGTTCTTTAGCAATGCTTTCCTCTGCTTTTCTCAGAAAATATGTATGACCTATCTGAACATCGTTACGATTATAATCATCAGAATTCATATAAGATTCAAACATTTTTTCGATAATGTAGAACAACTGTAGTTCTGCTGAATCATTCCAATTATCTTTTACTGTTTCGTAAACAATCTTAATATCCGGAAGAACCGGGAAAAACAGAAAACGTCTGCGGATTGCATAGTCAATCGATGCTATTGATTTATCTGCAGTATTCATGGTTCCGATGATATAAAGATTGCTTGGAATCTGTAATCTGGTATCTTTATCAACAGCATACGGAGTAGCCACCTCACTGTCTCTATACTCAAGTGCATAAATAAGCTCACCAAATACTGTTGCAAGGTTAGCTCTGTTAATTTCATCAATAACAAGATAAAACTTTGGACTATTTTCAGGATTCTCCTGATTATAATTATCCCTTGCAATTCTTGCCATCTTTCCAAGTGTACGGTTCACAGTTTTATACATTACCGGAGTCGGCTGTTTCATTCTGAATGAATATTTCGCAGTACTTCCTTCAAATACATCTCCTGTAATCTCTGTAGTATTTGAATCTGATGCAGATACTGAGATTCCACGTACGAAATCCTCATATGTATAGGATGGATGAAACTGAATGATATCCCAGTAGACATTGTTATTCTCAGGAAGCCCTTCTGTAGGCAAAACATATTCGTTATCTTCTGTGCAAAGCTGTCTTGCATTTAATGCATTCTCATCCCAACTTTCTCCATTTGTAGTAATGAGACCTGCCTGAAGTGCCAGAAATTCCTTCACGCCATAGGTCTTTGATGTTCCAGGAGGTCCCTGCAGAATCATTTGATGTATTCCCGTACTATTCATTACTGATTGATATCTATCGTCCATTATTTTGTAGGCTCCTTTCAAACTATTATTTATCATTTTTTTCCATGTCGGAAGATTCTTTATATCATCTAGCAGATTCCATCTTCTCACGTCTGGATCTGTCCCATGCCACTGAACGGAATCAATAAAAATCAAATCCTGTTCCACCATCTGGATATCATTCTTAATCTTTATAGCTTCTGTCAAATCTGTTGTTTCCATCAGCATTTCTCTCAGATTGTCTCTGAAAATTCTCAGGTATTCATAAACCAGAACTTTCACAATCGGATAAAGATTATGATATCTACTTGTAACAGCACCACTTAATCTGCAGGAATCAACGGATTTATTACTATCATTATTATCCAATCCAATTTTAGAAAGAAGGACATACTTTTGCCCCTTATAATAAAATGCATGAAGATCTCTTTTATAAGATGTAAGGCTTTGATTTCCCTTTGTATTATCTGTTCCTGCAGTGATAATCTTGTCTGACAGTTTGCTCAGGGCTAAAACACAGCCTTCATATAATCCTGCCACATCCTGTTTGAAATATATCTCCTTATTTCTGCATAATAAATCCATCAGCCTCCATGTATTAATAAGTGGATGCTTAATCATGTCAAATACTATTTCAAACAAAACACCATATGTTGGATTGTATGGTTGACTTCGGTTCATTGGATTTTTTACATTCTTAGTACTCTTTTTTCCTCCATACAAGTCTGAAAAAATATCCCTATATTCATCATTTGTAATAATCTCAATTTTTTCTTCGCCAACACGACTTATTTCTCTGGTAAATGATGTTGCGGTTCTCTGAACATCCGGCAGGCGACATCCTACAATTACTCCATCATTTCCATATTGCTTTAATAATGGAATAACCTGTGCACGAATCTTGTTCTGTAGCAGTTCAGAAGCATTCCACATAGAAAAGCCGTGTCCCGGAAGAAAATATGTATAACCAATTTCATACTTAGTTTTATCCTGATAATATTCAGGAGCGATATAATCCAAATATCCGTTGTAATATGAATATTCTTCTCGCACCTTATTCTTAAACTGATCAAGCAATTCCAGAGTTTCAATGGAATAAAATTTTGAATACTGTTCGTATGCTTCATTTAGTTTTTTACAAAACTGGTCGGCGATATCATTATATTTTTTACGAAATTTTATTTGAATATCCGTCCTCTTTTCCCATGTCACCGGGAAAGTGACATCTAAAAACAATTGAGCCTGAAAAGATGAAAAAACACACACCATATCGATATCAAATATTTTTTCTATCGAATTCACTTTTTCTATCACCACGCCAGAACTCTTACTTTCTGCAACAATTTCACGATACTCTTTTTGAATCTCTATCAGTTGATCCACTATTTCCGAATCAATATTATAGTATGCAGATCTATAGAATCCTTCATCTACTGCTTTATCGAGACGTTTCGAGTCACTGTTCATATATGTTGTCTGAAAACCTTCGAAAATCGATGAATCTATAGGGAAATCTGGTCTGAGCGTATTCATGGTAAAATACACATACAAATTTTCCGGAACACAAATTTTTCTCCCCGTAGATAATGTCACAGTTTCACCCCTATGTGAAAATGCAAACAGCAATTCTCCAAGGACCCCCACAATATTAACTCTATGTATGTCGTCAAGAATGAGGAATCCCGGCTTATCATCCTTTTTCATTTCTTCCAAAAGATTCAAAACCATTTTATCCGAATTTGCAAATACTGTTACGCCATCACTTGTTTCTACTGAAAGCCCCTCAATCAGATCCGAAGTAGTCATTCCTTCATGCAAAGAAGCAAGGCGTATTCCTGGATGATAATTTCTTTCAACATGTAAAAATGCTTCTTCACAAAAATTCTTTGGATTATAGTATCTTGAGTTCTTTTTATTTCTTTCCTCTTCGTTCATTAGATTCCAGATAGTTTTTACCACTTCATACTTAGCACCGTATGTCTTTCCAGAACCTGGAGGACCAACAAATATTCTATTATTCATGAAATTATTTGCCATAATCCTTTAATAAATCTGCAACTGCGTTCGCCAGTTCTTTTGCGAACAATGGCGGTACTGCGTTGCCAATCATCTTGTATGTTTCAACATTACTTCCATCAAAGATGTAATCATCATCAAAGGTTTGTAATCTGGCAGCCTCCCTTACAGTTAATGTCCGGCACTGTTTTGAGTCCGGATGTATATGTCGTAATCCATCCTTATACAAATGTGCTGGAATAAGGTTACTTGGTTCGTCCCATCTGATCACATGATACTTATGGACATTAGACGTCTTACCAGTCTTTTCAGTATATAAAGCTTTTAATGCCTCTATAGAAGTATACTGATTTCGACCAGTTTCTATATCTTCTGTCAGTAATCTAAAAATATCAATATCTCTGTCGCTTTGCCACCGTGCGACATGGTTAGATACTTCCGGCTGCGGTAAAGAATGTGAAATTCTTTTACCATTGAACTTTTCATCATGACCTAACGGATATAATTTAGGCAGATCACCAATTGCTTCTTTTACAGTCTTCTTACGCTCCACCTTATATTTTGGCAAATAAACAGAATAAAACTTCTCTGCCATTTCCACGCATGTTTCTTTGCCAAAATATTCTTTACGTAATCCAACAATTATTATTCTCTTTCTGTTTTGCGGAACGCCGTAATCCGTAAAATCAATAATAGCTTTACGTAAATCAGGCAAAACATAGTATCCTGCATTATTAAAGCTCTCTTGGATAATTTCAATAATTGGTCTGTCTCCTGGCTGTGCGCTCAGTATCCCAGGAACATTCTCAAAAACAAACAGCTTTGGCTTATATTTTTCAACTACTTTGAGATAACTCTCAAATAAATAGTTCCTGTAATCATTTTTCATTCCGTGTTCATCACGCACTCTTCCCGCAATCGAATAAGCCTGACATGGAGGTCCACCAATGATAACATCCAGTTTTTCTGAACCAATTAACTTGTCCAAACCTTCTGAACTTCCGTATATTTCATCATCCTTCCATCCATCAAACAATTCATCTGTTCTCTGAATATCAAACTGAAGAACCATATCATCAGCATTTTTGTATTTCCACTTATCTCTCAATCGTTTCCTGAGATTTCTACATGGACCTTTTTCCCATTCAACAGCAGCTAAGGTTTCATACTTTCCAGACTGTTCAAACCCATCCATCAAGCCACCACATCCTGCAAACAAATCAATTGACCTAAGCTTATTCATTATTATTCTGCTCCTCTATTATGTTTAGAATAGCTTTTCCTAATGCTTTTCCTAATAATGGTGGCACTGCATTGCCAACCTGTCTACTTTGCTGTGTTTTTGTCCCAGTAAACACAAAATCATCAGGGAAAGATTGCATTCTTGCACTTTCTCTTACAGTAGGAATTCTATTGTATTCATAATGGAATAAATTTCTGTGTCCTGTATCTACAGTTCTTGCTGGTGCATTTCCATTAAGTCTTGTCCAAGCCATATGAAACTTTCTACTTTTCCCCCATCCAGGTGGCAAATCTTTATAATTTCCACCTTCTGGTACTAATGCAATTGTATCTTTAACCATCTGTGTGTGGTTAGTTCCCAAGTGATTATGAAGAACCGAACACTGCCCCCGCATCAGCTTCTGGTATTCTGTTTGTGGTTTCTGTGAATACTCCAGTTCCTCCGCACCTAAATCGTTAATTAACGAAGGGAGATCACTAACTGCATCACGACAAGTTCTATAATTGTCAGATGTAAATTCAGGTTCTGGAAAATTTGGCATACCAATATCTTTTCTAATACCCATAAATATTAAACGTTTTCTAATCTGTGGCACACCATAATCAGCTGCACATAATATTTTACAATCTACGTTGTAACCCATTTTTTCAAATCGCTTAAGAATTTCTTCTTTAATCTGTCCCTTATATAATGTTGCCATTCCTGGTACATTTTCTATAATAAATGCCTTAGGTTGATACTGCTTTACCATTTCAAGTACAGCTAGATACAGTTTGTTTCTTTTGTCGTCAAAATTACGAGGTCCCGTCAAAGAAAATCCCTGGCATGGAGGTCCTGCAATAATCACATCAATCTTTCTTTCTCCTGCAATTCTTTTTATTTCATCAAAAGTTTCCTGCAGGGACAAATCCGCATTCAAGGCAACAGCACCATTATGGTTCTTTACGAAAGTATTCAACGCAGCCTGATCATTATCTACTCCAACAATAATATTAAAACCCGCATCCATAAAACCTTTCGACAGGCCACCACAACCCGCAAATAAATCAATCGCATTCAGTGTTGTACTCATATAACTAGCATTCTCCTATTCCTTAATAAATTCGCATACATCTGTCAGATCACAATCAAGTTTCTCGCAAACTTTCATCAGCACTTCCATGCTTACCGGTTGATTCTTGCTTAGCTTTGCTAACGTATTTGTTCCTATCCCAGTAATCTCACGCAATTCACTTTTGTTTAATCCTTTATCTATCATTAATTTCCATAGGTTGTTATAACTTATTTTCATTACAAAGCCCTTTCATTTCTTTTCGATTAACGATATATACTATGTCAGATTTATTATACCAGCATGCAATAAATATTTCAATATCGAAATATTTATTATCCCAACTTATATACCAAGCCACATGTCATCTTCAAAATCAAAGGCCATCCGCTCGTTCGGATAGCCCATTAGTACCTCATCATTAATTACCTTTTCTCCTCATCTTCCACTCATCATGGCTCTTAATCCCTATCACCGCCAGCCTCAAAGTATTGGCTCTGCCGTGCTGATGATATGAGTGATAAAACTTATGCTTATAGAAAATAATCACTGTGCCCTCTTCCGGAGACTCTGGATTATGAAGGTAGCAGTAATGCCCGGTATTTCTGGACATTACGGTCACCTCATAATCATCTACTGTGATAATACAGAAGTATTTGGGATCAAGGCACTTCAAATCTTCCGTATTAAACAACCGCAGTCTCCTTCCCTTCAAACCACGCAGCCAATGCCTGCTCCACAACTGCTGCCATCTGCTTTGAATCCATCCCATCAAAATACTTGCTACAGATGGACTTAGGAAGCTTGAAGCTTACACCGGCATTGCCGTCAGTGTATTTCACCTGTAATGCCTCCAGAATCTCTGCCATCTTTTCTTCTGTCAGATCTCCGGATGCCTTGCGTAGCTTCTCTGCATACACTGGCTTAACCTTAAGTCCTTGTCGATCCACAATATTCCAGAGCATCTGCTGCTCTTCCTTTGTCATATAAGACACATCGACTGCTGCCAATAGTGCAATCTTGTTTTCATCCATCAGATTCTTAAATGGCTGAATCAGATAATTGAGACTCAGATATCTTGCTGCATTTCGACTGGAAAAACCATATTCCGAAGCAATTACATCCAGACTGTTTAACTTTTTGCCATTATGGCAAGAAGTTTTCTCTGGCTCGATTCCACTCAGAATCTGCAGTCCCCTGATTATGTCATTTCTCTTTCCATGGCAGCACACCTTATCATAGTGTGCTGCCATGACTGCCGCTTTTTCTGATGGTAGCAGTTCCGCAAAGGATCTCTGCATCAGATTCGTTTCAATTACATATACATATGCCTCCGATTCTGACAATCCAACTTTTATAATAGCCGGAACTTCAGAAAATCCTGCAATCTTTGCAGCATTGACTCTGTTATGACCGGAAAGCATTTCATATCCATTATCCGTTTTAAGCACAATAACTGGATTCAAAATACCATGTTCACGAATACTCTCCACCATATCATCACGGCGTTCTCCCTCATATAAATGGAACGGATGATTATGGAATGCTTTTATGGAATCAATTGCAATCTGCTCTATGCCATTCTCTGCCTTAACCTCTGTGGTCTGCGCCGAAGTATCCTCTGTCAGCAGATCCACCGCATCAAATATTTTTCTTTTATTTGCATTCGCCTTCATAATTGATCAACTCCTTTGCCAAATTCTTTACTAATATGTATGAAGCATATTTTGGAGTAAATCCTGCTGATCCTTTTTCATCACTTACTGATGAAGGCAGGGAAAAAGCTATGGATTATATCAATCTGCTCCACGCATCCGGAATGTATGAAAAGCAGACTGCTAAGATAATTCCATTCCGTAGCATTGATATTTTTGAAAATGCTGTATCAGCCGGAACCGGTAACTTCCTTGTAGACGGACCGAAAGAGACTGTACGCATAGATGAATCTATCCTGCCGGAAGATACTACTTTCGGTGTCCGTATTAGTGGTGACAGTATGGAACCTGAATTCCATGATGGTCAGATTGCATGGGTATTACAACAGGAATCTGTTGCTAATGGAGAAATCGGCATCTTCGCTCTAAACGGAGAAGCCTATATTAAGAAATTACAAAACGATAAAGACGGAATTTTCCTTATCTCGCTTAATGAAAAGTATGCACCTATCAAGGTTAGTGAAAATGACCGCTTAGACATATTTGGAAAAGTTCTTGGAAAATCTGATGCTTCTGCTATCACAGGACATTGCCGATAAAATTGCAAGTCCTTTTTATTGGACACATTATTTTGCATAATTGACAATAAGAAAATATCTATAGAACTGAAAGAAGGGATTTTTATGGCGGTTACCAATAATATCAGAGAAATCCGGGAACAGCGTGGCATTTACCAGGATGACCTTGCCGCTGCTATCGGATACAGCACCAAAACTGTTGGCAGGATAGAACGTGGGGACAGCACCCCATCTGCCGAATTTATGCTGCGGATATCAAAATACTTTAATATGCTGGTGGAAGATGTATTCCACGTGGAAGATTGAGTCGGAGCAGCAATCCGGTTCACCTTCTATTTTGGACAGCTTTTCATGTCCTTATCAACAACTATAGTTTTTTGATAAATGCTTGACTGTAAACCTTGTTTATAGCTTATTATTAAGTAAAATAGAGTTGCTCGAAAGGAGGGCATAATATGACTATAAAAGACGTAGAAGAGCGAACAGGTTTATCCCGTTCTAATATCCGTTTTTATGAAAAGGAAAAACTTATTGAGCCTTCGAGAAATGAAAGTAATGGTTATAGAGATTATTCTGAAAATGATGTGGAAAATATAAAGAAGATTGCATATCTACGTACATTGGGAATTTCTATTGAAGATATACGAAGTATTATATCCGAAAAAGTAACATTGCAGGAAATGCTTGAGAAGCAAAAGGAAGTATTAAAAAATCAGATTACTGATTTGAATAAGGCGAAACTCATGTGCGAAAAAATGCTGGATGAAGAAAGTATTAGTTATGAAAAATTACAGGTAGAACAGTATGTAACAGATTTGCATGACTATTGGAAAGATAATCGAACTGTTTTCGAACTGGATTCAGTCAGCTTTTTGTATATATGGGGAAGTATGCTTACCTGGACTATGATTACCGCACTCTGCTTGATTATTGGAGCTTTGTCTTATTCTAAGTTGCCGACAGAAATTCCAGTACAATGGAGTAAAGGAGTGGCAACATCCCTAGTTAATAAAAACTGGATTTTTATTTGTCCTGTTATATGTATCATAATCCGTTATTTATTAAAACCTTTTATCTATGCGAAATTGCAGATGAACAATTATTATGGAGAAATTATAACAGAGTATTTGACAAATTATATGTGTTTTATTGTGTTGTCAGTGGAAATCTTCTCCATACTTTTTACTTTCGGAGTGGTAAAAAGTGTTGTTGTACTGTTATTTGTGGACACGGCAATTTTTATTGGATTGTTAGTAGTTGGTTTGGTAAAAATGGATTTGAGAGGGAGAGAAGTTTTATGATTCAAATTTTATATTTCAGAAATAACAATACTGTGAAAAAAGACAAAAATAGACACGGCGGCAATCCTCCTATATGCCGCCGTGGATTTACACGGTGT
>ERZ780228.1182-NODE-1182-length-17995-cov-61.990134_pt1 | contig 17995 bp, 10 predicted proteins | sample MGYA00511015_ERZ780228 | MGnify/ENA primary metagenome ERZ780228 (study PRJEB29588, sample SAMEA2161897) | human gut metagenome | biome: human gut; feature: human-associated habitat; material: faeces | place: Denmark | collected 2008/2010 ...
GTTGCTCAGGTACTTAAAAAGTTATATTTGTAATAGTGTTGCGGAATTAAGGATTAATACAAAGACTAACAAACGAATAATTATGAGAGTAATTCAAAGAATTTGTAGCATATTGTTGCTGCTGGTTACATTTGGGGCTTCGGCATTGTATGCGCAGACGTACGATAAGTTGTGGAAGCAGGTGGAGCAGGCTCAAAAGAAAAGCCTGCCTCAAACAGTGATAAAACTGGCTGATGAAATCTATCGGAAAGGTCGGCAAGAGCAGAATGCTCCGCAAATGTTGAAAGCCTACATTTGTAGGGAGACTTATCAAGAGGGGCTGACTCCGGACAGCCTTTACTCCAGTCTGAAATATATGGAATCTTGGGCACAATCGGAGAGGAATCCGGTGAACAAGGCTATTCTACATTCTTTGTTGGCATATGAATATGCTGACTTGATGCGGAAGAATCGCCGTGTCTTGCTGTCACGTACTTTACTGACTGTTGACGAGGTTCCAGAAGATATCCGTGAGTGGAGTATCAGCCAGTTTGTGGATAAAATAGATAGGTGTAACCGTGCATCCTTGCAGGATTCCATCCGCTTGCTCAATACATCTGCAGAACAATATGTGCCTTTTGTGGTGTTGGAAGACGGTAGCCGGTTCTATGGGCACGATATGTACCATCTATTGGTAAGCCGTGCTGTTGATGCTTATCGGCAGCTGGATGGTTTCAGCGTGGATTCTTTGGTACAGACCCGTATCGAAAGGATTTATCTGGATATGATGAATGCTTATCGCCATCGTGCCGGTTCGGAAGATGCTATGTTGCTCTGTTCTCTTGATTATTGGAACTGGAAGTTGACCGGTGGTATCAGCCAGCAGCCTTATCCTACTTTCCGAATGCGTCAGGAAAAGGCTAATCGGGAATATCTTGAGGTTTTGAATAAATTGATAAAGGAATACGGTTCACGAGAGGTTTGTGCCGAGGTTTACATTCATAAAGCCAACCACCTGCGCCGTTTGGAACCGAAACGCGCTGATGAGGCTCTAAAAGTCTGTGAAGAAGGCTTGAAGCGCTATCCTGCGTATAAGCGTATCAATGAGTTGAAAAATATCCGTGAACAGATTTTACAGCCTGAACTCATTCTGACTATGAATGAAAGCGGTTATCCCGGCGATTCGGTGAATATGAGGCTGCATTATCGTAATGTCGAGGGCTTTACTCTCAACTTATATACCACTACTTTAAGTGAAGTACCTTGGATGGACCATGGTATAAATAAAGATACTTATAGAAAGTATGCCCGGAAGTTTTCTTCCACGCATTTTGGCTTAAAGCCGTTGCCAGGCAAGGATAAATTGCCTGAAGATGTCCCTTATCTTGCCTCGGACACTGTATTTAAGTTCATGATTCCTCGGGAAACGGGAGTCTATATTCTTCAAATAGTACCTGATACTGAAACGGCCCGTACAGATGATAAATTTCTGGTATCTACCCGCTTCAAGGTGCTGACATTGGATTTGGGTGACAACCGTATGGAAGTGGCTACATTGGATGCCCGTAGTGGACAGCCGATTGCTGGTGCCAAGGTGAGTTTCTACTCTTCTTATGATGAGAAGAATAGAAAAGCGATGGCAGAGGTACTGACTGATGCCAGGGGGAAAGCTGTATTACCCTGGCAGAGTGAAATCCGAAGTTATGTGGCGCGTAAAGGCAGAGACACAGCCATGATGCCGCAGAACGTTTATATGAATCATCCTTATTACGGTATTAAGGATACAGATTGGAGGCAGATGGCATTGCTGACAGACCGTTCGCTTTATCGTCCCGGGCAGACCGTTCATGTAAAAGGGATAGCTTACAAGCAGAATAGTGATAGCGCCCAGGTACTACAAGGAGTTGATTATGAGCTTGTCTTGTTGGATGCCAACCGCAAGGAACTTGCCACCAGGAAGGGGCGGACCAATGATTTCGGCTCTTTTGCTACGGAGTTTGTACTTCCGGCAGCTTGCCTGAATGGCATGTTCAGCATACGAACCAAAGAGACTCAATCTACCGCCACTTTTAGGGTAGAGGAGTACAAGCGACCTACGTTCGAGATTGCCTTCACTCCGGTTTCGGAAGCTTATCGGCTGGGTGACAAGGTTGTGTTGAAAGGAAATGTCAAGGCCTTCAATGGCATGATGGTGCAGGATGTGCCATTGGCATATACGGTGACTCGCCGGAATCCGAGACCTGGTTATTGGAGCAATGCTGATAAACCATTATTGTCTGACACCATACAATTGGATACCAACGGGGATTTTTCCATACCCTTGACTTTGGAAGCTCCGGCTGTAGATACAGACGGGTATGGGAGTGTGTATACTTATCATGTGGAGGCGGTGGTGACGGATGAGGCCGGTGAAACGCAATCCGCTTCGTATAACTTGTTGGCAGGTCCTAAGGCTTATTCCTTTGATATTCGCTTGCCTCAATATGTTTGTAAGGAAGATAGTATGCTTTTCACTTTTGGAGTGAATAATGTAATGAATATTCCTCAGCACATTGAAGGTTCCTATTGCCTTTATCCATTTGCAGAACAAAATGGGGCAAGGAATATTGCAGGTTCTGAACCCTTGGATGATGTTGTATTGGAGGGTACCTTCACAGCCAATCGGCTCCAGGATTTTTCGGCTTGGAACAAGCTTCCTTCAGGTAACTATCGCTTGAAACTTTCTGTACGTGATAGTTTGGGACGTGAAGAGAATAACGGGGCATATGGCAGTGACAGTTTCATGCTCTTTTCAAAGAGTGACAAGCGTCCGGCTGCGTTTACAGATTTCTTTTATTATAAAGAAAATGAGGAATTTGATGTACAGTACCCTGCCGCTTTTCTTTTGGGGACTTCTTATCGGGATGCATATGTGCTGATGGATGTCTTTTGTGACAGAAAACGCATTGAAAGCCGTGTGTTGCAGTTGAATGATACTATTATTCGTATGGAATTCCCTTATAAGGAAGCATATGGCAAGGGAATCACCATTCTTTTCAGTTTTGTGAAAGCTGGCGAGATGTACAGTCATCAGGTTGAACTGAAGAAGCGGGAGCCGGAACGTGCTCTCGACATGAAATGGGAAGTGTTCCGTGACCGTTTGCGTCCCGGACAGGAAGAAGAGTGGAAGCTCGTCATAAAGACGCCTCAAGGTATGCCTGCTGCGGCTGAGATGTTGGCTACGATGTACGACGCTTCACTGGATAAGATTTATAAGAGTAACCAGATACTACGGGTTTTCTATCCGGATAATCTGTATGGGGCATTCCGTGGTGCGAGCCGTTATAATAGCAATTACTTCTCCGTTTATTTCCCGTTGAAGGCTTGGAGGGTTCCGGTGTGGTCGTTTGACTACTTCTGTTCTCCTTATATGGATGGAAGGATGCGGATAGTGATGGTAGAAGACAATGCGCTTTTGGAAGAAGTAAGTGTTGTGGGGTATGGGACTACCCGGAATAGCTCTTTGACCGGTAATCTTAGAATACGTGGTGCCAACCAGCCGATGCTTGCTTCCAAAGCAGAATCCGGGAATGCCGTTGAAGTGAAATATGTTCCTGCACAAGTAGCGGAAGACGCGGTGGAAGATGTTGTTTTTGAATCGGAAACGATACCGGTTGGCGAGGCCTTGCAACCTATTGAGGGGCTTCGCACCAACTTTGCCGAAACAGCCTTTTTTTATCCTCAACTTCGTACAAACGAACAAGGGGAGCTTGCGTTTTCTTTTACGATGCCGCAGAGCTTGACTCGTTGGAATTTCCGTGGTTACTCACATACTAAGGATATGCTGACTGGGATATTGGATGCTTCCGTTGTAACTGCCAAGGAGTTTATGCTGACTCCGAATATGCCTCGGTTTGTCCGCGTTGGAGATAAAACACAGATAGCCGGAACAATAGCCAATCTGACGGGTAAAGCGGTGAAAGGAACAGCAGTATTCACACTGTTCGACCCTATGACGGAGAAAGTTATTGCTACTCAACGTCAGAAATTCTTGGTAGAAGCAGGAAGAAATACTGCTGTCAACTTCCATTTCGAAGTGTCCGACCGCTATGATTTGCTTGGTATTCGTATGGTTGCCGATGGAGGTACGTTTAGCGATGGCGAGCAGCATCTGTTGCCCGTATTAAGTAATAAGGAGTATATTACGGAAACGCTTGCTATGCCTATCCGTGGCGAGGAGACCCGTACGTTCTCATTAGACAGCCTTTTCAACCGTAATAGCCGTACAGCGACAGACCGTCGTCTGACTGTAGAATTTACCGGGAATCCGGCTTGGTATGCTGTACAAGCGTTACCGGCATTGAGCCTGCCTGCCAATGATAATGCCATTTCTTGGGCTACAGCTTGGTATGCCAATAGTCTGGCAGGCTTCATTGCCAACAGCCAGCCCCGCATTAAGACTGTATTTGACAGTTGGAAGGCTGCCGGTGGCACGAAAGAAACCTTCCTCAGCCAGTTGGAGAAGAATCAGGATGTGAAGAATATCCTGCTCAGCGAGTCTCCGTGGGTACTGGAAGCTACTACTGAAGCCGAACAGCAGGCACGTATTGCCACGCTGTTTGATATCAACCAACTGAATAACCGCAATCTTTCCGCTTTTACCAAATTGAAAGAATTGCAGGGTGAAGACGGTGGATGGAGCTGGTATAAGGGAATGTCCGGTAGCCGCTATATAACTGGCTATATTACAGAATTACTTGTTCGTCTTCCTCTGCTGACGAAAAATGAACTGCCTGAAGAAGTTGCCGCCATGCGGCAGAAAGCTTTCGGCTATTTGAATCGGCAGGCTTTGGAAGAGTATCGCAATATCCGTAAAGCCGAAAAAAATGGCGCCAGAATTACTGCCAACTCCGAATCGGCAATGACATATCTGTATCTGATAGCCCTTAGCGGCGAACAAGTGCCGGCAGACAATCAAGCGGCTTACCGCTATTTCCTATCAAAAGTAGGTGCCAATCTTAAAGATGGAACCATGAGCAGCAAGGCGCAGTCTGCCATCATCCTGAATGCAGTAGGGCGTACAGCCGAGGCGAATGAATTCATCGCTTCCCTCAAGGAACATCTGGTACAGACGGATGAACTGGGTGCATACTTTGCTTTCCAAGCAAATCCGTATAACTGGGGTATGCTGCCCATCCCTGCCCATGTGGAAGTAATGGAAGCCCTGCGTATGGCAGGTGGCAACGATGCTTTGGTGGAGGAAATGAAACTCTGGCTGCTGAAACAGAAGCAGACTACCAGTTGGAATTCTCCGGTTGCAACGGCTGATGCTGTTTATGCATTGCTTTGTCAAGGTACTAATCTGCTGGAAAGTCGGGGAGACGTACGTATCACGTTAGGTAACAAAGTTTTGGAAACATTGTCGCCTACAAAGACCATAATCCCGGGTTTGGGTTATGTCAAGGAAACCTTCGCTCAAGGAAGTCCGGAGCTGAAAGCTAAAACCGTCACCGTAGAGAAACGGGATGCAGGCATTGCCTGGGGAGCTGTTTATGCCCAGTATCTGTCACCCATATCTGATGTAAAGCAGCAGGGGGGTGAATTGAATGTAGAGAAGAAACTTTATGTAGAGCGTATATCGGCCGGTGGTAGCAAGTCCTTGCAACCGGTTACGGAAGGGACCGTATTATCCGTCGGTGATAAAATAGTGGCCCGTTTGACTATCCGCTTGGACCGTACTATGGATTTTGTTCAGTTGAAAGACCAGCGGGGTGCCTGCTTTGAACCTATAGGCTCGCTTTCCGGTTATCGTTGGAGTAATGGCCTCGGTTATTATGCAGAAGTGGAAGATGCCGCAACCAATTTCTTCTTCGACCATTTGGGCAAAGGCGTTTATGTCTTAGAGCACAGTTATCGCATAGCCCGTGGCGGAACATACGAAACGGGGCTGGCCACGATACAGTGTGCGTATGCTCCGGAGTATGCTTCGCATTCGGCGGGAGGGATAATTGTAATAAAGTAACAATAGAGTATGGAGCGGAGCGCAATTTGTACAAATTGCGCTCCGCTATTTTAGGTACTCTCGCTAAAAACACCTATTTTTGTCCGACTAATATTGAATGAGAGTGGCAGAATTAGGAAATCTTGATATTAAGAAAAATAGATGAAGCGGATATTGATAACTTTATATGTGCTTGTAAGTGTGGTATTGACTGCTGTAGCGCAAGCTCGTTTTACCTCGAATACAGAGATGTACAGTTTCGGCCAGATAGAATGGAAGCATCCCGTGACTGTGCAATATACCATCACCAATACGGGTGACCAGCCTTTAGTGCTTACAGAAGTGGAGCCGGATTGTGCCTGCTCCGTGGCCCAGTGGACAAAAACGCCTATTGCACCGGGGGCAAAAGGAACGGTGAATGTGACTTTTGATGCCAAGGCATTGGGACATTTCCAGAAATCCGTGGCTATTTACAGCAATGCGCAACCCAATCTGGTCTATTTGAAGTTCAATGGTGAAGTAGTACAGGAAATCAAGGACTTTACCAAGACGCATCCCTATCTTATCGGTCAGATACGTATTGACAAGAACAGCCTCGACTTTCCCGATATTCAGCATGGTGAGCAGCCGGTGATTCATATCGGCGTGGTCAATCTTTCCGACCGTCCTTATGAACCGGTACTGATGCATCTGCCTCCTTATTTGCAGACAAAAGTAGAGCCCAATGTCTTGCAAAAGGGAGAAAAAGGAGTGATTACACTTACATTGAATTCGGAAAGACTGACTGGCCTCGGACTGACTCAAACGTCGGTCTATCTTTCTCGCTTCTCCGGTGACAAGGTGGGCGATGAAAACGAGATTCCCGTTTCTGCCATTCTTTTACCGGATTTCTCCGGAATGACGGAAGTGGAGAAGGCAAATGCTCCTGCCATCAGCCTTTCTACCAAAGAAGTTGATATGAGTGCGATATTGGCAAAGAAGTCAAAAGCACGTCAGGATATTACCATTACCAATACCGGGCGTTCTCCTTTACAGATAAACAAGCTCCAGGTATTCCACCCGGCAGTGGGAGTTAACCTCAAGAAGAGTGTATTGCAACCCGGTGAAAGCACTCGCCTGCGGGTAACGGTAGTGAAGAAGAATATAGGCAAGAAGCGCCGTCATCTGCGTCTGCTGATGATTACCAATGACCCGATGCAGCCGAAAGTTGAAATCAACATTAAAGCAAAACAATAAGAAGTCGTAAAGTCCTTCATAACTCATAACTTATAACTCACAAATAGCCATGGAACATCCCGAAAATAATGAAGCATATAAAGGCTTGGTTGTCAATGCAGGCATTGAGCAACCTTCATCGGTCAATCCTTACTTGAAGAACCGTCCCAGGCGGAAGAAACGCGAGCTTTCCGTATCAGACTATGTGGAGGGTATAGTGAAAGGTGATGTTACGGTACTCAGCCAGGCTGTAACACTGGTGGAAAGTGTGAAACCGGAGCACCAGGCTGTGGCGCAGGAGGTGATAGAGAAGTGTTTGCCCTATTCGGGCAACTCCGTCCGTGTGGGTATCAGTGGTGTGCCCGGTGCCGGTAAAAGTACCTCTATTGATGTATTTGGCTTGCATGTACTGGAGGAACACGGTGGCAAGTTGGCTGTCCTTGCCATTGATCCGAGCAGCGAACGCAGCAAAGGCAGTATTCTCGGTGACAAGACGCGTATGGAGAAACTCTCCGTTCATCCCAAGTCCTTTATACGTCCCAGTCCCTCTGCCGGTTCGCTGGGTGGCGTGGCACGCAAGACGCGTGAAACGATTGTGCTTTGTGAGGCTGCCGGTTTCGACAAGATATTTGTAGAGACAGTAGGGGTGGGGCAGAGTGAGACTGCCGTACATTCTATGGTAGACTTCTTCCTGCTGATACAGCTGGCGGGTACGGGCGATGAGTTGCAAGGCATCAAACGCGGCATCATGGAAATGGCCGATGGCATTGTCATTAATAAGGCTGATGGCGACAATCTGGAGCGGGCCAGGCTGGCAGCAACTCAGTTCCGTAATGCGCTGCACCTCTTCCCGGCTCCGGAGAGCGGTTGGACACCCCAAGTGCTGACTTATTCCGGTTTCTATAATCTTGGTGTAAAAGAAGTGTGGGATATGGTCTACAAATACATTGACTTTGTGAAAGACAACGGCTACTTTGAATACCGCCGCAATGAGCAAAGCAAATACTGGATGTACGAGACCATTAACGAACAGCTGCGCGACAGCTTCTACCACAATCCGCAGATTGAAGCGATGCTGACTGGCAAGGAAAAACAAGTGCTACAGGGCAACTTGACTTCTTTTGTGGCTGCCAAGAACTTGCTGGACACCTATTTTGCAGAACTGAAGAAATAAGGGCATATCTCTTTCCCTATATCGATGACTAAGGAAAACAACATGGAAGTGGCGCGGCGGTTTACCCGCCGCCTTCATGAACTCCCTTCTGAGGAGCTGGAGCTCATTGCCGGTTTGTTTGTACGCCGTGAGGTGCACAAAGGAGAACTGTTGATTAGTGAGAAAGATATAGCCAGGGATATTGTTTTCGTAGAGAAAGGACTGCTTCGCCAGTTCTATTTCAAAGAAGGCCGGGACATTACAGAGAACTTTGCCTGCGACGGTGACGGCGCTATGTGTATCGTCAGCCTTTTCACCGGACGCCGTAATTGCCTTCAGCTGGAATCCCTGGAGGAAGGCGTCATCTGGAGCATTTCGTATGCAGGACTGGTCGAACTCTCTGAGCGTTATCTGCATATAGCCCGTCTGCTTCGCCATTTATTGGAGGGGTCTTTAATGCTTTCCCAATATAAAGCAGACTCTTGGCGTTTCGAAACCTCACGCGAGCGGTATGCGCGCTTCGTCAGGGATTATCCGGAGATAGCCCGGCGTGCCTCAGTCAACCACATAGCATCTTATCTGTTAATGACTCCCGAGTCTCTGAGCCGGGTACGTGCCGGAGTACTGTGACGGTGGAACGGCTGTTTTATACGGCTTTCCCTTCTTTCTCGAAATCCTTGCGTGACTTGCTTTGTGTCACGATGTACACTCCCAGGAATACCAAGGCTATGGCTATTCCCTTTTCCAAATTGAACACTCCCAATCCTAAGATGATGGCAACGGTTGAGGCCACGATGGGCTGCATGTAGTTGTACATGCTCACCACAGTGGGGCGCAACAGCCTCTGCGCACTCATTATGAAGATATAGGCAAGGAAGCTTCCTCCCACAACCACATATCCCGCTTGCAGCAGGGCGGCTGTAGATATTTCGCTCCACTGTATGGCAGCCACGTCGTGGTAAGAGAACGGGATGTAGCACATGGAGGCATAGACAAACATCCATTTGTTCAGGGTGATGGGAGAGTATTTCTGCGACAACCCCTTGAATACGGTCAGATAAATGGAGAAGCTGATTTGGGCGAGCAGGCAGAGAAGGTCTCCGATGAGGCTGCCATTGCCGGCACCGGTGGTCTGGCTGCTCATGATGAGTATAAATGCTCCCATAGCCCCTACAAAGATACCCAGCACTTTCTTGTTGGTGACCGGTTCTTTCAGATAGATTGCTGCCACTATCATGGTGACGATGGGCAGCGTGGTTGTAACGATGGAGGCGTCTATGGGTGAAGTCATGGAGAGTCCGAAGATATAGACACCCTGATTGAATACCAGGGCGAAGAGTGCGGCGAAGAATATCTTCAGCATGTCCCGGTGGTCCACCTGTTCGCGTTTGCAGAATAAGGAGAGGAGCCAGAAGCAGGCGGCTGCGCCTACCATGCGGAATGTGGTTACTGACAACGCGGAAAACTCTACCAGAGCTGACTTGCCTATAGGTGCCATCAAGCCCCATAAGATATTTGCGGTAAGGGCGAACAGATGCCCTTGAATGTTCTTGTTCATACTCTTTTGTTCTTTGCGGGTGCAAAAGAACAACTATTTTCTGAAAAGAGAAAATCTTTCATTATATGATTTTTCTGGTTCATGGGCGTAGAAATAAGAGATTATCGTGTATATTTGCTTCTAATTAAAGCAAGAAACCATGGAAGTACAAGCCAATTACATCAAGCGTATCGAAATACACGGATTGTGGCATCGGTACGATATTGCCTGGGACCTGCGTCCTGACGTCAATATACTTTCCGGCATCAACGGAGTGGGGAAGACCACTATCCTGAACCGTTCGGTCAACTATCTGGAACAGACATCGGGTGAAGTGAAGAGTGACGAGAAGAACGGGGTACACGTCTACTTCGATAATTCTGCAGCCACCTTTATCCCCTATGATGTAATCCGCAGCTACGACCGCCCCCTCATCATGGGCGACTTTACGGCACGCATGGCCGATGCCAACGTGAAGTCGGAACTGGACTGGCAGCTCTATCTGCTCCAGCGCCGTTATCTGGACTATCAGGTGAACATCGGCAACAAGATGATAGAACTGCTCAGCGGTGATGAAGAGCAGCGTAGCCTGGCTCCCTCCCTTTCCCTCCCCAAGCGGAAGTTCCAGGATATGATTGACGAGCTTTTCAGCTATACCCATAAGACGATAGACCGCAAAAGCAACGACATCGTTTTCTATCAGAACGGTGAGCGCCTGCTGCCCTACAAGCTGTCTTCGGGCGAGAAGCAGATGCTGGTCATCCTGCTGACCGTGCTGGTGCGTGACGATGACCACTGCGTACTCTTCATGGACGAGCCGGAAGCCTCCCTGCACATCGAATGGCAGCAGAAGCTTATCGGCATGATACGCAACTTGAATCCCAATGTGCAGCTTATCCTCACCACCCATTCGCCTGCAGTCATCATGGAAGGCTGGCTGGATGCCGTCACCGAAGTCAGCGAAATCTCATCTCTAATCCCTAATCCTTAATCCCTACCCAAGTGTCCACTTCCCTAAGACATAACCTTACTTCCGCCTATCTGGATGCCGCCCGCAAGTTGTCCCCCAAGAGAGCACGCAGGCGCATAGTGGCGTATGTGGAAAGCTATGACGACATCGCTTTCTGGCGGACGCTGTTGTCTGAGTTCGAGAATGAGGAACGTTATTTTCAAGTGATGCTTCCCTCGGCCACCTCTCTGGCAAAGGGCAAGAAGATGGTGCTGATGAATACGTTGAACACATCGGAGCTGGGCCGCAGCCTGATAGCTTGTGTAGACAGCGACTACGACTTCCTGCTGCAAGGTGCCACCAAGGTGTCGCATAAGATAAACAAGAATCCCTATATCTTCCAGACTTATGGCTATGCCATCGAGAACTTCCACTGCTTTGCCGACAGTCTGCATGAAGTCTGTGTGCAGGCCACGCTGAACGACCGGCATATCCTGGACTTCCCCGCTTTTCTGAAGCGTTATTCTCAGATTGCCTATCCGCTGTTTCTGTGGAATGTCTGGTTCTACCGCCAGCACGACACGCACACTTTCCCGATGTACGACTTCAACGCCTGCGTGCGTTTGCAAGAGATAAACCTGCGTCATCCTTACCGTAGTCTGGACGAGATGCAAAAGACGGTGTCGGCAAAGCTGTCCGAACTGCAAGCCCGTTTCCCCCGCTACATCGACCGGGTGGAGCAGCTGGGCACGGAGTTGGAACGTTTGGGACTGACTCCGGACAATACCTATCTTTATATCCAAGGACACCATATCATGGATTGTGTAGTGCTGAAAATCCTTATCCCGGTATGTACGGTGCTGCGTCGTGAACGCGAGCAGGAGATAAAGCGCCTGGCAGAGCATAACGAACAGTTCCGCAACGAACTGACGGGGTATGAGAACAGTCAGGTCAATGTATCCGTGATGCTGAAAAAAAACAGCGGCTACAAGAACCTTTATCTTTATCAGTGGTTGAAAGAAGACATTATGGAGTTCCTCGAGCGGGAGGAACAGTCGCGTAGATAAGATTGCCGTTATGATAAACATACGATTATGGAGATATTGAAGAAGATAGACGACCTTTTAATCGGGTGGGGCATATCCCCTTCCCGGGCTGATATGCTCGACCAATTCATTGCCTTCGCACTGATACTTGCCGTTGCTTTCCTGGCGGATGCCCTATGCCGGAAAATCCTGCTGAAGGTAGTGGCACAACTGGTGAAGAAGACCAAGGCTACGTGGGACGACATCGTATTCGACCGTAAAGTGATGGTGCACCTCAGCCGCATGGTGGCTCCCGTTATCATCTATCTGTTTGTTCCATTGGCATTTGTCGAAGTCGGTTCATCGGCAATGGATTTCATCCGGCGTATCTGCCTTATTTACATCATCATTACTTTCCTGAGTTTCGTTAACTCGTTCCTGAAGGCTGTTTACAGTGTATACAGTGAGAAGGAGCAATTTCGTGACCGCCCTTTAAAGGGGATGTTGCAAACCATGCAAGTCATCCTATGGCTGGTGGGCGGCATTGTGGTCGTGGGCGAACTGATAGGCCGCGACCCGCTTTCGCTGCTTGCCGGATTGGGTGCTTCGGCAGCCATCCTGATGCTGGTATTCAAGGATTCCATTATGGGCTTTGTCTCCGGTGTGCAGCTTTCGGCCAACGACATGCTGAAGGTGGGCGACTGGATTGAGATGCCCAAGTACGGTGCCAACGGTACGGTGATAGAGGTAACGTTGAACACCGTAAAAGTGCGCAACTGGGACAATACCATTACCACCATCCCTCCTTACCTGCTTGTCAGCGACTCCTTCCAGAACTGGCGCGGCATGCGCGAGAGCGGTGGGCGGCGAGTGAAGCGCAGTATCAATATCGACATGACCAGCGTCCGTTTCTGCACCCCGGAGATGCTGGCAAAATATCGCAAGATACAGCTACTGAAAGATTATGTGGAGCAGACGGAGGAAGTGATTGAAAAGTACAATGTGGAAAACGGCATCGATAACTCCATCCTCGTCAACGGACGTCGCCAGACCAATCTGGGTGTGTTCCGGGCGTATCTGACGGCTTATTTGAAAAGTCTTCCCGACGTAAACCAGGAACTGATCTGCATGGTACGCCAACTTCAGCCTACCGACCGCGGTATCCCGATAGAGCTTTATTTCTTCTGTGCGCTGAAGGATTGGGTGCCCTATGAAGGGGTGCAGGCGGATGTGTTCGACCATGTGCTGGCAATCATCCCCGAATTCGATTTGCAGGTATTCCAGTCTCCGTCCGGCAGAGATTTCCAGCGGGTACTGCCTGCTGCTTCCGAAGAAAAAGGAGCTTGATTCCGATCATCAAAAAGGCCTATATCTATTGTATTTCTCATAGGGAGTCATTACCTTTGAACCCTATACTGAAAGGTCAGAACATCCCCATCTTTTCTCCCAAAACATCCCCATGTTTTGGGGTATTACATCCGGGTGTTTTGGGTGAAAACATCCCCATGTTTTGGGGCAATACATCCGGGTGTTTTAGGTATTCTGTCATATAGTGAAAGGTATTCGGTCACGGAGTCTTTACCGTAAGGTATAGGCTTTGTGTATGCAAGTTGTAGGTGTGCCTCGCGTCGGGCGGGAATATCTTTCGTTTTTTACGAACCTAATTATAAAGAAAGATTGGTATGTCAATGAATTATGTAGTCCGCAAGAAGGTGGACAAGAGTGGAGACAAGGAAGTGGTGCGCTACTATGCGGCATCAAAAGTGCTTCAGCCCGAGCCGGTGAGCAACGACGAACTTGCCCAGAGACTGGCTTTTGTCAGCTCCCTGCAGGTGGGCGATGCCCAGTCCGTGCTGGTGCAGCTGCCGGACATTATAGCGGACTATCTGGCCAGCGGGCGCACGGTGAACATCAAGGGGCTTGGAAATTTCTATCCTGCCATCACCAGTGAACCGGTGGAGCGGATAGAGGAGTGCACGGCAGACAAAGTCCGTATCTCGCGTATCTGCTTCAGGGCGGCAGGCAGTTTCATGCAGCGCGTTTGCCGTCATCTGGACTTGTTCAGCTTTCAGGTTCAGGAATTGAAGAAGGAGCTGAAGAAGAAGTAAACGGTACTTTTAGTTTCTTTCTTGAAACAGCGCGTACCCCTTGAAGCCGGAAGGCATTCGAGGGGTACGCTGTTGAAGAAGTTGTGTGTTTCTTTATAGTCTTGTGAGTGCTTCTTTTTTTTTACTTCACCCAGCTTCCGTTCATCCAGCTGCATTCTTTCTTGATGTCCTCGAAAGAACTATAGCTTAGGTTGGCGTCCACCTTGTTGCTTGTCACGGCGATAAAGTCGGCATGGGTGTAGATGCCTTCTTTGCAGCTCAGCTCGGAGGTGAGGGTGATGTTGGTCAGCTTGGAAGTGCCGTTCTTCAGGGCGTTTTCGGTAAGGGCGGTTTCCACGGTCAGGGGTTGGCCTTTGCCGCAGACCTTGGCGTTGTCTATTTCCACTTCCGTGCCGGCACGCAGACGGATGCCTTGCTTGCTGCCGCCGTTGCCGACGAGGATGAGGTTCTTCAATACGGGGTGGGCAACGGGAGTGGCGGCGTTGTTGCTGCCGTTGTTGTCGCACTCCATCAGGCAGTCGCAGTCGTAGCCCAGTGTGGATTCGGCTTCTTGGTAAGCCACGAGGTTGGTGCCTTTGCCGTTCCAGCCTTCGGTCCAGTCGAAGGAGTCGTCGCTACAGCTTACGGCTACGAGGTTGCTCACGTTTACCGAGCCGCCGAAGAACTCAAAGCCGTCATCGGAACCTTTGTAGGCTTGGCAGTGGTCCACGATGGTACCGTTGCCTACGCCGTAGAAAGAGATACCGTTGGCTTCGTGCTCTTCATCGAAGGCAAAGCCGGTGTATTCCAGACGAATGTATTGCAGCGTGCCCGAGTTGTCGGCATCATCGTTGCCGCCGTAAACGGCACCGCCTATTTCAGAACTTCCCTTGCCGCCTTCGGCATTGGTGTGGGCGCGTCCGCAGATGTGGATGCCTCCCCATGCGCCCGGCTCTTCTTTTTCGCTGGTCATTACGATGGGTTTGTCCGGCGTGCCTACGGCGTTGATTTTACCGCCCTGCTTCACGAGGATGTAGTCTGCGATGTCATCGTAGACGGCGATAATCTTCACGCCTTCCTCTATGTGGAGCGTGGCACCTTCTTCTACGATGTATTCGCCGCTCAGCTTGTAGGTGTTTCCGGCAGCCAGGGTCACGTCGGAGGTGATGGTACCTTTCAATATCGTACCGTTTTCGATTTCATTGCCGTTTCCGTTGCCGCCGTTACCGTCATTGTCGTTGTTGTCGTCGCTGCTGCAAGCGGTGAGGATAGACATTCCGGCTACAAAGGCCAGAGAGTAGAATTTCCATTTCATTGTTTTCATAATTCAATTGTTTTAGTTGTTATATCCAATTTATCTGTCTGTCATTCAGATTGATTCTCTTAAATCTGCTTGTTTGTCAAAGAGTGTTCTCCGTTCCCTTCAGGGGGAGGGCGGGGGCTTTATAGGTTGTAGCTTATTCCCACCTCAAAGTTCGTTCCCTTGTGGTAGCGTTCCACTTCCATTTCCTGCCCCGTGGTGGGCACATCTTGCTTGAAGATGACATCGCGGTTCAGCAGGTCGTTCACTTGCAGCTTCAGGTTGAAGTGCTTGTTCAGGCTATATCCGGCGCTGAAGTTCAACGTGTGCAGCGTCTGTTGCCTGACATCGCCCAGACCCGACACGCCTACCGCATGGATGCGGCTGCCTTGCAGGTTGTAGAGCAGGGCGAGGTTGAGCTGCCTGTCTTCGCCGAAGCGTGGCGAGTAGGTGAGGTCGGCATTGGCAAGGATGGGCGATGCGCCTTGCAGCGAACGTTCCTTGTTGGTGTAGGCACCGCTTTGGGGCAGCTTCACGTTGGTGTACATGTAGCTGATGTTGGCACCCAGGCGCAGGTCCTTGACGAGCCGTTTGCGCATCTCCAGCTCCACGCCGGCAGCCATGCCGTTGTCGGCATTCTTGAAGCTGTGCAGCGTGGCGCCGCCTTGCAGGTCTTGGATGCGTTCGATAGGGCTGTCTAGGTATTTGAAGTAGCCGGTCACGGAGAGCATGTCGCCGTCCTTGCCGAAGCGTTCGTAACGTAGGTCGAAGTTGTAGTTGTAACCGTTCTGCAACTCTTCGTTACCGCGGATTTGTGCCGAACCGTAGGACTCTTGGTAGAGGAAGGGTGCCATCTCGATGAACGAGGGACGGGTGACGGTGCGCGAGGCAGAGAAGCGGATGCTGTTGGTGGGGTTCACCGCATATTTCAGGTTCAGGGCGGGGAAGAGGTCGTTCTTGTCTAAATTGCGCCGACGGGAGTACCAGTCGCCGCCGTCGCTGGCGTAGCGCACCCATTGCTTGCTCATTTCGTAGCGCAGGCCGAGGTTCACCAGGAGAGCTTCGGTGGGATAGAAGTCGGTCAGCAGGTAGGCGGAGTAGATTTCGTTTCCGGCGCGGTAGCTGTCTTTGGGCTGCATCACACGCTGTACCACGATTTGTCCGTCGGCAATGTTCTGCTGGTTGAGGAAGCCGTCGGTGTTGTAGATGTCGGTGATGACGGGGTTCAGCTTGTTCAGGTTGTAGTAGAAGCGGGTAGCGCTGTAGTCGCGGTTCTTGTCCTTGTAGTTGAAGCCGAGCTTAAGGTGGCTGGTGTCGTTCCACTTCCAGCGCATGGTGAGGTTGGCGTTCCACTCTTCTTCGTCCAGGCTGCCGAAGTAGCGCATAGTCTCTTGGCGGTTCAGTTTGAAGAGCCTGAGACTGCCGTCGTTGTCTTTGACGTACATCACTTGCCGTCGGTCGGGCTCTTCGCTGCCGGTCTTGCTGTACGAGCCTCCCCAGGTCAGTTGCCACCTGTCGCCCTCGCCGAAGTTATGGATTCCGTTCAGTTGATGGTTTTGCAGGGTGTATATGTGCATGATGTTGTTGCTGCCGGTCAGCTCGTGTCCTTCGGCATCAGTACCTTCGCGGCGTTGGTAGGTGTCGATGGCATTGCGGGCGTAGAAGAAAGTGTAGCCTATGCGGTCGCTCCGGCGCAAGGTGTAGCCCAGGTAGCCGAGGGCGGCGAGCTTCAGTTCCTGCGCAAAGCTGTCGTAGGAGAAGTCGTCCTGCACGGTGCCAGTGGCTTCGAGTGTCTTGTAGAAGGCATCTTCCATGTTTTGGTAGCCGTTGCTGGCGCTGAAGGAGGCAAGCAGGCTGAGTGTCTGGTTGCTTATACCGAAGTTCTTGCCGAAACCGAGGTTTCCGCCCAGTTCGGGCAACGAGCTCTTCTTGCTGGCGGCAAAGGAGGTATCGAAGATATTGTGGGTCTTCACGTATTTGTCAAACTCCATCAAGGGCATGTTGAGGGCGGCCGCGTCTACGCCGGGTGTCTTCAAGAGCGAACCGCTGCGGTCCATCTGATAGCGGTCTTTGCCTAAGGTGTTGAACTTCCCGCCCGTGTTGAGGCTCAGTTGGAAGAAATCTTCCGGTATGTTTTCTTTGGTGCTGATGTTGATGTGCGCACCGCTGTAGTCGGCAAAGGCGGCTGCGTCATACACCTTGCTGACGGTGATGTTCTGTACGGTAGACGAGGGGAACAGGTCGAGCGGCACCAGCTTGTTGTCCGGGTTGGGCGAGGCGATGGGCAGTCCGTTCAGCGTGGTGGTGCTGTAGCGGTCGCCCAGTCCGCGGACGATAAGTTGTCCGGCGCTGGCGATGGAGATACCCGTTATTTTCTTTACTCCTTCTTCCACATTGCCGATGCCTTTGAGGGACATCTCTTTGGAACCGAGGTTCTCGATGGCGAGGGTCGCTTTTTGCCGTTCCATTTGCAAGGCACGTTCGCCTTCGAGGTTCTTCTTGGCGGTGACCTGCACTTCGCCCAAGGTTTGCGTGTCCGGCTCCATGTCGAAGTTCAGCACGGTTTCACCCTTTATCTCTACGGCATTTATCGTCATGTCTTTGTAGCCGATGTAACGGACGGTGAGGGTATAGGTCCCGTTTTTCAGCTCCAGTGTATAGTTACCATCCAAATCGGCGACGGCGCCTTGTGCCGTTCCGCTCACTTGCACGGTGGCTCCCGTCAGCGGTTCTTTGGTTTGTCGGTCGGTGATTGTCCCTTTGATGGTTC
>ERZ780228.1206-NODE-1206-length-17702-cov-3.215391_pt1 | contig 17702 bp, 9 predicted proteins | sample MGYA00511015_ERZ780228 | MGnify/ENA primary metagenome ERZ780228 (study PRJEB29588, sample SAMEA2161897) | human gut metagenome | biome: human gut; feature: human-associated habitat; material: faeces | place: Denmark | collected 2008/2010 ...
AATCCGATCCATAACGGGCACCTGCTGCTTGCAGAGCAGGCGAGGTGCTTTTATGGACTGGATCAGGTTCTGTTCATTCCAAGCGGCTGTTCCTATATGAAACGGCAGGAGGAGATCCTGCCTGGAGAAATTCGTTTTCAGATGGTACAGCTCGCCATAGCAGATAACCCTTATTTTTGCGTTTCCGACATGGAAATTGTAAGAGAAGGCAATTCCTATACCTGTGAAACGATTACCCGACTGCATGCGCAGTATCCGGAGGACGAACTTTATTATATTGTCGGTGCGGACACGCTGTTCCAGATGGAATTCTGGAAAAATCCGGAGCAGATTTTTACTCAGTGCATTACGGCAGCCTCCGTTCGGCAGGGCAGGGAAGATTCTGCGCTGATGCTGCAGGCAAAATCCCTCGCGTCCCGTTACCGCGCGGATATCCGTTTCATGCCGTCCCTTCATGTAGAAATTTCTTCTACCCTGGTGCGGGATCACCTGCAAAAAGGAACATCCGTCCGTTATCTCGTCCCGGAACGCGTCCGCAGCTTTCTGGAAAAAAGCGGGTATTACAGGGATGGAAAGGAGTCTTTTAAATGAAAGAGCCGGATCTGAAAAAAATCCGTAAGGCGATGGAAAAAGAGCTCGACCCGAAGCGTTATGAACATACGCTCGGCGTCGCCTATACCGCGGCTTCCCTTGCAATGTGCTACGGCGCAGACTTAAACAGCGCGCTGATTGCCGGCATGCTCCACGACTGCGCGAAATGCTTAAGCAATGAAAAAAAGATTTCAATCTGTAAAAAGCACGATCTCCCGATCAATCCTGCAGAAGAAAAGAATCCTTTTTTACTGCATGCAAAGGTCGGAAGCTATCTTGCTTCCAAAAAATACGGCGTGACAGATCCTGATATCCTGAACGCGATTTTGAACCATACGACCGGACGGCCGGATATGTCCCTGCTGGAAAAAATCGTATGGCTGTCGGATTATATCGAGCCCGGCAGAAAGCAGGCTCCAAATCTTCCGGAAATCCGAAGGATCGCTTTTGAAAATCTTGACAAAGCACTCGTCATGGCGCTGGAGAACACCTTAAGCTATTTAAAGGGCGGAAATATGGAGATCGATTCCATGACACAGAAAACCTATGATTTTTATAAAAACGGAGGAAACGTATGACACAGGCAGCTAAAATGACGCAGCTTGCGATCGCAGCGCTGGAAGATAAAAAAGCCGAGGATATTACCCTGATCGACATCGCAAAGGTTTCCGTTCTGGCGGATTATTTCCTGATTGCAAACGGAAACAACCGAAACCAGGTGCAGGCAATGGCGGACAATGTAGACGAACAACTCACCAAAGCCGGCTATTCCTTAAAAAGCATGGAAGGCTATCCGACCGGAAACTGGATCTTGATGGATTACGGCGATCTCGTCGTACATGTGTTTGACCGTCAAAACCGACTGTTCTATGATCTCGAGCGTATCTGGAGAGACGGCGAGCAGATCGACGTGGATGCTTTTCTGGAAGAGAAGTGTGATTAATTCCTTTTATATCACGAACAGAAAGGGAAAAACCTGCAAATGGTTTTTCCCTTTTATCGTGAATAAGAGATAAATCTGAATGCGCCTCAAAAAACAGTTTTTACATCTGTATTGTAATTCCGACAAGAAAGGATTCCTCACCAGGAACAAGATCGAGATCACCGCCATGGCCTTCAATGATTTTTCGGACAGAGGAAAGCCCGATTCCATGATCCGCGGATGCGCCCTTTCGGGAGAGGAATGTTTTTCCCTCCTGCAAGGCCAGACCGTCGTAAGTGTTTTCAATCTTCAAAAAGTACATATTTCCTCTGGTTTCGCCTGCAATGAAAACGCGGCGCACCCCTTGCTTTTGGCGACTGCACGCCTCAACGGCATTGTCCAAAAGATTGCCCAGCACCGTACACAGTTCCACATCGGTAAGCGGCATCTGATCGGGAAGATCGAGCCGCACCTGAAATTCTGTCCCTTGTGTCTGCGCCATGCCGTAGTAGTATTCAATCAGCGCATTTACGACGGGATTTTTGCAGAACGCAACATGGGAGTGACCCGATGATGCCGCAACCTGTTCCTCTACCTGTAACAGGAAGGAGCAGATCTCTGTCTGCCCATGTTCAGAGGCCATGCGGTCTATGGTGCGCAGATGGTGTTTGATGTCGTGGATCAGCCTTCTGTTTTCTTCCGCTGCTTCAGAAACCTGACGGCTGTATTCGGTCTGCATAGAAAGCTGACGAATGACCTGCTTGCGTTCTTCCTGAAAAATCAGGCTGTTTCCATATCCTTCTATCACATCGCGCCAGAGGGAATAACCGATGGCGGCTGCTATGAAAAAGCTGCCCCATTCCAAAAACCAACCACCGATAACCGGCTCATAAACCGGCAGAAGGCGATCCCATATAAAGGCGCAGGTTGCGGCTGCCGCAGCATAGAAGATCGGCCTGCTCCGTTTTTCTCCTCTGTGAATGGCAAGCACAGCGATGATAAGCAGATAGAGCGCAGATGCCGCCTTATAACAAAAGACCGATGCAGAGAAGAAACGAATAGCTCCAAGGGAGAGATGGGAAGCCATCATGCCATACAAAAACGCATATACCAGGAAGGCAGCGCCCACCCCATTACTGATGGCCGCAGGCAGGAAGCCCGGCCTGCATATCCGGTTTTGCAGAACTACGATCAGCCAGGTAACCAGATAGATACAGAATAGTTCCATCGTGTACCAGGGGAATACGGGAACCGCAGCCAGCATATGAAGCACAGGATAGGATGACAGGCCGCACATGGCAAGGCAGATCAGTCCGAACAGGAATGTATTTTTCTGTTTCATCCGGCGGCTGAAATAAAAGGACAGCAGCGCACAGACAAAGGTAACCGTACAGCCAAAAAGGCAGAATGCAAACCGGATTCCTCTGGTAGTATTTACCGCCAGCATCGTTCCGAAAGCAGGCGGATAGACAATCCCTCCGTAAAAGTGGTCATAGTTGCTGACCGCTATGGTGAGTGTGACCGGTTTTCCGCCATAAAAAGTGACCATGCGGTTTTGAACCAATGGCGTCCCCTGTGCCGGTTCCCCCATTTGCAGGATCAGGTCATGATCCAGATAAAGGTTGTAAGCAGAAAACACTTCCGGGATTTCCAGCGCATATGTTTCCTTCCGTTCCGGCAGAAAGAATGTCATCTGATAAGTCCCGCAGCCATAGGGAGAAGGGTTTGCAGGGCTGGAGAAATTGGTCTGCTCTCCAATGGAAAGGTAGCGCATATAATGGCTTTCATCTTGTATTTCTTCCGGGGTCAAAAGCGCGTCAGGATAAAACGCCCAGCCGGATACCAGAAAGCGCACCGGTGACTTTTGAAGTTCTTCCTCAGAAAGCGCCAGAATCCCATTTGCCGCTTGGATTGTGTTCTGGCTATATTTATTATTGAACTGATACAGACCAAGAAAAAACAGGGATGAGCACAGGCAGACCATACATAAGGCAGCATATTTTTTTACCGCAGAAGATACCATCTTATTTTCGCCTCCTCCTTAGGAAAAACACACCGGCAGACAGAAGAAGCAGACAGGCCGGAATCAAAAAGAATATGGACGACCAGCTGTGCTCTGTGTCGGCAGCATGTGCCAGGGAAGCGGTATCTTCCTTTCCCACAATGGTGTAAGTCCCTGTATGGCTGATCTGAAAGGAGGCGGCTTTCGCCGTATCGTCATAGCCGGTCATGGGAACTTCCACGCCGCTTTCATCACAAAGGAACAATGTGCCGGCTGCCGGGTCATTTGGATAGGGCAGCATGACAGAAACATCCGGCACGGAGTTGAGCACAGTTCCATTGATGGAAAACGAAAAAGAAAAACCGCCATCCGTATCCTTTTGGATGATGACTTCAATCTGATCTTCGTTTTGGATACCCTCCGGCAAGGCGTCTTTGGGTATGCTGATAGTGATTCCCTGTTTGGAAAAGACGGCTCTTTGCGCCCCTGTTTGCAGCATCATCAAAAAGCGTGTGCCGGAAATCCGGTCAGTGGTTTCATCGAAGAACTCTGAAAAAGCAGAGTTTTGGGAATCTGCGACTTCCTGGGGAACGGTCATAGCGCTTTGCACCGGCTCTTTCCTGTTTTCCGAAAGCTTCCAGGCAGGATCGGGTACGGTAAGCTCTGAAGCGCCGGCAATCGTCTGCACTTCAGGGGGCAGCTGCAAAGCGGTATCTTCCCCTGTATCACCGTTTGCCTGTTTCGATGGGAAATCGTCTTTATCTATATCTATGGAATCATCGGAATCCATTCCACCGTCATTTGTTACAGGCGGTTTTGGAGGCTTTGTGGAGGGCCTGTCTGAGAAACCGTCATCCTGATCGTCGGTATGTTCGGGAGGCGGCTGAATGATGGTATCAGGTGGATTTCCGCCTGCATCCCCTCCATCCCGGTCGCCATCGTGATACCCTTCAAGGACAATTTCATCTGCGTAGGTAAAGGACAGGATGCCGGTCTGTCCGCCGTCATAATCAACCTGAAGACGGTAACCGCTGCCCGGCGTCAGCAGACGGGTAGCAATCGAGAGCATTTCCCGTCCCACGTAAATGCCATTTTCCAGCTGGTTCCATGAACCGTTGTTTTCGGACAGCCATACGCTGATCTCATCCAGTCCCCCTGGCGGTGTGACCCAGGGAAAATGAAGGTTTCCTCTGGCAGACAGAAAGCAGTTGATGTCTGGTCTATCCGAAGCCTGAACAGAAACAGGAATTGAAATTTCAGGGAAATCGACACGATCTGCAAATATGGTATTTTCCGGTGCAGTCAGCCTTCCTGCTGCATGGTACAGTCCCACAGTATTCAGATCAATACCAGAAAAATCCCATTCCACCACAGCGGTGTAGCTGGTTCCATTTTCCGCATAGCATTCCAAATAGTAAGGGGAAAAGGCAAACAAATTTTCCAGCGTTTCGGTTTCGCTGCCCTGTTGAACCGCAAACGCGTCCGTATAAGGATACCATTGCTCTATGGAGGTGATGACAGCAGGCGGCATTTCTTCCACCCGGACGGAAATCTGAAGCTCCTGCAAGACAGCTTCACCAAAGGCATACCCCTCCGGCAGTTCAATCCGGCCTGCTGCGATATATTCGCCTGGAGTGGTCTGGTCAATGGCCGAAAAATCCCATACGACAGGAAATGTTTCCTGCCGGATTTCTTCACCTGCTGTTACAGTGGCGCAGACGGTTTGATACTGAAGGGCCAGCTGATAAATTTCCTCCAGGTCATCATCAGACGGTGTGGTTCTAAGGGGCAGGGTAAAAGCCGGCAGGGAGAGCAGTTCGCCTTCATTTTGTATTTCTGTGACAAGGATGAGGGATACTTCTTCCGATGCTTCCGGTGTTTCCGGGGTTCCGCTATCCAGTGTCTCCGGAGCCTTGCTTTCTAAACCCGGCGGATTCTCCCTTCTTTCATCGGCATTGGCTGGGGTTGCAGTTTCAGCGGCAAATGCGGGGATACTGCCGGTGAAGCAGAGAAAACAGGCCAGACAGCCCCCCAGAATACGCCTGTGTATTTGCTTTATTCTCATACGATACCCCCCATTCCAGAGAAAACATATTGACGGTAGGTTTCCCGCAGCTGTTTTCCATTGCGGAGGGCAATCGGAAGTTCCTCCCCGTTTATCAAACGGAAGGCCTGGCTGTCAACATGGCTGATATAATCCATGTTGATTAAAACGCCCCGGTAGCAGGGCAAAAAACGCTTGTCCTTCTGCAATGCGGCAGTAACCTCCTGAAAGCCTCCGCTTACCGGTATCACGCGTTCCGCCGTATGAATCCGTGTCATACGGTTTTGATAATCTATGTATAGAATTTTCTCTGTGGGAAGTTCCAGCTTTTGACGGTCAGCCATAACCGAAAGTGTCATCACTTCATAGGGCGGTTTTAGCTGGCACAGCTCCATCGCTTCTTCAAAATCTGCCTGATGGAGCGAAAGCGGCTTCAGCAGATAATAGCTGGCAGACAGGCTGTACCCCATCCGGGCATAATCTTCTGTAATGGTCAGAAAAACGATCTTACAGAGCCTGTTTTTCTGGCGCAGCCTTCTGGCGGCCTCTATTCCATCCATGTTCTCCATATAGATGTCCATAAAGACAAGCTGAAAATTGACCTGGGCGGCAGCTTTCAGAAAATTCTCTCCGTCCTCAAATTCTGTCAGCGTATAGTCCAGCTGATGCTTTTTCATATAATTTTCCAGGCAGGCAGACAGTTCTTCTCTGTCCTCTGCTCTGTCATCCACAATCGCAATCTGCATCGTGCCATCTCCTTTGCACAATAATCCAATATTAGTATAACATAAAACCGCAGGAAAAAACTTGCGTCTTAAACAGGAAACCTGCGTCTTAAACAAAGTCGGTTGCATTTCTCTTGACAAGATGCTATCCTAATTATACTACCAGACTTTCCGATGAGAAGGTCTGGTTTTTTTATTTTCAGGAAAGGAGGCTCAGCATGAAAATCGCACTTTGTACGGAGCTGAGAAATGTGGAATGGTTTGAAAGCAGGCTGCGCTCCCTTTTTGATGGGGATGGGCAGCTTGCGATTGACGAATTGTGGAATGAGAACCAGCTTGCTCAGGCACTCCGGCGAAGCCGCTACCATGCGGTTGTCATCGCCATGACCGGAGCAAAGGGACTGGAGGCTGCCATTCAGGCGAAGCAGCTGGCACCGGAAGTACCGCTTGTCTGGTGGACTGATGATGAAAACTTCGCCTTGATTGCGTATCACCTGCGTATCTCTGCGTTCCTTTCGGCAGACTGCTCCGATCAGGAGCTATATGAGGCGATAAAACCCATCATGAAATGGAGGTGCGAACATGCGAATTGCGCTATGCAGTTATAGCCAGAAAGAAAAAGAAACCGCTTTGCTGATGAAGCTGGGCAAAGTAGACCGCTTTGATAACGGCGTGTTTTGTACCTATGCCATGCAGCGGGATGGGCCTTATGATGCTGTGGTGGTCATGGAGGACGGAGCCAGGGGGATGAATTTCTGCATGAGCATACGAGGGTACAGCAGGGATGTCCCTCTCCTGTGGATCAGCGACCAGGCAGAGTTTGAACCCCAAAGCCGCAGGATGCAGGCGGACACCTTTTTGGTAAAGCCTGTGACGGAATATCAGCTGCGGGAGGCAGTATCCCGGCTGCTTCAGGGAAAAGGGTAAAAGAGAGGAGTTTACATGAAAAAGAAAAACACCATGCCAGAGAAGGATTGGCAGCAGACCCATGAAAAAATCAGGTGGAGGGAGCTGCGTAAGCGCATACTTGTGATGGGCTTGACCGTTGCGATGGTTGCCAATACTGTAGACCTGTCCGCACTCTCGGTTTCTGCAAAGACCGATGAAAGTGAGACAGGTAAAACGACTATTGTTTCCTTTGAGGAGCTTTCAAAGGACATCACGGAGCAGACCCTGCCCATCGGTGCGCTTGAGAGCGACATCAAGTTTCCGACCAGCCTGACCGTTACGGTAGAAAAGACCACGCAGGCGGATGAAAAGGAAGCCGACGATGAAGAAGATGCTTCCGAGACGGGAGATACAGAGAAGGACGATGCGCAGAAGGATGACAGTAATGGAGATACTGCGTCCTCTGATGATAAGAAGGATACAGCATCCTCAGATGAAAAGGATGGCGATTCCGGCAATGCGGATGCTTCCGATAAGTCTGGTACTTCTGACAATGGAAATGCAGATACAAAGGATTCGGATACATCAAAGGATTCTGGAAATTCTGACAAATCAAACAACCCAAATGGCTCTAGCAGCTCTGATACAGAGGATACACAGGCACGTGCCGACCTACCCTCTGCTTTTGGTGCGCTTATTGGCCAGATGGCGGATGCCCTTCTGCCGCATAAACTCATAGTACACGCGGCAGAGAAGGACGATGCCTCTGACACAGCAGCCACATCCGACGGTGCAGACAATGCAAAGAAAACCGACACAGCATCTACATCCGATAATGCAGACAGTGTAAAGACGACAGGCAGTTCTGACGCAGCAGCTTCCTCTGAGACAGAGACAACGACGGAGAAAATCCGTCTGGAAAACATCAAGTGGGAGCTGAATGTGGAAGAGAGCGACGCAGAAGAATTTGACAGCAGTGAAGTGTCAAACGGCTTCTGCTATGCCTACACGCCGGTACTGCCGGATGAGGATGGAGACGGCAACCAGCTCGTATTGGGTAAAGACGTGGAGCTTCCGACCATCTATGTGCTCGTAGGCGAATATGGGATTGCGCTGCTGGCTGATGGAACGATTGAAGTAACAGAAATGAAAGCTGACGGGACTGTACAGAAAAAATACAACGCTCAGGACCTTGCAACATGGATTGGCGGGCATGGAAACGCAAACCTGGAAAAAGTTTCCATTAAACTGTTGAATGATGATGCCTCCATAACAAGTGCGCTTACCATTGGTACCGGTTTGGCAAAAGAGATAGAGCTGGATTTGAATGGCCATACATTGAAACTGGCTGACAATGCGCGTTTATATTTTAAAAGAGCAAATATAACAATTACCTCGTCCGGCTCGAATGAGGGAACAATTACAGGCAACTATCAATATGGGCAAAATAGATTCAAAGGAGATGGACTGATAACTGTAGATAGCGTGCTGAAAATTGAGCATGTCACAATCAAAAATGCTGGAACCGGTTCCACAGTTGCGATGTGGGGAGGTGCGACCTGTACCATTGACGAAGCAAATATTAGTGGAAGTAATGGTAGTCAGGAAGGCGTCATTACTATTTGTGACAGTAACGCCTGTACAATTACCAATACGAAGGTGACCGGAAACGTTAAGCTTAAATATGGCGCTATTATGTTTATGGGCAGCTGCTCCGACTGTATCATTGGCGGCGGCGCAGTTATTGAAAACAATAACAAGGATTCTCGCTGCATCGGTGTTTACGATAATAGTAGCATTAAAATTACAGTTAAAAAAGGCGCTACTTTAACAGCGAATGCTGGCAACCGTATTATAATGGATAACGAATATAAAAAGTTAGCTGTAAACATTGAGGGTGGAACCTTTAATGGACGTCTTAGATTACCCGACAACAGCCAGATTGCAGAGGGAACCTTTACCCCTGCCCAAGCCTCAGGCAATGCGATTTGGGTTAATAATCCTAAGAAAACCCTGCAGGACCTTCTGAAGGTCGGCTATACCTTAAAGTATGATGATGGTACCTATGCAGACCTAACAGCCAGGTGGACAGAAGAAGGGAGAAAGGTAACGGCTGTTAAAAGTCCGCTCTATTTCACGACGCATCCTACGATTTCAAGCGGAGCGGAAACTGTGATGGAAAACTATACCGCTGCCGAGGCGCCGAAGCTAACCGTAAAAGCGGAATCTGGCAGTGGCAGTATCTCCTACCAGTGGTATGCTGATAAAACAATAAATGGGACAACAACCAAAGTAAAACAAACGGGGCAGGATGCAACATCTGCGACCTACAGGATTCCTACAGGACTTTTGGCAGGCACTTATCAATACTACTGTGTAGCGACCTGCGGTGAATATACGGCGACCTCCAAAAAGGCTGTCTTTACGGTAGAAGAAGGTGTTGCGGAAGTTACGGTAGGTGGGAATACAAAACGTTATGCAACACTTACGAAAGCAATAGCTGCAATGAAAGATGCAGTAGATGCTGCTGATGCAGACCTTGAAATTACGTTGAAAATCCTGAAAAATATTTCTGAGACAGGAAGCGAGTGGAAAATAGATGGGGGTACAAAAAATGTCAGCTTTTGTATGGATCTCAATGGCTGTACCGTTACAGGAAAGGGTCTTTATATCACTGGCGAAGGTGTGGAGGCAGTCTTTAAAGACGCAGGCACGGGACAGAATGGAACACTGATCGCCCCAGTTTCTATTCAGAACAAAGCAAAGCTTACGGTAGAGAATGGTAATTATAAGGGTGTCTTGAGGTTTTTGGGTGGTGCGGCTGCAAAGCTAAAAGATGGTTATTACAGCAACAGTATTTATATTGGAAAAGCTAGTGAGATGCACAATACTGATATTTCCTGTACAATTACCGGAGGTACGTATGAGGGAGAAGAGGTTCTGGTATGTGGAGGTGCCACCCTTAGCGTATCCGGAGATACTGCAAAGATAAAGGCTCTGCATATAGACCACAGAGAGTTTAGCCAGATAAAACGTGCAAAAGTAATGCTTTCAGGTGGTGAGTATGGAGAGATTGCTCTGAGCAATTTTGGTAAAAATGATGATTCTCTGCTTGATAAAACGCAGGGTTATGCTATTGCGGATACGCTGGAAGAAGGCTATGCTTTTTATTCAGCCGGTATTAAGACCGATATAAGCAGAACGGATAGAAGTCAGGGCAGTGTAAAAGTGCTTCGCGCTGACATGCCGGAGGATACATCTCAGGCCGTTGTAAAGTTTCAGATAGAAAAAAATAGCGGTGAGACAAAAACGATGTATTTCCTGACATGGGATGCAGCAATGTTCTATCTGGAAGAATCGAAAGAGCATCAAAAGAATGAAGAATACAAGTTATGGAAGAAGCTGGAAATCCTGCTGCTGAAGGATACGATAGCAGGTAAGAGTATAAACAAGATGCTCGATAAAGTATATTTGCCGGCTGAGATAACGCTGCGTTCAGAGGGTGATGAGCCACATACCTTGACGGGTAAGGGAAACTACCTGTTTATGACAGGGAGACAGGATGTTACCATAGAAAATATAAACGTGGTCGGAAACATAAGCTTTCCTGGTGATACCGCTGTACTGCGGCTGGGCGAGGGTGTAGCTGGACTAGAGAATGTAACGGTTCCTTCTGGCAAGGCTGAGATAGTTATAGAGAAGGGAGCAGAAATACCTAAAACGTTTACAGGAGGTGGAGGTAATCTGAATGTCAGCATCTACTGTAATCATGACTCTGCTGATTTTTCCAGCAAAATAACGCAGGGAGCTGGCGCATTTAAGATATGGTTCCCGATAGAGCTGGGTGGTATCGCTCTGCCTACAGGTGGAGAAAATGACACGAATGTCACACAGAGGGACGGTGTAACCTACGGACTGTACAGCAATGGAGGTACGACGGACCAGAAAATTAAGGTCACGGGTGAGGTCTGCTCTTATGAGCCTTATGGCGGCAATGCAGTAACGATAAAAACGACAGACCTTTCCTTCACGATGCCGTCTTCTAAGGCAACCCTTAAGGCACATACGAAGGATGACTATGGCTATTGCAGCAACTGCAAAAGGACTGACCTTGTGGAAGCCTATAAGAAAAGCAGACTGATAATTGAGGGTCTGGAGGGACGTATTTACGATGGCTATCCGCAGGTAATGACGGGCATTACACTGATGACTGCAAACGGAGATGTAAAGCTTACCGGACCAGAATACAAATCTGGAAAAGAGCTGGCACAGAACTCCACAGACTCTGCCAATGCAGACATTACAAATGCAGATTATACGGTAGTCTATGAAAACAACATTAAATGTAATGAAAATAAAGAGTCAACTGATGCGCCTACAGCGATAATTACCGGATGCGGCGCTTACTATGGTACGGTTGCATTTAAGTTTGCAATCGGACAGGGTGAGATGCAGGTAACAGGCGCTACGGCAGCTGCGACAGAGTATGATGGAAAGGCGCATACGGCATTGGCTGACAGTGATGCGATAAGTGTAACGCTTAAAGCGGATAAGTATGATGCGAATGCACATATTCCGGTAACAGACGGTTATATTGCGCCCTGCACGGGTAAGACGCTTGCAAAGGATGGGTTTGACAGTGAGTATATGGATACATTTCCGCTGCAAATAACTTGCAAAGGGGCAGATGGAAAGGCGTATGGGGACGCGAATACCTATACGGTTACCAATGCAGGCAGCTATCCTTTTACGATTATGGTCATGGCGGAAAATAATAGTTGTCCGTCTGTTGAGATGTCGCTGACAGCGGAGATTACGCCGAGAGATTTAAGTAAGTTATCAATTCCTTCTACCTCGCTTAGTGGCTGTGCTTACTACACCGGAAAGCCGTATTCTTTTGATGACCTTGTCTGGGAAGCTGCAGACCTTAAAAAGATCCTGACAGACAGCGGCGTTACAGGTGCGGATGGCGGCAGCTATGTTCTGGTAAAGGACACAGACTTTACGGTAACGGAGGAAGACACGACCGGACCCACTACAGATGCAAAGCCGGCAAAGCTTAACCTTACCGGCAAGGGCAATTATACGGGAAATGCGGCGATACGCTTTGAGATTCCGTATGCCTTTACGCTGGCGCAGACTCCGGTTTCTGGCACTGATAAATGGTACAGGGCGGATGTGCCTGTAAGCTTTGCGATTGATGACCAAAATGACGCATCTCAGATTTTATACAGAAACAGTAAAGCTGCTGCTTCAGATTCCTGTCTAAACGGCAGCGTGGAGATTTATGAAGGTCTTGAGGCGGCGGTTGCAGGCAAAAATCCGGGCTATACCTTCACGCAGGAGGGTAAAAATACGGTAACGCTCTATGGAAAGGATACGGCAAAGGGCTGTCTTTCCGAGCCGGTGGAGGTAACTATCTGCATTGATAAGAGCGCGCCGACCTGGGCGGATAAGGATGGCGTGGCGGATGGTTATGGTATCCAGATTAAGGAAAACTGGTTTCGGTCGCTTTTGAACACCATCAGCTTTGGCTATCTTTATAATGATGCAACACTGGATATTAAGATACAGGCAAATGATAAGAAAGCCGATGTGGCTGAGGTCAGCGGCATTTCCAGGTATTGCTATTATGTTGAGAAGGTTTCAGATACGGCGTTGGCATCAGTAAAGACAAAGGATGAACTGGATGCGCTGGCAGCAGGCGGTAAGTTTTCGGAAGTAGCCGCAGGAACAGGCACTATTCTTCCATCATCAGACGGCGCAACCATTTCGGGCAGCCTGAGCAGCGAAGGAAATTACGTGGTCTATGCCTATGCAGTGGATGGTGCGGGAAATCAGAGTGATTATATCTGTACCGATGGCATTGTGGTGGATGCACAGGCTCCTGTAGTAAAAATAACTGACCCGAAAAAAGAAGACGGTACTCTGAAGGATACAGAGGCGATACTCAAGGTTAATTTAAGCGAAGATGCAACGCTGATGTGGTTCTTTGTATCCGAAGGAGTATTTGACGGGGTTACTGACTACACCTACGACGACTGCAAAAGAGATATTGAAAGTTATATGAAAGGTGAGCCAAAGTACCCACAGTTCGCTGTCGAAAACGATGGAAAATGGGCGCCCCGCAATGGGTGGAATTTTAAACCGGACGAAAATCTTTATTGTGGACAATGGGAAGTTCGTACGGAGGGACTTAAGTATAGTAATGCTAACCAAAACTTTGTTGCGAGTTGGACACCTTCAATCTTCAAAACGACAGGAACAAAAGGTGATAATAAAATTGAAATAGGTAATTTTGGAAAGCCGGACGTTTATTTTCCATTGTATCCAAGTAAGAAAACTGCAGTCTGGATAGCAGCCATTGACAAGGCAGGCAATATAACGGCATTAACGGAGCCTGCTATTGAATTTACCACTGCAAAGCCGACTCCGTATGTAAAGACTGCACCGGTTCTTTCCGGTACTTATTGTAATACGGTATCTGCCATGTTTGAAAAGGCAGATATGACAAAGGCAGTTGTGACAGCAGGACTAAACAGTGACACGAAGATTGAGGGTACATGGACTCTGGCATCTGAGGATGCAGATAAGCTTCCGACAGTCGGTACAAGTGAGAAATACACGCTTGTCTTTACACCTACAGGAAGTGATGCAGATACTTATGATTCTGTAACTTGTGAAGTGACACCGGTAGTTTCCAAGAAGCAGATTACCGTAGTGATTGCTGATAAAGAAAAATTCTATGGAGAGACAAACCCTGTACTTACATGGAGTCTTGCCTCAGGTGATGCCTACTTAGACAATGTTTTGGTAGCAGGTGATACCGAAGAAGCACTTGGCATCAGCTTATCAACTACTGCGAAAGGCAATTCAGATGTTGGAACCTATGCAATTACAGGCTCATCAGATAGTGCCAATTATGAAGTATCCTTTACCGGAAGCGGTTCAGATGGCAAGAGTGGCATTCTGACAGTAAAACAGGCAGCAAATAGTTTTACTACAGAACTTAGCTGTTCTGATTATACTTATGCGAAGGATAAGACACCAATACCAAATGCAACAGCAAAATTCGGCACAGTAACTTATAAGTATGCAACAGCAGCTTCAGATGGTACTGCATATACGGCACCTTCAGACGAATCTGCATATACAGATGCCATACCTGTAAATGCAGGAATCTATGCCGTAAAGGCTTATATTGCAGAGACAGGGAACTATGCAGGACTTGCAAGTGATCCGGTCGTATTTACGATTAACAAAGCAGCTGAGCCGACCATAGCTGGTGAGGAAAGGAGTTATGCATATTCAGCCGGTTCAGACGGCAAGACAATCGGTGTGGATATTGCAGGAAAGCTCCCGACAGATAGGGGAACTACAGCATACGCATTAACAAATACGTATAACGAGCAGCTTTTGAGTGATGTAGCAGTAGATCAAGACGGAAAACTGACCTATAAAGTGAAAGAGGCAGATGAATCTCAGGTTGGAGCTACAGCTACAATCACAGTGACAGCTTCTATGCTAAATTACGAAGATGCTGTATATACTATGACAATCAAGATTACGGATAAGAAGCTTGTTACATTAAAGAGCGGAAATACGGTATCTGTAAATGGAAGCAATGCACTTACATATGGAGACAAGCTTTCTAAGCTTAGCTTTAGCAGTGTTACCTTTGTGGAAGCAGATACAGACACCGAAGTAAAAGGAACACTCAAATGGGCTGATCCGGATTGCATACCGACTGCAGGAACGACACAGGCGGGCTGGGTATTCAAGCCTGATGACAGCAAATATTACGAGGACCTTACCGGAACAGCGGCTATTACAGTAGCCAAGGCAACACCGGCAGTAGTAACAGTTCCAACTGTAGCAGAGCGTGAATACAATCCTGCTGTTGCACTAGCTGATTCAGATATGACAGGCGGCAGTGTGACCGGGGCAGATGGCAATTCACTTGCCGGAACATGGAGCTTTACAGGAAAGAATATCATTCCGACTGTAAATAATAAAGGCTATCAGGCAGTATTCACACCTGATGACGCTGACAACTACAATACAGTAACAAGAACAATAACAGTTAAAGTAACTAAAGCAACACCGGTAATTGCACAGAAGCCGACAGCAGGCGCACTTACCTACGGACAGAAACTTTCGGACAGTACCCTGACCGGAGGAAAAGCGGCTTATCAGACAGCAGATGGAACTGAAATCACAGGAACATTTGCATGGAAGAACAGCAGCAGCACGCCTACAGCAGCAGACAGCAAAAAGACAGAGTATGATGTAACATTTACACCATCAGACAAGGATAATTATAATGCTGTTGATACAAAGCTTACAATCACTGTAAATAAGGCAGCTCAGGCACCGAACATGCCGCAAGCCGCAATGGCTCCGGCACACAGCACAAAGAAGGTTGGCGATATTATGCTTCCGGATGGATGGAGCTGGCAGGAGGCTGATAAGGACACGGCACTTGTAGTTGGTGTGGCAGTGACAGCGAATGCAATTTATACAGGAACTGACAAGGGCAACTACGAGACAGAAAGTGTAAGCATTACGATTACAAGAAGCGAATGCGATCACACACATACTGAAATACGGAATCAGCGGGAAGCAACCTGTACGCAGACCGGATACGCAGGAGATACCTATTGTACGGACTGTGATAAACTGCTGAGTACCGGAAAAGAGCTGGCAGCATTGGGACATGATTATAAAGCAACCGTGACAAAGCAGCCAACGACAACAGAGGAAGGCATCAGAACCTACACCTGCACCAGATGCAACAGCAGCTACACAGAGAGCATTGCGAAGCTGCCGGAGGAAAAGCACACTCACAACTATACGGGAAGCATTACGAAGGAAGCAACCTGTACAGAGGCAGGGGTAAGGACGTATACCTGTTCTTGTGGAAACAGCTACACGGAGAATATTCCGGCAACAGGACACAGCTATGTATCAAAAGTGACGAAGGCTGCAACGACAACAGAGGAAGGCATCATGACCTACATCTGCTCCAAGTGCGGACACAGTTACACACAGCCGATCGCTAAGATTAAGTCCGATGACAGCAACAAGGATAATGGCAGCCAAAACCAGAAACCGCAGTCTGGCACAGACAATGGTAATCAGAATCAGAAGCCACAGCCTGATACGGATAATGGTAATGAAAAAGGAGATTCAATTAAGCCATACATCAAGGACGACAGCGGCAAGGAAGGCTGGGATGTTATCAAGCCACAGCTTGAAGAAGCTAAGTCAGGCGATACAGTAACAGTTGTCATGAATGGAACGACGGTAGTACCGAAAGATGTAATTGACAGTATCAAGGGCAAAGATACAACACTTGTTCTGGATATGGGAAATGGCCTTTCCTGGAAGATTTATGGAAAGGATATTACTGATGCAGCTGGAGATATTGATTTTGATGTGACAGTCGGAGCCGACGCCGGAAAATCCATTCCTGTGGATGTGATCAATAACGTGACCGGGGAACGGTATTCCATGAACCTGACATTTGCCTATGACGGAGAGTTTGGATTTACAGCCACACTGACCGTCAACATGGAATCAAAGAATGCAGGACTGTATGCGAACCTGTTCTACTACAATGAACAGACCGGAGAACTGGAATTTATCAGCGCCGGACAGATTGATCCGGATGGAAATGTGGAACTTGTATTTACCCATGCATCAGATTACACGATTGTTGTTGATGCCAAGATTATGAGTGATAACGGTCAGGCAGACAACAAATCTGATGAAACCATTCCTGCACCTAAGACAGATGACAGCACTTCAAAATATGCATGGAATAATACGATAATCATTATTATAGGTATCTGTATTATACTGATTGTTTTTGGAGCCGTATTCTATGTAAGAAAAAAGAGTGGTTCTGAGGAAGAATAAGTATCTGACATAGTAATTGAATAAAAGTGGGAACGTGGGAGCGTACTGGCAAAGGGTGTAACAGTATAAACATGACAAGCGGTGTATGTCTTGATGAAGAGACGTATGCCGCTTATTTGCGTCAAAAATGATAGAAAATAATTTCAAAAAATTTGTAAGATTTTGTCGAAAACTGTCACGTATACAGTGAAGGGAGATTTTAAGCATGAGTAAGAGTAAGGAAATCAGATTGCTGAATGACAGACTTGATTATTACACAATGGAGGCTGAGGATGATCAGTTTGACGCAGAGGAAGTGATAAGATTATTGAAAAGACTGGATGAACTGGAGCCATTACCAGAACCGGATATGAGTGCCGAGGAATCGTTGGAAGCATTCTGGGAATATGTGAAGGAGCGAGAGCGTGAAGAAAAAATTATAGCTGGAAGATAAAGTGTGGGTAAGTTACCTGACTTTTGAGATAGGAAAAAAAGGTCAAAAACTTATCGACAACCGACCTACCACATGATATAATCCCATCTTTGACACTTTGTAGAGTGAAAAACAGCCATAATCGAGACCGTTTCAAGTTTTGTGTAAACGTTAAAAACTGATATAAGATTTGTGAA
>ERZ780228.1213-NODE-1213-length-17618-cov-5.867904_pt1 | contig 17618 bp, 17 predicted proteins | sample MGYA00511015_ERZ780228 | MGnify/ENA primary metagenome ERZ780228 (study PRJEB29588, sample SAMEA2161897) | human gut metagenome | biome: human gut; feature: human-associated habitat; material: faeces | place: Denmark | collected 2008/2010 ...
TACCAAAAAAGACCGATATTCAGATTTTTAAATCTTGAATATTCGGTCCTTTTTTATTAAGCTGAAACTTCTTTATCCGTTACAGCGCCTTGTTGTTTAATAATGTCATGTACATCAACAATTGTTTTCTTGATTTTACACCAAGCTTACTATAAATATTACGATTGTGATACTTTAATGTATTGTCTGTAATATTTAATGTTTCTAGAATATCCTTACTTGAACATCCTTTCACATAGAGATTTAAGATCTCTTTTTCTTTGCGTGTCAGTGTCGCAAGACATTCAAGGAAACGTTTATATTCTTCTTCATCTACATCGGCTTCACGTTTTTTTGCCAGACGCTCAACTTCCACCCTTGCCTTATCATATTCTCTTTGAATGAGTTCATGTTCATTTTCAATTTGTTCAAGCTTCTTGCGATTTTCCTGCATTTCTAGCTCAAGCGTCAACATTTTATTCTCAACTTCATAGTCTTTTGAAGATAAGAAATCCAAAAGATCATCAATTTCTTGTACATCATAGCGCATACTGTTTTTATTGTCTTTACGCAGCTGTTCTAATCCTTTTAGAATTGGGGACAGGTATCTTTGACTGAAGAAGGAACATCCTAAAAATACAAATAATAATAGGACAATGGTAAAGAAGAATAATTCAATATTACTTTTTACGATGGCTCGATTGTAGTCAGAATCCAAAATCATAACATATGTTGAATAGGTTTGATTCTTGGAAATTTTGACAGTATTCTTAACCCCAATATAATTACGATTTTTACTTATGATTCTCAATAAGTTGTTGCCAATAGGCTTAATGGAAAGATCTCCATTTGGCATATAATAGAATCCGTTTTGGCTTCCCGTACTAAAGCCTTCATTTGTGACGATTGAATCGGAGTCTGGCACTAAAAGACACGTTAAATGGTTGAGAGTTGAGGGCTGGGGATGTGCAAATTTAAACCAGCTTTGTGAAATTTCAAAACCACAAAGACCATAGAAGGTATCATCCTTTCCAACTAAAGGAACACGTAATAGGGCGATTCTTTCACCTGTGTATGGCAATTGAATAATATTTGATAGGGAATAATCAAAGTTCCCTTTTTTTAATTCTTCATAATCGGGTACAAGTGTAATATCAAATTCCTGTCTCCATTTACGATGTGGCATGATGCCATGTTTTTTGCCGATATTGGCAATTCCACGATATAAAATCAAGTCTTCCTTTGAATAGGACATTGTCGTTTTTTGAAGATACACACCACTTCGTTGTGTCTGCGCATTATCCAAAGTGGAATTGATTGTCGTATCTAGTTGTACATAAGCTCCTGAACAATTAGATCGTTCAAGATATTGTCCTAAAGGCTGAATCATATCGTTTTCTAAAGAATAGATGGCATTGGGATTGTCCTGCAGCTGTTGAAAGGTTAATCCTTGATTCGCTAGGGTTGTTTCTAATATAGCTTCCATATTATCAGCCAGTGCGATATTCATAGAGGCCAAGTCATCCCAATAATTTTCCATATTCTTTGTGAAGTATTCACTTTGAATGGATAGTTTTTTATGAAAATCTTGTTCGGTCGTTCCAAGTCTTCCAAATAGGAAGAGTCCCATTAATAAAGTAATACTGATGGTAGTCACTAGAAAGAACATATATACGAAAAGCTTTCGTTTCATGGATCTTTCTTTTGATTTAAAACTTAATTGCATAGGCTAACCTCAAGAAAGACTTTTTAAAATATTCATTGCTTCATCTACAATTTCATCAATATCTTCACCGGCATTAGCTCGTGCTTGCCATTCTTGTTGGTGGCTTCTTACTTGATCATAAAATGCATAGGCCTTTCTAGAAATCGCATTTGGAACCTCTCTAGAAATAACGGTATAGTCGGATTTCATTTCGGTGATTGTATTGTATAAAGATTGTGTTTCTTCATCTTTAAACTTTTCATTTTTTAAGTTTTTAAATGCTTTTTTTGTGACTGGCATGTAACCTGCTTGGATCACAAAGTCCATGTTTCGTTTTGGTTCCACAAGCCAATGTGCAAAGACACTAGCGGCTTCTTGTTTTTGTTCTGTAGTCTTATAGGCACATAATCCAACACCAGCTTGTGTCATGAGGGCATGGTCTTTATCGGCCTTTGGATAAGGCAGGGCAATCGCATTTAATGGTTCCGTTGTATTATCTGGATATGTAACGATGTCATTTAAATAGAGATAGGCTGCACTACTGGATACACCAATGAGTGTTTCTCCGGTTGTAAGTTCTGTGCTTGAATAGAAATCTGAAGCAGAAATATGGCCTTTGATCAATGGTTCTAGAAAGGTTCTAAAGGCTTCTTTAAAAGCAGGATCCTCCGTATTGTACCAGCCATTCTCTGTAAACATATTCTTTGTTCCTAATGCGATCGCATAAGATTCAATGGAATTTAATAGATAATCAAAGCATAATAACGGCTTTCCATTTGACCATTCATAATATTTTTCGGCTACATCAAACGTTTGATTCCAAGTGTCAAAATCATTTAATGAAACAGCGGTATCGTTAGAAAACTTTTCAAATTGTGTACCATTCATAAATAAAACGATTGTTGATTTTGATAATGGAAGATCCACAAGCTTATCTTCTAGCATTCCAGCATCTAAAAACTCATCAACAAAATTTGAAATTTCCTTCTCTGTAAATACATCATTCCATACAACACTCTTATCTAAGCCTACCTGTTTGGCATTATGAATATGTCCTGTATAAAGATCTGGCATTGGATCTGCACCTGGTTCTTTAGATAAACTTTCTTCAAGCTCAGAACCAATTTTACTCGCATTGGTTATTTTTGTGACATTAATTATAATGCCCTTGTCCTTGCCTTCTGTTTCATTGAATTCAGCAATCAATTGATTCATTGGAGAATTGGCTTGTTCTCCATAAACATGCCACATTGTCAGGGTCACGGGGTTATCTTTATCGAGTAAAGATTTTGATGAACACCCATATAGATTGCATAGGCCTAGACCAAATACTAATAAATATTTTATAACTTTTTTCATGATTTTCCCCTTTATTTACCGCAGTTCCCACCCTTTTTAAGTTTTGGGGTGGGGTAAATTTTATAATACTTTCTATAATGAAAATGTAAGTTGATTACATAAGTTTTGAAAGTGCTTTCTAAATACAATATAGCACAAGTAAACAAGTCAATCAAATGAAGAAAGGAGGGAAATGAAATGGGGTTGTTTTCTAAAAAGGAATGTGATGTGTGTAAAAAGAAGATGGCATTGATGGAAGGTTATAAATGTGCGGATGGTACGATCTGTAATGACTGTAAGAAAAAAATGTCACCATTATTTACAGACTACAAAAACACAACAATAACACAGATCAAAGGGCAGCTAACATATCGTGAAGAAAACGCACAAAGAGTCAAAGCGTTTGTGGCAGCTGAAACGTTTGGTGAGTATCCAAAGGTAATGGTTGATCGAAAGCACAACTGGTTTGTCGTGACAAAGGCAACAAAGCTTAGTGATGAAAATCCAGATGTGTTTGACTTAAGTGACATTCAAAATGTTTTGGTAGAAATTGAAGAGAATAAGCGAGAACTTCATTTCACAAATAAGAAAGGGAAGACATGTTCCTATAAACCAGCAAGATACGAATTTACGTACCAATTCAAGGTAAATATTCAAATGAATCATCCATTCATCAAAATGATTTCTTTGAAGATTACCAAAGAGGATGTCAAGATCATTTCAGAAATGCAGGATAAAGAAGTAATGGTACAGTCAAACGAAAAGTATCAGGAATCTTTACAGGTGGCAAACGCATTAAAGGATGCGCTTGAATCATAATAATGCACAGAAAAGGAGGAATCATATATGGCAAATACATGTGCAATTTGTGGTGCTACAATTAATGTTTTACAATCACAGAAATTAATGGATGGAAATTATATTTGTACAAAGGGTTGTCGTGCAAAGGGATTAAAATATTACGACTATGTTCATTCTGATTTAGATAATGTCAAGGACCATATTCATCAAACTGAGGTGGGTACAAAGGTTTGGCAAGATTTAATGGAACCTTTGAAAAAAACACGTGATAAAAATCAAAAGATGCAGTCTTTCCACCCTATTTATATTGCACCAAGTCTAGGTTTGATTGCGGTTATTGAAGCTCGTGGAGGTTTGTTTAATACAAAAACATATGCGTGTGTATATCGTCTAGAAAATCTTCAGATTTATAAAACCGAAAATATGCCAGCTAGAACGAGTGGTTCGGACAAAGATAAAAAGTGTGTTCACTTAGGCTTTGTACATACAAAAGGTTTAAATGATGTCTATATTCCATTTGATGATGAAACAAGATGTCATCAATGTGTAGATTATCTAAATAAATTGTTTGGCTTAGATGATTCATTTAGAAGTGGCATTAAAAAGTCTGTAACTCAATTTAAGGCAACAAAGAGTATGTGGGATTTAGCGAAAGCCAAAAAGAATGGAGAAAATTTAGAAGAAAAAGCGAAAGCGACAGTGGATGCGTTTGGGGCAACGATCATTGGAGATCGTACGCAATTTAAAGATGCAGCCGATCAAGCTCTAGCTGGATATGACTTGGATTAAGCTTTGTTCGGTCTTGTTTCTTAGTTTGAATCTAATGTTTACAGGTTGTAAATCACAACCTAATGAAGAGGTATATATTTCAGATTTCTACAATATTCATGAAGAATATAAGGATGCATGGGGAAATGTTGGTAAGTATGACATTTCCTTACCTTATATTCATTGTGATTCAAAGAGCGCAAAGAAATTGAATCAGACAATCAAAAATGAATACAAGGATTTGGTAGATTCTTTAGATGAGGCAAAAGAAGAAGGGTATACGTTGCCGGACACAAAGGTTAGTTATGATGTGTATACACATTCAAATCTATTGAGTTTAGTTATTAAGGAAGAAGTAGAGACGGAATATCCTAGGTATAAGGTGTATCATTTTGATTCTAAAACGAAGAAGCGTGTTTCGAATAAAAAGTTGTATAAGAAATATAAAATCAGTCAAAAAGATATGAAGGTATGGGCTGCACAGGCTTTTGATCAGGAATATGCCAATGAATATTATGACAATGTAAAGGAATTAAGAGCTCAAACAATTGGTTTGTTGCCTTCAAATCTGGATGTGTTTTACCACAAAGGAAAATTGAATGTATTGATTCCTGTCGCCACAAATTTTGGTTCTGGAACAAAGATGGTTTTGTATAGGCCAAGTCGCAAGAAGTCTTATAAGATAGAAGATTCTTCCACGTTTGACCAGATGACTATGACATTAAAGGATAATAAACTATCGCTTTACTATAGTGGAACGGATAAAACGTATAAGGTGCATGGTTGTTTTAATGAGTATAAACAAGTTCATGTGTATGAAATAGGTCCTGGTGTCACTTATGGTTTTGCGCTAACGACAAATGGTTTGGTGGAAGTGATTGCGATTGAGGATGGTTTGCCGATTGAGCGTGTTTGTAGTCAAGGACCATTATATGGGTTAGATAAAGTAAAAAGCCTTCGTAGTGGGCAGGCACTGACAGAAAATGATCAGTTGATTGATTTATTTGATGCATTGAGAAATCAGCCGTTTAAAAGTCTTGAGGGTACGTATACAAATGAGAGTGTAACACTTCAAATCGATGAGAATGGTTTGTATGCAATGCAGGATCAAGAGAATTCGCATTCTGGCCTATTGTTTAGTGTAGGTATGGAAGAAGATGGATTTGTGTATGGATATGATGACTATAATCAACAAGTCTTATCGTATTGTAAAGTAATGCCGTTATATGAAAAATTAGAGATCAAAAATTTGTTTGATCATGACAAATTAGAATTGGAGTATCAATATGAATAATAAAAAATTGTTTGCGAGTGCACTAGCACTAAGTATGTTTTTTGGATTAACAGCTTGTTCAAGTGAAAAGCCGGAAGATACAAAGGTTGTAGAAAAGAAGGAAGAGAAAAAAGAAGAGAAGAAGGAAGAAAAGAAAGAGGAAAAAAAGGAAGAAAGTACAGATGCTGTATTAGTAAGAGAAATTTCGAGTAAGACATATACAGTCACAATTCCTGAGCTTACTTCATTCTATACACCAAGTAGAGATGGTTTAGAAGTTAAAACAGAAGTAAATGAACAACAAATCTCATATACGCTTGAAGATGAATTTGGTGATTTTAAAATGGCTATTTATGTAAACCCAATCAGTGCTGAGAGTGCAGAAGCCTATGCGAATCGTATTAATGAAGGATTCAAGGATGATGAATCGAAACAATATAAGCCTAGCACGATGGGTGATTTCAATGGTTTTAGAAAAGTGACTACAAGTGAAAATCCTAGCTTCAAATGTAAAGATAACTTGTTGTTGGATTTTGAAAGTGTGGATGGTTCTGCTGTAGTGATGTCTGTAACGGTTGAACAATTCAATGATGCGGATACAGCGGATATGGAAGTAGCGATGAAAGCTATTTTGGGCAATATGAAAGTTGAGGTTAAGTAGTCATGAACACAAACTTTGTGAAGAGTTTATTAGTAATCGGAATGGGCTTGAGTTTAGCTGCTTGTTCATCGAATGATCCAGAGCCTAAAAAGGAAGATACAAAGGTTGTCGAAGCTAAAAAGGAAGAAAAGAAGGAGGAAAAGAAGGAAGAGAAAACAACGGATTTTGTGGTGAGCAAAAACTACAACAAGAAGTATGAGATCATCATCACAATGCCTCAAGATTTCACAACGATTTATACGCCAGCAGATGGTGTAGAGGTTACAGGAGAGATTGTCAATGATTCCTTTATTCGCTATAGCTTTGAAAATAAAGAAGCCGATACGAAAAAGATTGCGGCAGTTGAAGCAAATGCAGATGCGACAGCGGATGAAGTGGCTGAAACCTTCAATAAAGGTGAGGAAGATGAGAGTAAGCTTTATAAGCCTTATCAGGTTGGAAACTATACAGGTGTAAATAAGATTTCGGATTATTCTTATGATGATTATGTAACGTACAATATGTATTTCAATTTGGATCGAGATGGTTTTAAAGGAACAATTAAGGTTGTTGTTGAAAAGCTAAAAGCGGAAGCGGATGATTCGGATACAGAAGCTATTATTACTGCAATTTTAGATAATGTAAAAGTTGAAAAGAAGAAATGTGAGTAAGCCTATGAATCATAAGCTAGCTAAGATCTTGCTTGCGCTAGGTATAGGCTTAAGCCTAGTTTCTTGTACAAAAAAGCCAGAAGAACCAAGGTCTTCACAAGTGAAAAAAGAAGAAAAGGTAGAAATTGGTGAAATGACTGGAGTCGCACAAATGAATGGCTATTTCATTAAGATGACAATGCCAGATTTATTGTCGGTTTATACACCAAAACAAGAGGGCTTAGATATATCGGGTAAGCTAGAGGGTGATCGTATCCTTAAATATGATTTACATTCGGATGATCGTACGTATATCACGCGAATTTCAATTGATTGTGATTATCGTAAGGCGGCCAAGGAAACGGCGGATGTCTTGAATGCAGGTTTTGAAGATGAAGCAGATCAATATAAGGCATTTACAATTGGTAAGTATTCGGGTTATAAGAAAACAACGGTATATGATTCGTCTGATAAAACCTATTACAAGATGTTGATCGATTATCCAGTTGGCGAAGATAATGTTGTTTTACAAATCTATGTAGAACAAGAAGGAGTCAATGATTTGGATGAAGTCACACTTGCTGTATTGAATAATATCGTTGTTGAAATTTGTATGGAAGAGTAGGTGATAAGAGTGAAAAGGAATAAGTTATTAACTGGTTTCTTAGTCTTGGGGTTAGGGCTTAGTTTAGTGGCTTGTTCATCAAATGAGCCAGAGACTAAGGTAGCTGAAGAAAAGAAAATAGAAGAGACTAAGGCAATCGAAGAAAAAGAAGAAAAGGTAAAAGAAGAGAAGAAGGAAGAAGAAAAGGCTAAGGCAGCTGAGGATGAAAAAGAAAAGGATAGTACGATTATTAGTTATGCGAATAAAAAGGTAAGAGTTACTTTACCTAAAGATTTGACTTCTTTCCATACACCGGCTAGAGAAATTTCTAGATATAGCTATATGGAAGAATCGAATGTTCTTGGTTATTCATTGTATGCGAAAGATCGTACGTTCACCATTCATTTCTCAATTGGAACAGATGGCTGGGATTCAGCTGAGGCTGCCAGCATTTCTCACAACAAGGTTTGTAAGGATGAATCAAAAATGTATGAGCCATGTACTGTAGGTGAATATTCTGGATATAAGTATGTGGTGTCAAGTGATAAATCGATTGAATATCATTATATGCTTGATTATCTAGTGGATGGTCAAGATGTCGTACTAACCATTCGTGAAGAATTACGTGATGATGACGATACTTCCTTGTTAGAGCCATTGTTGCTGGATGTGGTACATAATTTAAAGATTGAATTAATAGGAGAATAATATGAATGGGAATAAGTTATTAACCGGCTTCTTAGTTTTGGGTATGGGACTGAGTTTAGTGGCTTGTTCAAGTGATAAACCCGAGCCTAAAAAAGAAGAGGCTAAGGTAGCAGAAAAGAAAAAAGAAGAAAAACGAATGGATACGCAGGATCGAACGGCTAAATTGAGTGTTCCCGAAGATCTGTCTCCTTATTTTACTTCATCTAGAGAGGGTGTAGGTAAAATGGAGAGTATGTTAAAGGATAATGGTTCGATTGTCTATAAGTGTTTAAATAAAGAGAATAAGTATGAGTTGAATGCTGAAATTAAATTGTTGTCGTCTAGCTCAGCTGAAAAGAGTGCGGATCTACAGAATTCAATGTATGGTGAAAATGACGAGGATAAAAAGTATAAGCCTTGTACGTTTGAGGGCTTTGATGCGTATAGTCACACCATCAATCTGGGTACAGTTGAAAATACTAGACTTCACTATTATGTAGATTATCCAGTCGAGGATATCAATAAGGTCGTTTCTATTGAGATCAACCAGAAGAATGATAAAGAAAAGGATACTTCTGATTTAGAACCTTTTGCGAAGGCTATCATTAAGAATATGAAGCTCGAAAAGGTGAAGGAAGAAAAGAAAGAGGAAGTAAAACAGGATGTTAAAGAAGAAAAGGTGGATGAAAACAGCAAGGAAATTGTTGGCGAATCGTCTCGTGCAAAATTAATATTACCGAGAGATTTGACTTCGTTCTATACGCCAAGTGAAAAGTATGACACGATCAAGGGAAATCAGGATAAGGGAAACATTGGTTATACATTAAGTCGAAAAGATCCAGATCGTTCAATATACGTAAACATATGTACGGATTCAAATGATACGCTTGAAGAGGCTATCGTTTTCCATAATGAGCATTTAAGTAAAGGAGAAGAGCCATTCACAGAGTATACATTGGGTGAATATTCGGGTTATCGTGCTACAAGGTATACGAATTATTGGAATAGTGCCAATGATACAACGTATACGTATAAGTTAAGTTATCCAGTAGGCGATAAAAATGTGATCTTGTCATGTTCTGTAACACTTCGTGATAATTCGGATGATACGACAGGATTAGAAGATATATTATTGGCGACTTTGCAACAATTGAAGGTAGAAATTAAATAATAATAGGAGAACATAATATGAAAAATAATAAGTTATTAACAAGTCTGTTTGTGCTTGGTATGGGCTTGAGTCTAGTTGCGTGTGGTGCAAGTGATGGTGGTACGACTACAAAGAAGGAGGGTACAAAAACGGTAGAGAAGAAAGAGGAGCAGAAGTTTGCGGATCGAAAAGAGTATGAAACGGAGGGTCTAGCTTGTAATTTTAAATTGCCAAACTTGGATTCTTTCTATTTGGTGAAGGGTTTAGAAAAGCCTGTTTACAATACGGAATTATCGCTTGGAAACACAAAATATGAAGTTTATGATGATTATCTTCCGGTTCTTTTAGTATATGTAGGAGATGATGCATTCGCAGAATGGAGTGATGGATATACTATTGAAGAACTTGCGACAAAAGATTTGAATGGGGAAGCTGAATATACAGAGACAAAAGTCGGTGGTTATAGAGCTTTAGTTGCAGATTTATCGGATGAGGATAGTTTAAAGAAAGAATACTATATTGAACATCCAGATCTTCCAAATGGAATCGTTTGTATTGAAGTCTGTGAATATGATGATAATGATATTTCCGATGAACTCGCAGAAGCGATTATTAAAGAGTTCAAAGTTGTTGAACTTTTAGATGTTGAATAATTGTACTTTATGTCGAATCCAAATGATGGATATGCCAAAAGAAAAGAGATGAGTGTACAAGGATTGGCTTGTACATTCACTCTTTCGAATATTGATGCTTATTTTCTTGTAGAGGACGAGCGAGTTTCGTATAAAAGTAAAGTGGTTGCGTCTGGAATGATGTATCGCATTCTTGGTAAGAATACGGATATTTTAGTGTTTGTGGATACTATTCCTTATATTCCAAATAATGCGATGTCTTATGATGAAGTGGTTCGTGTAGAGTTTGAAAGTCTAAAGTATGATGTTTTAGACATACTTTCTTATAAGGTGAGTGTGGCTGAGGAATTAGAAGAGTTAAATATAATAAAAAGAACATATTTGGTGGATATGCCAAGTATGAATAGTGGTGTACTAAGAATCGAGATTTCGAGTAATGTGGATGTCTTTGATGGTTTGGTACAAAAAATAATAAATGAATTAAGAATCCAATCAATGGATACATGGGAAGAGGTGTAGTATATGGGATTAATTAAAGCAGGTGCTGGAGCTGTTGGTTCTGTTTTTGGCGATCAATGGAAGGAGTACTTTTATTGTGATGCATTAGAGCAGGATGTATTGGTTCGTAAGGGTTCTAAAAGGACGGGTAAAAAGTCGAGTAATAAAGGAAGTGACAATATCATTTCAAATGGTAGTGTGATTGCGGTTGCGGATGGTCAATGTATGTTGATTGTTGATCAGGGTCGTGTTGTTGAGCTTTGTGCAACGCCAGGAGAATTTGTGTATGATTCTTCAAGTGAACCTTCCATCTTTGCGGGAAGTTTAGGTCAGAGTATTAAGGATTCTTTCTCAACAATGGCTAAGCGTTTCACTTTTGGTGGAGATACGGCTAAGGATCAAAGAGTGTATTATGTGAACACAAAAGAAATGGGCGAGGTTCTTTATGGAACGGCGACTCCAATTCCATTTAGAGTGGTTGTGAATGAAGAATTGGGCTTCAAGTTGTCTGTGAAATTGCGTTGTAACGGTAACTTTACATATCGTGTGGCAGATCCAATCTTATTCTATACGAATGTTTGTGGAAATGTGGCAGAGGATTTTGAGTCTGAAACCATTGAGGGTAAACTTAAAGGTGAATTGATGACGGCTTTGCAGCCTGCCTTGGCAAAATTGAGTGCGGATCGTGTGATGTATTATGAGATTCCAGCTCACACAATGGATGTTGCGGCAGCTTTAAATGATGAGTTGAGTGATATTTGGCGTGCTAAGCGTGGCTTGGAAGTTGTATCTTTCAATATTAACTCTTTGAGTATTCCTGAGGATCAAGAAAAGAAGATCACAGAGTGGGAAGAAAATGCGATGACGATGAATCAAACGGTTGCGGCAAGTCGTTTGGTTGGTGCCCAGGCTACAGCTATGAAGGATGCTGCCAATAATGCGTCAGGTGCAATGACTGGATTTATGGGCATGGGTATGGCCATGAATCAGGGTGGTATTAATGCGCAAAACTTATATGCGGCGGGGGCTGCTGCTCAACCAGCTCCTGATCCAACTCCAACACCGACTCCTGCACCTACGCCTGAGGCAAAGGCAGATGGCTGGACTTGTCCAACTTGTGGACATCTAGCAAGTGGTAAATTCTGTCCGGAGTGTGGAACGCCTAAGCCTAGTGTTGAGGGTTGGGCTTGTCCGACTTGTGGTACTGTAAATAAGGGTAAATTCTGTACAGAGTGTGGTGCAAAAAAACCGGCACATGAACCGTTGTATCGTTGTGATAAGTGTGGTTGGCAACCTGAGGATCCGCATCATCCACCTAAATTCTGTCCGGAGTGTGGTGACCCATTTGATGATAATGACATAGAAAAGTAGAGGGTTTTAATTATGAGTGCTTTACAAGAGTTTAAATGTCCTTGTTGTAATGGTTCCATTTCGTTTGATACAAAACTTCAGAAGATGAAGTGTCCTTATTGTGATACAGAATTTTCTCTGGAAACACTTCAGCAATATGATTCTGTAAAGATTGAGGAAGAAGATCAATTTGAGTGGGATGTGAAGCCAGGTCAAGAGTGGGCAGAAAATGAAACTGATGGATTATTGACATATGTTTGTAATTCGTGTGGTGGTGAAATTGTTGCGGATGAAAATATGGCGGCTGCATCTTGTCCGTTTTGTGGAAGTCCGATTGTCGTAAAGGAAAAATTGGGTGGTATCTTAAAGCCGGATTTAGTGATTCCGTTTAAATTGGATAAAAAGGCGGCTAAGGAAGGTTTGAAACAGCACTATAAGGGTAAGACTTTATTGCCTAAAGAATTCAAATCAGAAAATCATATTGAAGAAATTAAAGGTGTATATGTTCCTTTCTGGTTGTTTGATGCGGATGCCGATGGCGAGGTTCGTTATAATGCAACAAAGGTTCGTATGTGGTCGGACTCAGAATATGATTATACGGAAACCAAATACTATCGTTTATATCGTAAGGGGCATGTAAGATTTGAAAACATTCCGGTGGATGGTTCGAGCAAGATGCCAGATGATATGATGGAGTCTATTGAGCCTTATGACTTAAAAGATGCGGTGGATTTTCAGACGGCCTATTTAGCTGGTTTTTTAGCCGATAAATACGATGTGGATGCCAATACAAGTATTGATCGTGCCAATACCCGTGTAAAGAAGTCTACGGAAGATGCGTTTATGACCAATTGCGGTAAGTATGACACAGTTACTTGTGAGGATAGTGCAGTTCAGATTCAAAATGGTACGGCAAAATATGCGTTGTATCCAGTGTGGATCTTAAATACGAAGTGGAGGGGTGAAAACTACAGTTTTGCGATGAATGGTCAAACGGGTAAATTTGTAGGGAATCTTCCAGAAAATAAGAGCCTAGTTTACTTATACTATGTAGTGGTTACGCTTCTTGGAAGTGTTTTAGCTTATATCGTAATATTGATTTTGAGTTGGGGAAAGTAGGAGGTTGTTTATGAAAAAACTTAGTATTTTATGTTCATCTCTTCTACTTGCACTTATGATGTGCTTCCCGGTTTTTGCGAGTGAAAATCTAAGATATGTAGAGGATAATGCAGACTTATTAACTGTTACAGAAGAGCAGCAATTAAATGATACTTTAACTGAAATCAGTGAAAGACAAGGTGTCGATGTTGGTGTTATCACTGCGAATGATATGGGTGATAAATCGATAGAAGACTACGCAAAGGCAAAGTATGAAGAGTGTGGTTATGGTGATGATGGTGTCTTGTTAGTAGTCAACATGAAAGTTCGCGAGTGGTGGATGTCTACTTATGGAAAAGGTACTACAGCTATTTCGTCAGAAGACATTAGTACGATTGGTAGTGAGTTTGCGCCTTATTTAAGTAGTAAAGAATATGCGGATGCATTTGAAACATACGCAAGACTTTGCGATGACTATATTACTAGAGCACCTAATCTTTCTGAAGAGTATGCGCAAGCTTTAAGTGGTCTTACTTCATTACAAGATGGACTAAGATTTGTGAATGATGATGCGCGTTTATTAACTGAGGATGAAAGAAAAGAGTTAAATGATACTTTAACCCAAATTGGTAAGCGTCAAGGTTTAGATGTTGCGATATTGACTACAAAAGATACGGGTGGTAAGGCACTTCTTGATTATGCGATGACGATGTATGAAGCGCTTGAGTATGGTCAGGGTAAAAATAAAGATGGAATTCTTTTAGTGGTCAACATGGAAACACGTAAGTTCTGGATGGCTACTCATGGTTATGGTATTACAGCATTTACGGATGCCGGAATTAGTTATATTAGTGAAAAGCTAGGTCCTTCTTTTAAGAAAGAGAAGTACATGAAGGCTTTTACAACGTTTGGTAATCTTTGCGAAAAGTTTGTAGAAAAGGCACATAATGGTAAGCCTTATGATGTTGGAAATATGCCGTTTAAATGGCTTCCATGGTACTGCGTTCCAATAAGTCTTTTAGTAGGTTTTGTCTGTGCAGTCTTTGTGGTTAGTAAAAAGCGTGAACAACTTCATTCTGTTAGTTTTGAAGACAAGGCACATAACTATATGAAGAAAAATACGTTGAAGATGAAAGAGTCTCATGACTACTTCTTGTATCACACGATAACTCGTCATCGAATTAAATCTGACGATGATGATAGTTCGAGCGGAGGAAGTAGCACATTCACTAGTAGTAGTGGCGACACGTATGGTGGTGGTGGCGGTAGCTTCTAATGCCGCAAAATGCAGGATCAAACCCCTGCATTTTCCATTTTAGGCGCAATAAATTTGGATGGGTTTAGGTGAATTTGCTCTCCAAGAATTTAAGGGGCGGCATATACCCCAAAACGGTTTATAGCTGATATTTGGCTCGTACAACATTTAGTTGTCCGGGTCCTTTTTTTCAACCGTTTTAATGCTTCCGTCATCCTTGTCGATTTCAAAGCATAGGTTACTAAATCTTTTGTATCAACAACATCCACTCCGTAGTCACCGGTGCTTTTTGTGATAGTTACATCAGAATAACCGATTTTCTTTAATAGGTTTGCAATATATTGTTCAAATTCAAAACCGCTAGATAAATCCGAGATGTTTTGATTGTAAGAGATGTCATTGCTTTTACGACTTCCTGTAATATACAGACATAAGTCATTTAATTCATAAAGAAGACTTGACTCAAAGCGGAATTTAAAAACATGATCACTTTCTACAACTTTTCACGGTATTACGGTGGTGTTATAAAGCAATATAGGTTTTTACAAGTTTTTATTGGTAATATGATGGTGTTACAAATTTTTTGTATGAAAATTAAACACGATATATTTCCTCTCTACAAACCACTTATATTTTGTGTTAAAATAAATTAAAAAAATCGGAATTTGAAGGATGTGAATGAACAGCATGAAGAAAACAAAAGAAGGAATTAATTTGAAAAAACTCTTTAGGCTGAAGAATACAGGCAGTATCTTTGTGATTGCGGGACTTTTGATAATTTTGGTAATAGCGTCGTACACATATATTCTGCAAAGTGCTTACACTAAGACCGCCCTTGAAACAGAAATCACACGTGACACAGTGAGTGCAGATGCAGTACACAAACTTGTGGATGGAAGAATCGGCAAAGAAGATTTTGATCAAATCAAAGATCAATCTGATGAAAAGAAGCAAATATATAAAGATATCTCTTCATATTTCAATGAAATCAGAACATTGAATTCTACTCGATATATTTACACTGCTACAAAAAATGAAGAAGGAAAACTCGTTTATGTGGTAGACGGTTTGGATCCGGATGCGGATGATGTAAGACACCCTGGAGATTATATTGAGGAAGAAATGGTTCCGTATATTGATAGGGCTATGTCTGGGGAGATTGTGTACTCTCAGGATATCATCGATACAACATGGGGGCCGATTTTTACGGCTTGCTATCCTGTAAGAGCAAATCATGATGGGACAGGAGAAATCATTGGCGCATTTTGCATTGAAATGGATATGCAATCAGCTTATGGAATGGTTGAAAAGACGAATCGTATTTCCACCATATGCGGTTTAGTCGCTGGAGCTGTATTGCTTTTAATTTGTCTATATACCTATTATGTTTACCAGAAAAGCAAGGCAGAAGAGCAAAAACAAAAACAATTATTAATGACCGCCGCTGAGGAAGCAAATGCTGCCAACAAAGCAAAATCTGCGTTTTTGCTTAGTATTAGCCATGACATCAGAACGCCGATGAATGCCATTATTGGATTTACAAACATTGCGCTTCACCAGAACACAGTTTCAGATATTCATGATAGCTTGGAGAAAGTTCAAAAAAGTTCGAATCATCTTCTCTCTTTGTTGAATGACGTTCTGGATTTTACTCGCATTGAAAGTGGAAAAGTTACTATTTCGCCCGAGCCAGTGGACATTACTCAATTGACAGATAACGTCCAGGCGATTATGAATGGACTTCTTTATACTCGAGATCTTAAGTTTGAATTACATCGAGAAATCCCAAAGAACCTATATGTCCTTGCGGATGTTGTGCGTATCCGGGAAGTTTTGGTGAATCTTCTTGGCAATGCTGTGAAATTCACAAAGGACGGCGGAAAGATTACTTTGGATATCAGCAGTTACCCAGGAGCGGATGAGAAACATATCATAACTCGTTATGTTGTTCGAGATAACGGTATTGGCATGAGCGAAGAGTTCCAGAAAAAATTATTCGATCCGTTTTCACAAGAAGATGATGCTAATGCCAGAACTCAATATAAGGGAACCGGTCTTGGTATGGCCATCACAAAAAAATATGTGGATATGATGGGCGGTTCGATTGCTGTTGAGAGCAAAAAAGGTGTAGGTTCTACATTCACAGTGGAGATCCCACTGGAGTTGGCAGAACAAGTTATTCAATCAGAACAAAAACAACATCTACATAGAGATTTGACGGGTATTCATGTTCTTATGGCTGAGGATAATGATCTAAATGCTGAACTTGCTACGATAATGCTGGAAGATGCTGGTATGACCGTAACACGCGCATCAGACGGAAAAGAAGTTGTGAATTTGTTTAAAAATCATCCACGAGGCACATACGATCTTATTTTGATGGATATTATGATGCCAAACATGGATGGACACCAAGCAGCAAAAGCTATTCGAACCTTGGGTATAGAGCGGTCCGATGCAGTTACGATTCCGATTATAGCTTTGTCTGCAAATGCTTTTATAGATGATATTCAGGAATCCCTGGATTCAGGCATGAATGACCATATTTCCAAGCCGATTAACATGGAGGAATTAATCGATACTATCACTAAATACATTAATCACGATTAGGAAAACAAAGAAGTTAATTCTGATGAAAAGTTTGCACTGGTCTTGCACTGACTTTTCTCTTTTGATGTGATATTATTATAATCGCCAGAAAAGCAATGAGGGTCTACGGAGTTTTCCGTAGGCTCTTTTTTCTTGGCCGGATGCGTCTTTCATCCTTTCACGCATCCGTACATACGAAAGGAGGATTTTTTTTGTGAAAATCTTAGAAAACAATAACAAATCAAACAGCTTAGAAGAAAACTTAATTTTGGTTGAAACTATTCCGATAAAAGAATATACTTATAATAGGTTTGTTGTATCGTTTGGAGGAAAATTATGGATTATATAACAACGATCGAAATGTCAAAAATATGGGGAATTTCATCTAGAAGAATTTTTCTTTTATGTAGCCAGGGAAGAGTGCCTGGAGCAGAGAAAAAGGGAAAGACTTGGCTAATACCAAAAGATGCGGTAAAGCCAACAGATCCTCGAAAGAAAAATAGATGACGTATTGGAGATTATAATGCTTATGGGAAGACCAGAACATTGGTATATTTTAAGGATAAAATTTGTGAAATAAAGAATAAGCTTGTGAAGGCTA
>ERZ780228.1223-NODE-1223-length-17505-cov-7.976103_pt1 | contig 17505 bp, 10 predicted proteins | sample MGYA00511015_ERZ780228 | MGnify/ENA primary metagenome ERZ780228 (study PRJEB29588, sample SAMEA2161897) | human gut metagenome | biome: human gut; feature: human-associated habitat; material: faeces | place: Denmark | collected 2008/2010 ...
GAAAGTAATTCCACTGCTTTTTAATAAAAATAAAACTGCGCCACAGCCTTGGCAGGCCATCGCGCAGCGATTTTGTTCAATCGGCATTTCCAAGTACATTCATATTAAATTTATTAAAAAGAAAGCTTCCTACAACACCTGTACGATTGTCAAAAATCATGTTGATGATGCCGACAAATACGATGGTTGAAATAAAATAGGGACAATAGCTTACCATCTGTACCGTTTTCTTAAACACAACATTCTTTGCATAGTTTAGTGACAGTGCAAGTATGATCGAACAAGGCATGCTTACCAGCATGGAATAAACGGAAAGCACAATCGTGTTGCGCAGGCACTCCTTAAAATTATAATTATTAAAAAATCGTATAAAATTTCGTAAGCCGTGATCGCCCGCCCAGGGACTGTTCCAGATTCCAAGACTTACCTTATAATCCTTAAACGCAAGTATTACTCCATACATAGGAGCATAGGCAAATATAAGTAACATAATAATAGGTGGTGCTATCATCACATATAACTGCCAGTGCGCACGGAAATATTGACCAAATGTCTTTTTATTTCCAATTTGTTTTTTTTTGATTTTTGTCTTTTCCGACATTTTCAATGATTCTCCTTTCTCTTTATGTCCTTTTCAAAAATCCTGTGATTTAATTTTCACATATTTAGATTCAAAAGTAAATATTCATCTCCTTTTTGAACTATTCATTTTTTATATGTCCGTTCCGACACCGAAAATACAAGGTTTTTCAATGATTACATGTCAATATTCATTTTTTCCAATGCCTTATCATTATTTTATTTTCATTCCAAAACGTTCCATTGGATCATATTCCCATCTGCATTAGATGGAAATAAAGAGTTCGCTTGCGAACTCTTCGCGCGAGCGGTGTTGCAAACGCAAAAAAAGAGACGGTCAAAGCCGTCTCAAAAACTGATTCAGGAAGTTCTTCCGTTCTCCACAAGATAAGCTGCTGCTGTAAAGTCTTTATCTGCCCTACCAAACTCTGCAATAATCCTGCTGTCCCTTAAAATATGATCTGGCAATTCAGCCGAGTTCCTAAATCTGTGAAAGATGATCAATCTCTTTCCTTCATACTCCCGGATTACCAGCTGCTGTCCTTCGGGATGATTATAACTTTCCGTACTGCATTCAATCCTCGTTGTCTTTCCGGATCTGATGACCTCTGCCGCCTTTCGGTAAAAGGAAATGGCCTCCTCCACGAGGGATAACTGTTGGGCTGTCAGATCATAAATATCACCACTTAAACACATTCTTCCCAAAAATGTGCTGGTCAGGGAATAGGTAAGGCGATCCGCATCATCCTTTGCCCTTAAAACAGCCCAGATCTGACTCTGTGCCGGTTGAATCACTCTGTGCATATTTGCTGCAATAACCGGTATTGCCAGTGTTTCATGCGCATCTGAAAAGCTTGCCTGACTGACCAGCTCCATCATGGAATACACCAGTCGGTGTCCACCACTTGAACAATTTTCTATCACAATATCCGGAATTTCTTCCTTTATCTTCCGGATAAACTGCTGGGTAGCCTTTACTTTGCGGTATAAAGCATCCCCAAGGCTGTCTGCTCCATCGCATCCCATTCCTATGGTATCATTATAATCAATCTTCAGATATCCAAACCCGCATTCCTTTAACGTTCCAATTACATCCCGGGTAAGCTGTTCGATCACCCATGGATCTTCCATATCCAGAAATCTTCTGCCGGATACCGTAAGCGGATAACCATCCTTGGACAATAAATGCTCCGTTTCGTGAAAATATCTGCTGTGAGGTCCTGCCACCTCCATTTCAAACCATAATCCCGGTATCATTCCCCTGGATCTGATATAATCTGCAGCCTCTTTTAATCCATTTGGGAATCTGTCTTTATTGATTTCCCAGTTTCCTACGCTACAGGCCCAGTCATTTGGCAGCCCATACCATCCCGAATCGATCACCAGGTATTTAACTCCCTGCCCTACCAGCCTGTCACTGAGCTTCTTAATGCTGTCTATGGTTGGATTCCCCCAGCTCGTACAGTACTCGTTAAACATAATTCCCATATCCGCATCCACAGGCGAAATATTAAGGCGCTGAGCCTTTATCAGCTTGTCGCACACATCCGCAAGGGAGTTTCCTCTTGCAATCAGTGCATCCGGTGTTGTAAAGCTTTCCCCGGGAAGCACTCTTTTCATCCATTGTCCGAAATCCCTGTCTGCAATTCCTCCCATTACATCCAGTTCCTGCACTTCCTTACAGGAAATTTCTATCTGCCATGATGATGCATGTCCCATAAGGATTCCTGTGAATTCTTCTGTTTCACAATCCTCCAGTGCCAGAAAAGGAAAATATTTTCTTACAGGCATGGATCCCACATTGCCGAATTTTTCGATTCTTCTGGCACAACCGTTCCAGGATTTTTCAAGATGCAGCTCCTCTATGGTTTCCGTCCGCAGCCTGCCTTCTGCACTCCAGAAGCTCTGAAGCCTGTGGATTTTGTCCGCCTTAATACCTTTTAAAGCAAATGAAGCAAGCATCTCCATAACTACTTCTTTTTCACTGTTATTTTTAAATTCTGTATATACTCTGGCGACCTGGTTCTCTTTTTCTTCAAAGACCCTGACCTCATACCCCCGCTCGTCTTTCCATAGCGTTACCTTTTTATTTTTTTCTTCCGAGGTTTTTATTTTTACCAGGTTTTCTGTTGTCTGACTTCCTGCCATGCTCATTCCGCAGGAAAATCCGCCCGCATACCCGTCTCCCATTAATTTGCATTCTGCAATAAATTCCATAATCTGCTCCTTTTCCTTACCGGAATCCGGTTCCTTTATCAGCTTTTCCGGTATTCCGATGTGCTGATGCCTGTCACTCTCTTGAATGCCCTGCAAAAAGAATTGGTAGATCCATAGCCAACCATCTCACTGATTTTATTGATGGTCAGATCCGTAGTTTTAAGAAAATCCTTTGCTTTCTCAATTCTGATGTTTTCAATGTAGGTGGATAGATTGATTCCATGAGTCTGCTTAAACAGGCTGGACAAATATGGCTGGCTGATGTCAAACTGATCCGCAAGCAAAGCAAGTGACAAATCCGGATCACCATATCTGGCATCTATATAGGAAATAATTCCATTGGCTATCATGTCCCCGTCCCGCATCTTTTTCTGCATATTCATAAACCTGCAGATATCCCTGAAAAGATTTAATGTAATTGTAATCTGGCTCAGTACCGGCATATTATTATTTTTTTCGAGCTGCACATAATATGCCGTATACTCGTCATCTTCCAGTTTGATGATTTCCAGCAGCCTGATCAGAATGATCTGGAGATCCGTAATCAGGACATGCTGCAGATAAACCGGCAAATCAGTTTCTATGAAAAATCTGGTGACAATCCCCTGCAGATAATCATGCAGACCATTCTCGTCTCCCGCAATCACAAAATGGGTAAGTTTGACCTGCATATCACTGGACGGATATCCGATGGAATGATTATTTCCTTTACTGTACCAGATAATATGCTCTTCATTTCTCTCCTCCTCATTGTAGCAAAGGTACGAAGCATTCTGATATGAATCAACGATTTTATCCGCCCTCTTCTCAATACTTCCACCATAGACAAAAACTTTCTGAGCCATGACAGCCGGCATTTCCAACTTGATGTAGGAAACCAGTTCATCTGACTTTACTTTTATCCCTTTCGGATCATCACCGGATTCATTCATAATCAGGGCAAACTGTCCTTCTCCCAGATCTGTATACAGACTGTCCGGTCTCTTTTTTTCAACCAGTTCCGCCAAAGATGCGGTAAATGTATTAAAAAATCTTTGCTCTGTCTCTTCCAGCGAATCGATCAGCATATGGAACCGGAACAGCAGAACGCAGAACACCCTTCCTTCCAAAGGCCATTTCAGGTAATCTGCCATTCCGGTAATCTCCTTTTCATTCTGAAAGTCAGAAAATAAAAGCCGGTTTACAAACGCTGTTTTCAGATATGGTTTCTGCATATTGATTGCATTTGACAAATCGGTATTGTTTTCAACCAGATCATTAACCGTATTAACAATACTGGAAATTACCGTATCGTGCCCTTCCAGATCTTCCGTTTTAATGGACATCTTATTCAGCATATCATTGATCGGTGTTGCATTCTTCTTGGATATATAATAACTCAGCACCACATCCGCAATTACCCCTACAATAATAAAAAGCACCAGCATACTGATGCAGTCCATCAGCCGGTCATTAATAATATTATTCGGCACCAGATAGGAATAGCGCAGTCCGGAAGCTTCTGACTTATAGGAGATCAACATATATTTGATACCCTGCAGCTTTACCTTTTTCTGGGCAAAACTTTGTTTTTCATCCAGTCCTTCTAAAAGTGTGATCAGTTCCTCATTATAATTACCAAGACCACTTTCATCCTTACAATATAAAAGATTCCCCGCAAAGTCCTGTATTGTCAGAATACTGTTTTTCTCCGGAACCGGCATATTGGAATCAATGACATCGTCATCTAAAAAAATATATACATAAGCTGTTTCCGCACCATCAAACACTGAAATCGGTCTGGTATAGGCAAGCAGCTTATCCACCGGTTTGCTTGTGCGCGTCTTATGCATATCATATTCCTGCAAGGGAAGAAATCCATAGTGCCTTCCTTCCCTTGCAAGCTCCGTCTTCCAGTTTTCGAAGCTCCCCACATCTTTCCTGCTCATATACAATGTGTAAAATTGCTCATAGGTATAAACAATCGATTTATTGATCACCACTTCTGAATTATCAAAGAAAATAAAATAGTTATACATTTCCTGATTATCATGGTACAGATCTGGCAGGGATGTCTGCAGTTCGTTTATTTTATATGTATTGGGATAGGCCATTACATCCGTCATATTCTTAAATTTATTCACTTCAGCCTTAGACACCAGACTGTCCGCCAGTCGAACTGTTTCAGAAGCCACTGCATCAAATCTTGCTGCCGCATGAACCAGGTCGTTTTTACGTGAAGAAATATCATCCTCATTTATCACAAAGAACATATAGGAATAATAGGTACAGCATATGATCATCGGAATCAGAAGCACAAAAAAGTACATGATAAAATAATGTTTAAAAACTCTGTCTTCTTTCCTTTTCTGCATATAAAGCATCCCCCATTCATTCTTGTCATCCAGCGATCAGCATCTGACAGGATTCCATTCCGTTTTCCCTGATGCGAGCATAATTTCGTCAGCGATGTTACCATAGCGAATCACCCTCTTCATCGGATTCCCTGCCTCGATCACACAGCGGTCAAGATGTCCGTCTTTCCATTCCATGGAAACGCTTCCGCCCCCTGCAATTCTCAGACCTTTTACGCTTCCATCCTTCCATGCCCCGGGCAGAGCTGGCAGTAGTCTGACCGATTCCTCGTCCGACTGCAGAAGCATCTCTACAATACCGGATACCACGCCAAAGTTCCCGTCAATCTGAAATGGTGGGTGCCGGTCAAACAAATTAGAATATGTTGATTGTTCCAGCATTAATTCTATATTACGATAAGCAGCCTCTCCATCGTGCAGTCTTGCATAGAAATTAATAATCCATGCCCTGCTCCATCCCGTGTGTCCGCCACCTAAGCGAAGCCGCATCTCCAGAGTCTTTTTTGCTGCCTCGGCAAGTTCCGGGGTTTTATCCACAGATATCTGACGGGACGGATATAGTCCGTACAGATGAGAGATATGTCTGTGTCCCGGCTCACATTCCTCATACTCTTCCATCCATTCCTTAATTCTCCCATCACTTCCAATCTGTGTCGGGGATAACTTCCCACAGGCATCCACGATCTTGTCGATGAATTCCCCGCAATTTTCCATAACTCCCATTTCCTTCAGATGTACGGAAAAATCAGTTTCTTCCAGAATTTCTCCTGCTTTTATACACTGGCTGAACAGATCCCTAAGGATCTGGTTATCCATTGTCACCCCATAACTGACCGCACCCTTCTGTCCGTTCGGCAATCGATAGGTATTTTCGGGAGATACAGACGGGCACATCACCAGAACTCCGTCTTTTTCAACCAGAAAGTCCAGATAAAACAATGCTGCCTCCAGCATGACAGGGAAAATCTTTTTCAGGAACTCACGGTCACCGGTATATTCATAATGGGTCCAGAAATGTGTACACAGCCATGCAGGTCCCATCATCCAGTAAGTTGCCGGAATATAGATATCCTGCGGAGCGGTATCTCCGAAAGCATCCGTATTATGGTGCATCGTCCACCCTCTGCAGCCATACATTTTCCTGGCAGTCTCCCTGCCGTTCTTTACAAGAGTCGGGATGAAATCAAGCAGGGCTTCATGGCATTCGGACAGCCCGCATACCTCTGCCGGCCAGTAATTCATCTCCGCATTAATATTCACTGTATATTTAGAATCCCACGGTGGAAGATACTCCTTGTTCCAGATTCCCTGCAGATTGGCCGGAAGACCTCCTTTCCTGCTGCTTGCAATCAGCAGATATCTTCCATAATCAAACAGTAACTTTGACAGTCCGGCATCCCCACCGACTGATCCCTTCAATCTTTCATCTGTCGGAATCGCATCCTTTTCCTCTCCTCCAAGCTGCAGGGATACTCTGTGATAAAGAGCCTGATAATCTGCAATATGTCTTTTCTTTACTTCCTCATAGTCCTTCGCACATGCCTCAAGCAGAATTGCTTCTGCTTTTTTTGTCAGATTCTCCCAAATCTGCTCTCCGGAACCATGCGTAGCTGTTCCATTCCTGATATCCTGAAAATCCGTGCAGGCTGTCAGATACAGTATAACCTCATCTGCTCCCTCCACGCAAAGATGTTCTCCCATTGCGAATACTCTTCCACCCTTTGCAACCGCTTTTAAAACTGTTGTAAAGTGTGTGCCGCCTTCTCCCAGACCCCCGTACAGAAAGACTGTATCCCGGGAAAGTCTCCCGACTCCATCTAGGAACCGGTCTCTCTCCAATCTCGCCCGCAGACTGATCATGCCCGCTGCATCTGCTGCAAACCGGATCACCATACAATCTTCCGGTTTCGAGACAAACACTTCCCGTTCATAGCGCACATCTCCCTGTAAAAAGGAAACTCTGCATATGGCTTGCTCCAGATCCAGTTCACGGACAAACTCCTTACATTCCTGTTCTGTATCCAGATCCGATATCAGATATAAATCTCCCAGTGTCTGATATGTCCGCTGTGTACTGGGACATCCGGAAAGTGCCGTCGGCATCAGTTTTTCCGCCTGTTCAATCTCTCCGCCAAATATCAGTTCCCTGATTTTTTCAAGATTTCCTAAAGCATCCGGATTATTCCGGTTCAGCGGCTTTCCATACCATATGCTTTCCTCATTTAACTGTATTCTCTCATAATCCGTTCTGCCGAATACCATTCCTCCCAGCCGTCCGTTTCCAACCGGAAGTGCTTCCTCCCACTCCCAGAACCCGGCTGGCTGCCGATACCACAATCTGCTCATCATCGCCTACCTCCTATCGCCTACATGTTATTTCTATATCATTAGTTCATATTCTGCTCCAATAACAGCCTCAAAAGAAAAATCTCCTCTCTCAGAAAAGCAAGGTAAAAAACAAAACAAAGAAAAAAATACTGTACACCAGTTTGATCATCGGCAGGATCTTCAGTGACAGATGGGACGCCGACATCACGGATTTCCCCCTGGATACCAGTACCGTCAGCAGAACCATCGGCACACACATTGCAATCAGATAGATTACCAGGTTTCCTGCCAATTCCGGGTTAAATCCGGCATTTTGCTCCACCATATAAAGAAGAGAGGCCAGATAAACCTGTCCCGTGCACAGGAACTCTCCTGCGGAAATCACAATTCCCAGAAGAAATAAGGCCGGATACCAGAATTGCCCCGGTATCCTCGTAAGCCTGTTAATCATTTTGTGATTCCACTTCCGGAAGCGTTCCGGGAGCTGAAATCTTGTCCTGCCATACTCCTTTTTCAGGACATGGATAAAATCGATCAGATAAAACACACCAAAGATAAAAGCCAGTACTGCAAAGAAAAGTTCAAGTCCCTTCTGTACCGTCCGGAACAGGGTATTCTCAATCACGCCAAAAAGTGTTCCGATCGTAAATCCCAAAAGCAGATAGGTAAGAAATTTTCCTGCCAGATAGGTGAAACTTCCCCCGTAAAAGCTGCGTTTCGACATGAGAAGTATGGACAGAACCATCAACAGCATTGAAATCCCGCATGGGTTTAAGCCATTAAAAAATCCCGTGACCGCCAGCCGGCTCTTTGAAATTTTAACGCTTTCTTTCTCTCCGGCAAGCTCTTCTATTATGTCCTTCCAGGATCCCTGTGCTTCTCCGCTTTCCAGCATTCCAACCGTACCGTTCACAATCTTCTCCGCTCCGGACAGATAACTGCTCCTGGAAAAAAGAAGCGGAACCTGTTGTCCGCTCTCCGGTACACCATATATCTTCATAAGTCTGCGAAGTATAACCGCATTTTCTTCATCCAGGATATTGTAGATCAACAGATGAAAGCTTTTATCCGACAGGCTTCCCTGCAAATACTGATCTGCCTTCTGACAGCTCTCGCAGGCTCCTGTTACAAACAAAACCAGTGTCGTATCCTCTTCACCGATCTCACTGACCTCGCGGTAAAATGCCGTATCTTTTTCCTGTTCACTTTCCATGTCTCCGTCAGTTTCTACCCCGGAACCGGATGCGGTCTTCCTGTCCTCTTCTGCCATACCGGTCTCAAGGTAGTTCACCACAGCTTCGCTGATCTCCTGATAGCTTCCCTGATATGCCATCCCATCGACGACCGCCACCGGCAGATCCGTCAGTGTGATCCCAAGTCCATATTTTCCAACCGTTTTTTCAAAATGGGATGCACCACTTTCTTTATAGACGTTATAAACGGTATAATCCTGATTTTCAATCCCCGCTTTGGCAAAACGGTCTGCTATTTCCTGACGGAATTTTTCCTCCTCATGACAGCTCTCGCAGGGAGCAAGAACAAACAGCTCTATCGGTTCTTTCTCTGCCTCCCGCACGTTTTTAACCGGGTCTCCGGTTCTGCGCGCTGCGTTATAAGCGATTCCTGTCACGACAAGCATCAGGACAGCCAGCATGACAATGAGGTATCTTTTCCAGAGGGAAGACCTCTTTGTTCCACGATCCGATTCTTCAGGCTTCCGATTTTTGATCCACATCGTTCTTCCCTCCCTTATCATCATCTGGCGATTCTCTAAGTGTGATATTTATAGATATCAAATTCAGTATTACACATATACATATAAAAGTAAATCTTCACTTATACTTTGAAATTATTCATTTATTACCGTTTCGAGTACGATATTCATTTTTATCCGGCAATATTCATAATTTCATATGTTTTACAGAAGCATTCTGATTTCTGTACGGAAGCTGCCAAGCTGCGCATTCTCTATCACAAGTTCTGCGCTTCCCTGTTCATAGCCGCTCCGGATCACAGCCGTGGCTCTTCCCCTGAAGGAATATGTTTCAGGCTGTGTATAGTTGTCCTCAGTCACAGGATTGGCGCTTCCAAAGCCGGAAAGCTCTCCCACTCCTGATAAAACTGCCTTCAGAGGAATCTGCGCATCCGTTACCAGCAGACCATTCTGATCCAGAATCTCAATCTGTACAAAAACCACATCATGTCCATCCGCACGAAGCTCCTTCTTCTCCGGTATCAGACGGATTTCTGCCGGTTCTCCGGTTGTTGCCAGCCGGTCCCTGCTGACTTCCATTCCGTCCGTATAGCTTACCGCTTCGAGTACACCCTTTTCATAAGGAAGCACAAACCGGACTGAATTCGGCAAATTTCCATCTTTCTGAACCTCCTTTTTCCCAACAGACACTCCATTCAACAGCAGTTCCACTTCCTCTGCGCCTGAAAAAGCTATAACCTCGACCGGTTTTCCTTCAAAGCCTGTATAATTCCAGCATTTACGTGCATCCGTAAACCCCCACATACTGATCACTTCTGCCTTACCATAATTCTGCGGCTGCATAGAATACAGATATGTCTTTTCACTTCCCCATACCACACTGCGGTAATCTCCCTGGGGCTTCCGGATACCTGTTATATCAAAATCGGCATCATTGGCAAGCCGCCACGGATAATAGGTTGTGGAAGATGGCATAACAGCCCACGGCCCTTTTTTGGCAAGCGGATCCGTCTCCTCTACAAACAGGGATTTTCCGATTCCGGCTTCTCCGATATAATCCCATGCTGTCCAGGTAAATTCTCCGATCACATAAGGAAGCTTTTCTACTACCGGCCATCGGAATCCAATTTCCCTCGGAAAATTTTCAGACCCCAGAATGACACGTTCCGGGTAAAGCTCATGATCCCGTTCATAGAGATCCTCCATGTAGTTGTAGCCTACCACATCCAGACCATTGGTAAAGGCCTCGGTCTGTTTTTCCCAGAAATCTGCTTCCTTTTCCGTGGCTGCATTTTGTGTCTGATCCTGCCCCTTTGCCATGGCATCGTCCAATCCGCTCCAGAAGGAGCAGATTCCATTGCTGACCGGTCTTGTCGGGTCTAAGGTCCTGATACACTCTGCAAGCTTTGTGGCAGTGGAATAGCCCTGATTCAGTCCACCTCTTTCCGGTATTTCATTTCCTGTAGACCACATGATAACCGATGGATGAACCCGGTCTCTTTTGATAAACGCGGTCAGATCCTTCTCCCACAGAGCTGCAAAATACTGGCTGTAATCGCCGGTACGTTTCGCCATTCCCCATGCATCAAAAGCCTCGTCAAAAATATACATTCCCAGTCTGTCACAGGCCTCCACAAGTGCTCCGGATGGAGGATTGTGTGCGGTTCTGACTGCATTGAAGCCGGTTTCCTTAAGCTTCCTTATCTTTCTTTCCTCACACTCATATAAACTGACTGCTCCCAGCAGGCCATTGTCATGATGAACACAGCCTCCCTTAAGCTTGACAGGCTTTCCGTTGATCCTAAGTCCCCTTACGGAGTCAACCGTGATGGTCCGTATTCCAAACAGTGTCTGTGCTTCATCCACAGTCTGTATCGGAACCGGATTGCTATGGGTACGGAAAACACTCTGATCTGTTACGGTTGCCTTTACGATATACAAATTGGGATTTTCCGCATCCCAGAGTACCGGATCCGAAAGATGAATGGAAATTCTGGCTGTTTCCCGGTTATTCTTTCCAACTTCAATCATGCGCCTCGCTTCCGCCACAGCTTTTTCCTCCGGCTCACCTTCCTTCCACAATTCCACCTTTACTTCCACCATATGGTTCTCCAGTGTCTCATTTCCGATCTCCACCTGTGCCTCCAGAAAGGCAATCTGATCCGTAACTTCCCTGGTAACCACGTTAATTCCATCCGGCAGGATAAATACTCTCGGACTGTGGCACAGGGTCACTCCCCGGAACAGACCGGAACCGGTGTACCATCTTGAACTGGGCTGCACGCCGGTATTTACGTTAATCGTAATTCTGTTCTCTTCACCAAAGGTCACATAATCCGTCAAATCAACATAAAAAGGAGAATAGCCATAATGATGTTCCCCCACCTTACAGCCGTTCACATCAATAGAGGTATGCATCATTACCCCATCAAACTGCAGTCCTACCAGATCCTTTTCCCATTCCCTGGGAATCATCACATATCTGGTATAATTGCAGGTATCCCCCGGATAATAACCGGAATCATGCTGAGCCTGTGCCTCCTTCGTCACATCAAGGTGAATCATTCCGTCATGCGGAAGATTCACAAGTTCTCCCGGATCCCACTGCAGCATGCCCACAGAGTCCAGCATTCCTCGTCTGAAACACCATTTTTCATCTAAATTGATACGTTGCATTCTTTTTCCTCCTCTTCTGATCTTACATGATCAAATGATTTTTTTATCGCTTCAGAAGCAAAAGCTTCCGCTTGTACAGAATCGTTACTCTTTCTCTACCATATATACCTTCCGGATCTGATAAATCCTGTCTATATTGCTCCACTGGGATTCCGGTGTCATCACCTCTGTGCTGAGAGTCCTGTCTGCTTCCTTCCAGGTCAGTCTGGTAAGACGATATTTTCCCTCTTCATAGTCATACCCCTCACCCTCATCCTCGTAGAAGTCGAAGCAGCCATCCCGGCCGGTATAAACCGTAACGCAGCAATTACCGTCAAGCTCCTTTGTGGAACCGGCAAAGTCTGTCTTCAGGAGGATCCCTCCTTCTTTGACAAATAATGGTATTCGGTCAATAGATGCACAGACTTCAATCCACTGTCCCCCTTCGTAATAGGTATTGGTCCAGTAATCATACCAGCCGTGTGCCTCCGGCAGATATACCCTTCTTGTTTTAACGGTATCCGTAAGCTCTGCCGAATTTTCTCCATAATACATAGGTTCTGTGACCGGACAAACCATCAGTTCTTCTCCGAACAAATACTGATCCATAATATGAAAAACTGCTGTTTCTTCCGGATAGGCAAAAGCAAGCAGCTTCATCATGGAGCGATCCTTCAACCAGCACAGGCCTGCACAGGAATAAATATAAGGCATCAGTGTATATCTCAGATGATTCATTTGTACAAGAGCATCATAAAAAGGGATTTCTGTATTTTCAAAATGCCAAAGTTCTCTTCTGCAGTCTGTTCCATGCCCGCGGAATACCGGAAGGAAGCATGCCCATTGATACCATCTCACGAACAATTCACGATATCCCAGATCCTCTGTTCCCGCATCATAATGTCCCTTCCAAAACCAAAAGTTCCCATTCTTTACGAAAAATGCACCTATATCCACTGTCCAGAACGGCAGACCACTGGCACTGAAATGTAAGCCTGCTGCAATCTGTTTTCGGAGTGTCTCCCATGAAGCTTCTATGTCTCCTGACCAGAGGACTGTTCCAAAACGCTGCTGCCCGGTCCATGCACTTCTGGTAAGATTAAAAACTCTTTTCTCATTATCCTGCTCCCCTCTTTGTCCCTCGTAAATTCCCTGTGCATGATATAACGCATAGGCATTTGTTTTTTCTGCGGGAAGATGGTTTTCCGTTGTTTCACAGTACTCGGCATACATTTTCGCCGGTTCTGTTCTTTCCACATGATTCCATTCCGGAGTAAACGGTTCACTGCTGTCACACCACCATGCATCAACCCCGTGCGCATACAGTCCTCTTTTTACCTGCTCCCAATACAGCTGTCTTCCTTCTGCGGATAAGGCGTTATAAATGCTGCATCCCGGCAAAAGAAGCTGTCTTTCCGCAAATTCTTTATAATTCTCTGTCTCCTGATCCATGTTAGGCCATATGGACAGCATAAAATGCACCTGCGCCTCATGAAGCTGTTCCATCATATCGTCCGGATCCGGAAAGCGTGTTTCATCAAAGGTTTTCTGTCCCCAAAGATTTCCCTTCCACGAGCACCAGTCGAGAACAATTCCATCTAGGCCAATATTACGCTCACGATACTCCTTTACCGTATCCAGGATTTCTTTCCGGGTTTCATATCGTTCCTGAGACTGTATATATCCATATGCCCATCTTGGTAAAATTGTGGCTTTTCCGGTTAAGCTCCGATATTGTGCAATTACTCCATCCATGGTCTCACCATTGATAAAATAGAAATCCATTTCCGGATCTGCCTCAGTGTAAATATAAGAACCATATAACGTATCACTGAAAATCAATGGACTATAGGTGTCCACCAGTATCCCATATCCTAATGTAGAAACAAGCATCGGTATGGCTATCTTCCGGTTTGCCTGATGCAGGTACAGTGTCTGTCCGCGCAGGGAGGCAAATCCCTCCTCATGCTGTCCAAGTCCATATAAGGCTTCGTTTTCGGCCCATTCCAGATACATTCTTGTATGATAGCTTTTGCCAAGCGGTACTTTGGCAGCTTCCATAACTACCTCTTTATCCCCATCCGGTGTATGTACCTTCTCGATCCTGCTGCTTTGTGCTTCCAATCTGTAAACCGTAAATTCCTCCAGATTTTTACTTTCCCGTTCCCGCTCCTTTAACAGCTTCTTTCCATGACTGTCAAAATAGCTGTAAGAAGCTGTCTTTTTATTAACAACAAGCGTAAGTCTTCTCATTTTCAGCCATATTTCCGTATCCGTTTCCATATAATCCCAATCCGGGAATACGGTTCTTAACAGCACTCCGGACTTTTCTGTATTGCTGAACTCTTCCCGTTGTGTATATGTCACCCTTATAACAGCGTCATTTTTCGGCTCTATTCTATGAATTCCAGCTTCAGAATAAAGATAAAGGGAGTTCTCTTTTCTTTCGGCTTTTTCAATTGCCCTGCTTTTCCCTTTCACGACATTCAGCATATCTTTTCCTCCATCGGGTAACATAACCCTTTCTTCATATTTTGAAAAACGACTCATCGTATTACGGATTCTAAGCTCTCACGATACTATTATAGTTCATCCGTTTTAGATTATTAGTATTACATCTGCCATTTTTCACAAAAATATGTCGTGTTATTGTAACTTTATCCGTTGTAGCAAAAGAAGTTCCTTATACTTTCAGGAAATCTTAGAACACAGTCTTTTCTTAAACAATTCTGGATTTATGATATAGTTTCCAGATAACATTTTCCCAGACATATTTCTCCATCCGCCTGCTTCACCACAGTGAACTCTGCCAGTCCTCCGGTCTGACATTCTTCTTTTGTCTGCGCGGAGATCAAATTGCCGAGAGAATAATAAATCAGCATTTTGTGTTGTGGCAGATCCTTTTTCCATCCGACAGAATCTGCCTCATATGCCGTTCCATCCTTTTCAACAATCTCCCACTTCTGCACGACATGAGGATGCGTTCCGATCACTGCATCGACTCCCTCCCAGTAAAAGAAGTCCCTGTAATATTCCTGCTGCTCGTCAATTTCTGTTTCATACTCCGTTCCCCAGTGCACAAACACCATTACAACATCTGCCCGGCTCTTTGCATAGGAAAGCTGCCGGTGCATACGTTCTTCATCTCCAAGCTTTTCTACCAGATGAGGATAGCCTTCCGGCTCCGGCATGCCGTTTGTCCCATAGGTGTACCCGACAAAGGCAAAGCGGATTCCATTGATTTCCATGAATTTTACGGCAGCCTCCGAAGCTTCACTATAGCTTTTCGCAGACTGCGCTCCCACATAGGAAATTCCCTTTTCATCCCAGAAAGCCGTCGTCGTATTGATCCCGTAAATTCCCTGATCCAGTGCATGATTATTGGCAAGGGTAATGAGATTGAATCCGGCCCTTTCCATGGCATCCCCTACTTCTGTCGGTGTTTCAAAGCGGGGATAGCCGCTGACTCTCTTCGGGTCTGTCACAAAAATTGTCTCCTGATTTACGGCTGCCAGATCTGCATTCTGAAGCTTATCCCGGACAGAGTCATAAAAGGAATCGTACAAATTCTCTGCTGTCACTTCTCCGGCTCTTTGCTTCTTCTGTTCTGCTGCGAGCAGACTTAGGTGGATCAGATTATCACCTGCACAGACCACCTGAGCCTGCTGCTCCTTTGACTCTCCTGCATATTTAAGTCCAAAGTCCTTCCAAATCCAGCAGGTACTTGTACCATCCTCAGCAATACGGTCTTTCCCGGTATAAATGTCAGGCTCAGGCCCAGCTCCTGCCCCGTTATTTTGTAAATCCCGACCGGTTTTTAGATCCTTCAGACGATATCGGGTGAGAATCAAACTGTTTTTCCTGCCCCGGGCAATTGACCCAATCTCTTTCCCAAGTGAAGAAGACATCCACACCGGTCTCATCACATCTGTACTGATATTGCGTTCTCTGTCTTTTCCTTCTTCTGCTTCTTTTTCTATAATTTTGTCTGCTTCTTCATCCTGGGCTTTTACATATTCATTATTCTGTTCCGGATACTCCTGCAGCCGGTAAATGAAGATATGCTGCTCCAGACGGATGTCATTCTTTTTCTCCCAGACGGGAAGATGCCTGCCATAGCTCCCATGCTTCCAGATAAGCAGTACCAGCTCTTCCTGCTGATCCCTGTCAATATCCATTACCAGAACATCCTGCACCTGCCAGTCCGCCGGAGTTTTCCATATGTGCTCCGATTGATCTCTTTTCATAAATCGATGACGGTCTCCGGCATCCTCCATATCCGTTTTCACCACCCGGAGTGTCCGGTTTTTCAAAATCACCTCACAGCCTTCATAAAAGAACTCCTTTTCGTTCCAGGTAATCCAATGCGGCAGAAAAGCTCCATACCACCACAAGGTGAAAACAGCAGTGATGCTTACCACCACTGCTATTCCACCTGCTATAATCCATTTTGTATGCCGGACTGCCTTATCCGTCCCAGGAGTACCGGTAGCTCTTCGTCCAGGACGGCTGTTCCACTTTATTGTCATACTCATACTCCATATCGTCATTCAGTTCCATGCCGATCATCTGTCTCCATTCGGAGTCTGTCATCCGGCTGTCAATCGGTACCGTAAATTCATAATAACTGAATGTACCGCCTACTGCAAGCCGCAGCTTTCCATCCACCGGCACAACCACAGAAATTCTGGAAACTCCACCAATGGCTTCTTCCAGAATTGTGCCGGGAGTTTGACACATTGAAATTCAAAAAAGTACCGCAAAGCCTTGAAACAGGCTTATTTTTTTGTCAAATTTTTATTTTTATTATATAGTAATATTTAGTGATGTATGATATAATAGTGACAGAGGTGATTATTGTGCGTATAACAACATCAAAATCAAAAAATTCCGAGTCCTTTTACATCACTCAGTCCTATACAAATGCCAATGGGAAAAGTACTTCAAAAACCATCCGAAAATTAGGTACGTTAGCTGAATTATCAGCGCAGCTCCACACAGATCGTGATGGAGTTGTTGAATGGGCTAATGAACAGGCGCGTCTTGAGACTCTGAAATATAAAAGTGAAAAAGAGGATGCTACTGTTATGATTCCGTTTCATTCCAACAGACTTATGGACTATCATAAACAGAAACTTTTTTCTAGTGGATATCTTTTCCTTCAATCAATTTATTATGGGCTTAAACTCGATTCTGTCTGCAGAAAAATCAAAAGCCGACATAAATTCGAGTATGATCTTAATGCGATTTTATTCAATCAGAAGTTTATAAAAACAGCTTTTTCCTTGGTGACAGAATGGATCGAATCCTTTATTATGATTGCACAAACTACTACTTTGAAATCGAACAGGAAGATGGGGATAAAAAATACGGAAAAAGCAAGGAACACCGTCCGAATCCCATTATTCAAATGGGACTTTTTACAGATGGTGACGGAATACCGCTGGCTTTCTCACTTTTTCCCGGAAACCAAAATGAGCAGAAATCCTTAAAACCTTTAGAAACAAAGATTCTCCAGCAATTCGGCTGTGATAAGTTTATCTATTGCAGTGATGCCGGGCTTGCTTCTGAGGATAACCGTGTCCTTAATCACATGGGACAACGGGCATTTATTGTCACTCAGTCCATCAAAAAGCTGCCTGCTGAAGACCGGGCATG
>ERZ780228.1231-NODE-1231-length-17433-cov-3.008229_pt1 | contig 17433 bp, 18 predicted proteins | sample MGYA00511015_ERZ780228 | MGnify/ENA primary metagenome ERZ780228 (study PRJEB29588, sample SAMEA2161897) | human gut metagenome | biome: human gut; feature: human-associated habitat; material: faeces | place: Denmark | collected 2008/2010 ...
GAATTGGCTTTCATTGCTCTTGAAGCCGATGTGGTTAAATCAACGGACGCCGGCATCACGCTTTATCGCGTTTTCCTCGGTCCTTTTGATACGGCCAGAGAAGCCAATGAACTGCAGCAACGCCTGACGTCCAACGGTTTCGATGCCATGGTAATCAAGAACAAATGAGATTTTCCCATTTCATAACGGCCTGTGCCCTGACATTTATCGGAGCACAGGCGATGGCTTTTAATGCCGTCGAAGGTAAAGACTACCGTGTGGTCTCCCCTTCCGTCAGTTCCCCTTCTGATTCAATCGAAGTCATCGATTTTTTCGCTTACACTTGTGCTCATTGCCAGCGCCTGGCACCGCTGCTTGAAGACTGGATGAAAAAACTTCCGCCCGATGTAAGCGTTCGTCGGGTTCCTGTCGCTTGGGAACCAGCCACCCAATTTCTCTCTCGAATCTACTACACATTTGAAGCACTTGACCGCTTAGAAGATCTTCATCCGGCCTTTTGGCAGGATATTCTCGGCGGAATCATCACCAGTGAGGCCGATCTGCAAAGTTGGCTTCAATCTCATAAGGTGAATCTGAACGAATGGAATGCTGCATACAATTCGTTCACGGTTACAATGAAAACACAGCAAGCGCTTCAAACTTGGCAGAACTATCGTTTGGATGCCACGCCTTACGTCGCCGTGGCCGGAAAATATTTGACGGCTCCTCACATGGCCGGCTCCAGACAAAAAACCATTGAAGTGCTTGATTGGCTTGTTCGTCACGAACGTCAAGCGCGTCAAAAACATTAATCAAGGCCTATCATCATGCAAATTGATTCTTCCATTTTTAAAGCCTATGACATCCGCGGCGTAGTGGATAAAACATTAACCGAAGAGGCTGCTCGGGCAATCGGTCAGGCATTGGGCGCCCTAGCCAAAGAAAAAAATGTTGACACGATGTGCGTCGGCCGCGACGGTCGTCTTTCGGGCCCCAAACTCTCCCGCGCACTCATGGAAGGTATTACGGACATGGGTATCCATGTCAAGTCAATCGGCATGACGCCTACTCCGGTTCTCTATTTTGCGACAGTGCTCACAAAAACCGGTTCCGGTGTTGCCGTAACGGGAAGCCATAACCCACCTGAATACAACGGCTTAAAGATGATGATGGGTAAAGAAACGCTTTACGGCGATGGCATTCAGGCTTTGCGCGAGCGAATTGAAAAAGGAATTTCGGTCTCAGAAACAAAAGGAAAGATTGAAGAAATCGATGTTCTGACTCCTTACCTTGAAAAGATTTTGGGCGACGTTAAACTGGCCCGTCCGATGAAGATCGCCATTGATTGCGGCAACGGCGTCACCGGTCCGACAGCGTTGGAACTTTTCAAACGCCTGGGCTGCGAAGTGACTCCCTTATACGCTGAAATTGACGGTCACTTCCCCAATCACCATCCGGATCCGTCAAAGCCTGCCAATCTGGTCGATTTGATTGAAACGGTAAAAACAACGGATGTGGAATTGGGTTTGGCATTTGATGGTGACGGAGACCGCTTGGGTGTGGTGACAAAATCCGGTCAAATCATCTACCCGGACCGTCAAATGATGCTTTTTGCCGCCGATATCCTCAAACACAATCCCGGTGCACCGATTATTTATGATGTCAAATGCACTCGACGCCTTGTTCCCTGGATTAAGGAGCACGGTGGCATCCCGACGATTTGCCGCACGGGCCACTCGCTGGTAAAAGCCAAACTCAAAGAAACACAGGCCCCCTTTGCCGGTGAGATGAGCGGACACCTGTTCTTTAATGACCAGCGTTGGCCGGGCTTTGACGACGGCCTTTATGCCGGCGCTCGCATGTTGGAGATTCTGTCTCGCACAAGCAATCCTTCGGACGTTCTTGAAGCGCTTCCCACTGCGGTCAATACGCCTGAATTGCATATTGAAATGCAGGAAGGAGAAAACAAGCAGTTTGTCGAGAGACTGCAAAAAGAGTTGCATTTTGATGATGCAACCGATGTGATTACGATTGACGGCATCCGAGTGGAATGGGAAGATGGCTTTGCGCTTGCCCGTTCCTCAAACACAACGCCGGTCGTCGTCCTTCGTTTAGAAGGTGATACGCCCGAAGCGCTTGAACGAATTAAAACGCGATTCGGCAACGCCATTAAAGAAATTTATCCTTCAGTTGTATTGCCCTTTTAAGGCGGATGAATCATGTCGATGAATGTCTTTATTACAGGCGCCTCCAGCGGAATCGGAGCGGCGCTCGCTCGCGAATTCGCCTCGCGGGGCGCAACATTAGGTTTGATGGCTCGACGTCAAGAGGCGCTAGATGAGCTAATCAAAACGCTTCCCAACAGCGAACGCCATCACAGCTACGCCTGTGATGTCACCGATCGCCTGAAACTGATTGAATTAGCCCGCCAATTTGATTCGACGGTCGGCGGCGCCGACATCGTGATCGCTAATGCCGGTATCAGCGTTGGGGTGAAAACCCAATACTTTGAAGACCTGGAAGTAATGGAAAAGGTTTATGCGACCAATGTGTTTGCGATGGCCAGCACATTCCACGCTTTCATTGAACCCATGATGCAACGCAAGCATGGTACTTTGGTCGGCATCGGCAGTGTGGGCGGCATCCGTGGAATGCCCGGCACAGAAGCCTATTGCTCAAGCAAATCGGCCGTTATCACTTACTGCGAGAGCTTGCGAGTTGAAATGAAGAAGTACGGCATCCAAGTGACAACCATCAGCCCGGGATTTGTTAAAACGCCGTTAACGGACGTCAATCCCTACCCGATGCCGTTTATTCTCACGCCTGAAGAATTTGCTAAGCGAGCCGCCAACGCCATTTTGGGCGGACGAAGCTATGCCACCATTCCCTGGCAAATGGGTCTTGTGGCGAAACTTCTGAGAATTCTGCCTAATCCGCTTTTTGACAAAATCTTTGGAAACAGAAAGCAAAAGCCCCGCAACTCTGAAATCCATCGGGCCTAACGACCAGATAATTCGCCCGGGTTCATACCCGGGCAATTTTTATATATGGGGATTATCTTTTGCTTTTTCTTCTGAATACCAGAGACTGACAACCTCGCAGACAGCCTGCCCGTAGCGTTCAATGCGCTTCTCACCAATACCGCTTATACCTGCCAATTGATGCGGCTGTCGTGGCTTGCGGCGAGCGATTTGAATAAGGGTTGAGTCCGGAAATACGTTATAGGCCGCTACCGCATTTTGATTGGCACACGTTTTACGCCACTCGCGAAGCTTACCGAATAGTCTTTGTTCAGCATCATCCAAATCATCGTGATCGATGACTTTTCGAGACGAAAGCTGCTTGTCGCCCTCCACCCGAACCAAGAACTTTTCCTGTCCGTGCAAAAGCGTTCGGGCTCGATCGCTGACGGTCAACACGTTATAGACCCTGTAGTTCACATTGACATAGTGTTTAGCGATGAGCTGCCTGAGTATTCGCCGCCAATATTTCATCGTATGATCACGACCGATCCCGAAGGTACTCAATTCATCGTGACGCTTTTCAAAAATTTTGTCACTGACCTCGCCACGCAATACTTTGATAACGTGAGAAGCACCGAATCCCAAACCATTTGTCTTTGAACATCGATAAATACAAGACAATAATTTTTGGGCATCCTTCGTAGCGTCACGAGTCAAAGGAGGATTTTCGCAGTTGTCACAATTGCCGCATGGCTTATTTAGTTTCTCCCCAAAATAAGCAAGCAGTTGGATGCGTCTGCATCCAGCAGATTCGGCCAGTCCCAACATACTGTCGAGTTTATGTAAAGAAACTTGCTTATACATGGGATCGGCTTCGCTTTTATCGATAAAAAAGCGCTGCTGTACCAAATCTTCTAAGCCATAATACAAAACCGACTCTGCGGGTTTTCCGTCACGCCCCGCGCGCCCGGTTTCCTGAAAGAAGTTCTCAATCGATTTAGGCATATCCACGTGGATGATAAAGCGCACATCCGGCTTATCGATACCCATGCCGAACGCGATGGTGGCAACCATCACGCAGGGTCTGTCAAAAAAGGCACTTTGGTTGGCTTCCCGTTCTTCGTTTTCCATCCCGGCGTGATAAATTAACGCGTCTATTCCATTTTTCTTCAAGTATCCCGCCACGGCCTCGGCTTTATTGCGGGTGGCGCAATAAACGATGCCTGATTCGTGCATATGCTCGCCGAGAATAAATTGAGTAATTTGGTCCAGATAGCCTTTGCCCTTCTCATACATTCTGTAGCGAATATTGGGACGGTCAAAACTTGCCACAAAGGAGCGAGGATTAGAAAGCAGACGTGAAACAATCTCGGAGCGGGTCTGCTCGTCGGCTGTGGCCGTCAAAGCCATTCGTGGCACATGGGGAAAAAGCTCTTTTAAGCAATCCAGTGCTTGGTACTCAGGTCTGAAATCATGCCCCCAGACCGATATGCAATGCGCCTCATCAACAGCGAAAAGGCTAACCGACAGTCGTGAAAGCAACTCCAAAGTAAACGGTTTAAGTAACCGTTCAGGAGCAATGTACAAAAGTTTGATTTTCCCAGACTCTAAATCTCTGTAAACCGTTCGGGCTTCCTCTGCTGTTAAAGTGGAATTTAATGCGGCCGCGCAAATGCCCACATCGCGCAACATGTCCACCTGATCCTTCATGAGCGCAATGAGAGGTGAAATCACAACGGTCACCCCATCCATAAGTAGCGCGGGCACTTGATAGCAAATACTTTTTCCGCCGCCCGTCGGCATCAGCACCAAAGCATCCCGGCCCTGCATCACGGTATCAATAACTTCTTTTTGAAAACCGCGAAACATCTCATAGCCGAAGTAGCGCTTCAGTATTTCTTCTGCTGTCATCATCTTCTCTTTCACAATACGCGACAGTATACAGGCGAAGCAGCCTTTTGAATTGATATACTCACGGTAGCGGCCGCGCATTATCCGCATCCGTCGGGTGGGGTTGCGTGCTAAATTTTTTCAAAGGGACGTCATCATGTTTACGATTATTAAAAACGCCAACGTTTTTACGCCGGCTCCCGTCGGTAAAAAAGACATTTTGATTTGCGGCGAAACCATTGCCGCAATTGAAGATAGTCTTGACGGCATCCGTCTGCCGGGTGAAGTTCAAGTTATCGATGTCGAAGGCGCCACGGTCACTCCGGGCTTTTTCGATCAGCATGTTCACTTGACCGGTGGCGGCGGCGAAGGCGGTTTTGCTACCCGCGTTCCTCCTGTCATGCCCTCTCAGCTCTTGCGCGCTGGTATCACGACCGTTTGTGGCGTGATGGGCACAGAAGGAACGACTAAGTTCCCCGAAGAGCTTTACGCCAAAGTAATGGGATTGCGTCAAGAAGGCCTGACGGCTTATATGCACACGGGTTCTTATCAATTCCCCTCTCCCACCATTACGGGCAATCCTCGCAAGGACATCATCTGCATTGAACCGGTTCTCGGCGTAAAGCTCGCTTTAGCTGACCACCGCTGCTCCTTCCCCAATGATGACGAAATGCTCAAGCTTGTCGCTGACGTTCGCATGGGCGGTATGCTCTCAGGTAAAAAAGGTGTGCTGCACGTTCACTTAGGTGATTACGGCGGAGCTTATGAACAATTTGAACGCATCATTGCTCGCGGTCTGCCGCGTCACCACTTCTCGCCGACTCACACGGGCCGCGAACCGAAGTTGTTCGAACAAGCTATCGAATTTGCGAAGAAAGGCGGCGTAATCGATATCACCTCGGGCGGCGGCAACTACTACCCGTTTGTTGAATGCGTTGAACGCACCTTGAAAGCCGGCGTGGATCGCTCCCGCATCACGATGAGTTCTGACGGCAACGGCTCTATGCCGAAGTTTGAAAACGGCATCATGGTGGCTATTGTTGCCGCCCCTGTTAACGCCAACCATCAAATGCTCAAGGAAATGGTTGCGGCAGGAATCGATTTTGAAACGGCTTTGATGATGACGACCTCTAACGTCGCTGATTCTCTGGGTGTGAAGGAAGCTCGGTTAGCTGTCGGCATGAAAGCTAATCTCTGCGTACTCACTGAGTCGCTTGATATCGACACAGTCATTGCCCGTGGCACTACTTGGGTCAAAGGCGGCAAGAGTGTGAAATTGGCCAACTTTGAAGCCTAATCAAAAAAGGGTGGTTCAAATTCGAACCACCCTTTTTTCTATATTAATCAATTACGACCGTCTGATTTGCTCATTAATTTCCTGCTCTCTGCGGTCGCGTTCTTGTTCAATTCGCTCAGCACGCAAGCAAGCCGCCGCTGTAAAAAGAACGTCTGAGGAAGAGTTCAGAGCCGTTTCGGCCGAATCCTGCAATACACCAATAATAAAGCCTACGGCCACCACCTGCATTGCCAAGGCATTGTCAATACCGAATAAGCCGCATGCCAGAGGAATCAACATTAAGGAGCCTCCCGGTACACCCGATGCGCCGCACGCACAGACCGAAGCGACAACACTTAACAAAATAGCCGTCCCAAAACTGGTCTCAATATTCAGACTATTGGCCGCCGCAAGTGTTAAAACCGAGATGGTAATCGCGGCACCAGCCATGTTGATCGTGGCGCCCAACGGAATAGTGATGGAATACGTTCCGCTATCCAAATTCAGACGACGGCACATGCCCATGTTCACCGGAATGTTGGCTGCCGATGAACGGGTGAAAAAGGCCGTCACCCCACTTTCTCTTAATGTTGCCAACGTCAGTGGGTAAGGATTGCGGCGAATATAGAGCCAAACAAGGAAGGGATTGAGAACCAACGCAACAAAAAACATGCTGCCGATCAAAACAAGAAGCACTTGGACATAACCGGCCAGTGTCTCAATACCGGTGCTCGCTACAGTATTGGCCACCAAACCGAAAATACCGATCGGGGCAAAGCGAATAACAACACGGACTACGAATTCCACCCCGCGAGACAAATCCGCCATGAATTCCCGCGATGAATCAGAGGCGTGTCGCATGGCCACACCAAGACCTGCAGCCCAAGCCAGAATTGCCATGTAGTTGCCGTTACTTAAAGCGTGTACCGGGTTATCCACAACGCTCAAAAGCAAATTGTGAATCACATCAATTAGGCCACCCGGCGTGGCGGTATTGGCTTCCGTTCCTGTTAAATGAATCGTTGTCGGGAACATAAAACTAACGCTCACGGCCACCAATGCCGCTCCAAAAGTTCCCAACAGATAGAGGACCAACACGGGTTTGATGTGCGCCTTGGTTTCAATGTCTTGGTTAGCGATCGCGGACATCACCAACACAAAAACCAAGAGCGGAGCAACGGCTTTTAAGGCAGAAATAAAAAGTGAACCCAAAAAAGCACTGGCCTTGGCAGCCTCGGGGGCTAAATAAGCCAAAGCTATCCCAAGAATCAAACCAATCAGAATCTGCTTAACAAGCGAAGCCTGCAAAAAAGGCATAGCAAAGCGCTTTAACGAATGACGGGCCATAAGTACATCCACCCTACAAATTAAAACGGAATGAGTACCATAACATCTTTCTGCGGCAACGGCGCTAAAACCATTAAAGTGTTTTGCTCAGTTATCAGGGTTTTTACTTACTCTTTCAAATAAAAAATCCAAAATTGCCCAATTAACACACCCAATAAATTTCTAGTTTGTCGTTTTAGAAAAAATTTTTGGCTTTAGAATGTTCAAACGAACGGAAAGATTTTCTGTATTCTTTCTGCTAAATCTTTTTCTCAATCGGAGTTTGTCATGCATTTACTGAGGCGATTGACTTTGTGTGCAGTACCTTTACTTTTAAGCGCCTGCGCTTCGTTTCAAGAGCCCACTGTCACCCCTCCGGAAAATACTCACGCGGTGATGCGTTTGGATGCTTCCGGTGAGCAGGTTTTCCGTTGCGTGCATGACATGAAGGGTTGGTTTTGGCGCTTTGAAGCCCCCAACGCCTATCTTTTTAATCCGGTAAACGGTCAGGCCGTAGCCAAACACGGCTATCGTTTTTCATTCGTTCATAACGATGGTTCGAAAATCGCCTCTTCCCGCATCACAAGCATTAAACCGGGAGACGGCAAAAATCTCGCCGATGCCCTCTTTACCGTTACTTCTCCTGCCAACAGCGGTGCATTCTTAGGTGTTCGCTACATTCAGCGATTAAACGCCAAGGGTGGGATCCCTCAAGCCAAATGTACACCCGCACGCGAAGGCAAACTCAATAAAGTCCCGTTTGAAGCCGAATTCATCTTCTGGCGATAACGCAAGTACCGAGAAATACTCAGAAAATTTCTAAAGGGACTGGAGGAACAGGGAAAATCCGTGTAAAATTAGGGGCTTGTTTTTCCCAGTTTTTTAGGGGATTTTTTCATGTCGACAGTTGGTGATTACCTGCAAAACCTGCCGCCTGATCGCCGAGTAGCGATGGCGAAAATCTGCAGCCTTATTCGTCGTTCGGCACGGGGTGTAAGGGAAAGCATGCGCCATGCCTTGGCCTTCTATGAACTTCAGGGGCCGCTTTTTGCGCTGGAGTCCGGTGAGAAATCCATGACGTTATATGTCGCCGAAGAGTCCGTGATTGAAGCCTTCAAGGACAAACTTCAGGTGGACATGGAACACCGCAGCATTTTGTTTAACGATTTGAATCGTATTCCGCTCGATAACATTGAAAAGATTGTTCGAGACTCGGTGACCGCCCGCCGCAGCCGTGTGGCTCAGGGTGAAGTGCCGACTCAGGCTCAGATGCTCGCCATCTGGGGGGTAACTGAAGAGGATGCCAAAGCTCCGCCGCCCGTTGTGCGCATCTCTATGAAGAGCCGCGAGGAAGATGTCATCGAAATCATTGATGATACGAAAAAGGCGAAAAAATAAGCCTTCTGATCTCAGAACAACGATAAGCGAGTCTTTACGGCTCGCTTTTTTCAATCGTCCTCATAGCTTTTATTGAAAGACTCTATCCAAATTTTGTATCAGTCAGTATCCTTACGTCTGATTATGTCTGATTCGAAAAACAACGCTTCCCGTAATGACCGACAATTGACCGTTAAAGTCGCTGTAACTTTAGCGTGCAAAATTGCCGTAATTGCTTGTTTAGGCTATCTTTTTTTCGGTTCAGACAAACGGGTAGAGACCGACCCGCAGTCTGTCGGACAGGCGCTTTTGGCCGACACCGCTCCGGTCTCCTCTGTGGCAGAAAAGAATAAATCCCCCTAACTGCCGCAGTTAATCTCTTCAAAAGGTTCTTTTTATGATTTCGACCGAATTAGTTGATCTTTCACGGTGGCAGTTTGCACTGACCTCCATGTATCACTTCATTTTCGTGCCGCTCACGCTTGGGCTTTCGTTCATGCTGGTCGTCATGGAAGCCTGTTATGTGGTAACCGGAAAAGAAGTCTACAAAGACATGACAAAATTCTGGGGCAAACTTTTTGGCGTCAATTTTGCGCTGGGGGTTGCTACCGGTATCACGATGGAATTCCAATTTGGCACAAACTGGGCCTACTACTCGCACTATGTCGGCGACATTTTCGGCGCCCCGCTTGCCATTGAAGGCCTTATGGCTTTCTTCTTGGAATCAACCTTCATCGGACTCTTTTTCTTTGGCTGGAAACGTCTTAAAAAATCCACACACCTTATTGTGACGATTTTCATGGCCCTGGGTTCCAACCTCTCGGCCTTGTGGATTTTGATCGCCAATGCCTGGATGCAATATCCGGTCGGTTCGGACTTTAATTTTGAAACCATGCGCATGGAAATGACCAATTTCTTTGACGTGATTTTAAGTCCCTGGGCCCAGGCTAAATTTGGTCACACAATTGCCGCGGGTTATGTCACCGGCGCGCTTTTTGTTTTAGCCGTGTCGGCTTGGTACATGCTCAAAGGCCGTGATTTGGAATTTGCTAAACGCTCCTTCCGAGTCGCCGCTGCTTTTGGCTTGATCGTCTCGATTTTCACCATTCACTTAGGTGATGAATCAGGTTACCTTGTCGCTAAAGATCAACCGGCCAAGATGGCTGCGATGGAAGCCGCCTGGGAAACGGTTCCCGCCCCGGCTCCGATGACAATTTTCGGTCTTCCTGACGAAGAAAACCAAGTCACTCGAGCCAATGTTGAAATCCCCTGGCTCTTTGGCATCATCGCCACGCGCTCCCTTGATACGCCGATTCCCGGCATTAAGGATTTGATTGAACAAAATACCCAACGCATCCAAAACGGTATTGTGGCCATGCAAACGCTGACGGCTTTGCGAAAAGACCCTGATAACGCCGCCTTGCGTGAACAATTTAGTGCCGTTAAAGACGATTTGGGCTACGGAATGCTTTTGCGCAAATACACGGAAGATCCGTCTCGTGCAACACCTGAGATGATTGCTCAAGCTGCGCAAGACACCATTCCCGGCGTCAACATCATGTTCTGGAGCTTCAGAGTCATGGTGGGCTGCGGCATTGCGCTTTTATTGGTCTTTGCCTTCGCCCTTTACTATTCGGCCAAGGATTTAATCACCTCCCGCCGTTGGCTTTTAAAGGCAAGCTTTTTAGCACTGCCCCTGCCATGGATCGCCTGTGAATTGGGTTGGATGGTGGCCGAATACGGCCGTCAGCCGTGGAGTATTTACGAAATTCTTCCCGTGCATCTTTCCACCTCCACGTTATCTGTTGGAAGCGTGATGGGCTCACTGATCGGTTTTGTCCTCCTGTACTCCGCCCTTTTGGTTGTGGAAATGTGGCTCATGATCAAACTGATTAAGACCGGGCCGAGTTTCTTAGGTACCGGCCGTTATTTCTTCGAACGCAACCGTTTAAATGACAAGGAGTAAAGCATCATGATCGATTATGAAATCCTGAAACTTGTCTGGTGGCTTTTCGTTGGTGTCCTTTTGGTTGGCTTTGCCGTTATGGACGGCCAAGACATGGGGGTGGGGTCGCTTTTGCCCTTCTTGGGTAAAAACGACACCGAACGCCGCGTGATGATTAATACGGTTGCTCCCCACTGGGACGGCAACCAAGTCTGGCTTTTAACGGGAGGCGGCGCTATCTTTGCCGCTTGGCCGCTCGTTTACGCCACGGCTTTCTCCGGCCTTTACTGGGCGCTCTTTATCGTGCTTGCCGCCCTTATTTTGCGTCCGGTAGCCTTTGACTACAGAAGTCGGGTGCCGGCTGAAAAATGGCGCACCTCTTGGGACTGGGCTTTGTTTATCGGCAGTTTCGTGCCGCCCATCATTTTTGGCGTGGCCTTTGGCAATATGCTCCCAGGCGTGCCGTTTCATTTTGATGAAACATTGCGCTCAACCTACACCGGAAGCTTTTGGGCCCTTTTAAATCCCTTTGCTCTTTTGTGCGGCGTGGTTTCCATTGCCATGATCATTTTCCATGGCGCCAACTATTTGATCCTTCGCACAACCGGACAACTGCAAGCTCGTGCCCGTAAAGTCGGTTTGATGGCCGGAACGGCGACAGCGGTGTTGTTTGCTTTAGGCGGCATCTGGGTTTACTTCGGCATTCAAGGTTATGTCGCAACCGACATCAATCCTGCGGGCGTTGCCAATCCCCTCTTAAAGAGCGTACAAGTAAGCGATGGCGCATGGTTTACGAATTTCTTCAATTATCCCGTGCTCTTTGTCGTTCCTGTCTTGGGCATTGCGGCTGCGTTAATTGGGGTTTTGTGTGAATACGTCTGGCGTCCGCTTTCAGCGGTTTTGGCTAGCGCCGTGAGCATTCTTTGCATTGTGCTCACACCGTTAATCGCCATGTTCCCGTTTATTCTGCCGTCTTCGAGCCATCCGGTCTCTTCGCTCACCATGTGGGACTGCACAAGCTCTCAGCTCACCTTACAGGTGATGTTTATTGTGACGCTTATTTTCCTGCCGATCGTTTTGATCTACACGGGATGGGCTTACAAGGTGATGAGCGGGAAACTTACGGCTCAATACATTAAAGAAAACGACAAGTCGCTTTATTAAGGAGTAACTCTATGTTCTACATTTATTGGTTTGTCGGGTTGCTTTTAGCGATTGTCTTCGCCGTCTTGATGGCAGCCATGTATGAGCTCAAAAATGACGATACTTCGCAAGAAAAATAATGGCTAAGGGCGTTGTTATTATCACTCGCTTTATTTCCATCGTGGCGGCTTTAGCCGTCACGGTGGCTGTTGTTTGCTTTCCAAGACTCGTAGCGATTGATATGCATGCCGTACCGCACGGCTGGTTGGTATGCCTTTTATTGGGAATGAGCTTTGCCTACGTTCACGGTTTTGGCTTTATTCCTGAGAATAAAACCCTCAAAATTCTTTTCTCTCCACTTGTCGCCTGGCCCCTGATGATCCTTGGAGCCACGATGATCGCGCTCTAATTTCAATCCCGCTTCAAAAGCCAATGCATTTGCACTTGAGCGGTATGAACACTATCGGATAACCAAACCACTCCGTCCTGAACCGTTACGGTTAAATGCATCGTGCGACTCATAAGCGGCAGCATTTGAGCAACTTCCGCATCCTTTAGCATAGCCACCGAGAGCTTATCAACCTTGCGCATATCAGCACAATGCTGTTTCCACCAAGGATCGATTCTGTCTTCACCGTACGCAATAACGATTTCTTCATCACTACGACCGGCCGCTTTTCGAATCTGTTTGATATCGGGCACACCTACGTCAATCCAACGGGCAATGGCTCCCGTATCATCGATTTCCCAAAGGGCGGGCTCTCCTTCTGTTGAAAGCCCACGACCGAATTCAAGACGCATGTCTGTTTCGCCAACATATAAGCAAAAAGCCAACATGCGAATGGCCAAACGCTCCTCGGTTTCGGACGGATGGCGCGCAAGGGTACAGAGGTGCGAGCCGTAATAACCGCGGTCCACATCTGAAATATCAATATTGGCTTTATAAATCGTTGCCCCGAGCGCCATGCTTTTACCTCTTAATCAAACGCGCCTTATGTTATTACGTGCCCAAAAGAAAAGCCAGTCTCCCACGTCATGAGAAACCGGCTTTCTAGGTGTTTTAATCTAAATCAGATTAGAAACGGTATTGCATTTGAACACCAAGAAGGTAAGCGTCCAAAGACTCATACTTGCCAATTTTTTGACCAGCAGAGTTATACAAGTCCTTGTCACCAACACCCATCAAATAGGTACCACCGATATCAAATTGCAAATCTTGAGTGGGATACCAAGAAGCACCCAAAGACAACCAAACACGATCTGTATCAGGGATCACAGCCATACGAGTTTCTTGGCGGTCAATCGGACTCGTTTCATAAGCAACACCGCCACGTACCGTGAAGGCATCATTGATACGATAGTCAGCACCAATAGAGAAGAGCCAAGTATCTTGCCAATCATTCTCTAATGTAGTGGTTTTCATTTCATCTACTAGAGCACCAGCTACCATTGAGCCCATTCCACTCATACCTGTTTGATTATCAATACCTGCGCCAATTACAGCCTCAAGTGCAGCTGCAGTTGATGGAGATAAATCATTATTTAAGGTTAAATTTTTAAAATTTGACCAGTTCGCCCATCTGATTAAACCAGATAAGCGCAACCTATCTGTAGTCTCCCAAGTACCGGTCAACATAATCGTATCAGGAGTTTCCAAAGTAGCACTTGTCCCCATTGTGTAGCCATCTTGTACAAGCGCTGCCATACTTCCCATATATCCTTTGATTTTCTCACCAAAATTACTTAACTTTACATCTCCTTCAGCATCATGCTCTATGGATGAACGATAAGCCAAACCAAAACGTAATTTATCAGTTGGGCTAATCATGATACCCAAGTTATATCCCCAATCCCAACTATCTGCTTCAACTTTTGCATGGGCAATATCTGTCCCTAAAATCTGTGCTTCCGCTCCATGAGCCATCATTCCCATTCCCAATTTAGCCTTCGCATATTGAACAGAGACACCAGCGCCAACACTAATGTACTCACTCACCTTCCAGGCAATATTGGGATTCATATCGAATGTGTAAATCTTAGCGGAAGTCCCTCGATCTTTTCCTTCCCAATCTCGGCTATATTCTGTACCCATACCGTAAGGAACTGTCATGCCAAATCCCAACCAAATTTTGTCGTTTACTTGATGTGTTACATAACCAGCCGGAATCATTTGGCCCTTAAGGCGGCCATTTTCTGATTCGCCGCTAATGTCACTGCTGTAATCAGCATTCAAACCAATCCACACGCCACCGGCTTGGAAACGCGTACCTTCCAACAAGGTCATGCCAGCAGGGTTGTAGTGAACAGCAGACAAATCGTCACCAACGATACCAGCACCGGCGTATGCACGACCAGCACCCAAAGAGGATTGTTCCGTTAATTGGAAACCGGCAGCCAAGGCCGTAGAAGTTGCGGCGGCCACACCAGTCAGCACCAACGCAGCAGCACTCTTTTTCATGAAAGACATCAATTCTCTCCAGAATGGGAAAAATTAAAAACAAAAGCGTAAAGGTTTAGGAACAAGCAAGAACAAAACCTTTACGCTTCCGAAACGACTGAATTTTGCGGATTTTTTGTGTCTAAATTTTACTATTTTTATTAGTAATAACCCTAATACTACCCAAAACGGTTTAATCTGCACAAAATGGAAAAAACCTTTAATAATCAGAGAATACCGGTCGATATTGACGCAGTCGCAACCAACCCACCACAATGCGATAAGCCACCCAAATTCCCAATACCACAAAGCCAATCAACCAGATAAAGGGACCGATCACAAAGGGAGTCAACAAAACGCCGACAATAGCCACCAAAACTGTCCAGATCATGCCGTACCAAAAAGTACGGATTTGCCAGGAAAAGTGCGATTGAAGAAAAGTCCCCCTGGCGTCAGGCGCCATGATGTAATTCAGAATAACCGCAGCAATGGAGGGCCACCCAAATAAAAAGGCTGAAATAATCGTTGCGCCCGTCATTAAGCCGATCACGATACTTAACCCGTGCAAAATGTAGACGAGCTGCGTGACAAACAACAAATTCTTCTTCGGCGCCTCATTGTTATAGGGTGTCAAATCTGACATCTTCGTTTTTCCTTCTTTAACTCACATTTCACCAGATAAAAATTAGCATACATCTTCAAAGGATTACAGAAGTTTTAAATTCTCTTTCATTTTGATAGGCTGTAAACTTGTATTGTTATCGATAACATTACATAACGCTACATAACATTACATTTCAACTTTCATGTTTCAACAGCTAGGAGAGAACTGTGAGACTTCTATTGGTAGAAGACGACCCGATGATTGGAGAAAGTGTTGTCGATGGCCTCACCGATGAGGGTTATGCTGTGGATTGGGTGCAAGACGGCCATTCCGCTCTTTTGGCTCTCCGCACAACTGAATTCTCTCTTGTCATCTTGGACCTAGGCCTGCCCGGTAAAGATGGCATCAAAGTACTCGAAGAAATGCGAGCCGACCGCAATCTCACTCCGGTTCTTGTGACAACCGCACGCGATACGGTTGAAGACCGCATTAAGGGGTTGGATGCCGGTGCCGATGACTATCTCATCAAACCCTTTGATTTAGATGAATTATTTGCCCGAGTAAGAGCCCTTCTTCGCCGCTCCGCGGGTCGCGCAGAACCCATGATTGAGCGCGGACGCCTGCAAATTAAACCTGCCACGCATGAAGTCATTTTCAATGGCGAGTCTATTTTGCTCTCCAGTAAAGAATTCGCTCTCCTTTTAGCGCTCGCAGAGCGCCCGGGACTGGTTCTGTCTCGCTCTCAACTGGAGGAAAAACTCTACAACTGGGACTCTTCCATCGGCAGCAACGCTATTGAAGTGCATATCCACCACCTTCGCAAAAAGCTAAGCGAAGATGCCATTAAAACCGTGCGCGGTGTGGGCTACATTCTGGAAACCTAAACCATCATGTATTCCATTCGCGACAGACTATTGTGGACGTTTTGTATCGCGCTGCTCTTAGCAGGGGTAGCGGCGACCTACATGACGTTTATCTCTGCCCGCGGTGAAGTAGACCGTTTTCTTGATACTGAACTGCAGCAAATTGCCCTATCTTTAAGCGAACACACCGACGGAACACTGCCCGATGTCAAGCCGTCCGGCTCCGACGAGCAACACATTGTCATTCAGCTTTTAGACACCGTTTCCGGTCAGACACACCTATCCAGTGGTCTTCCCTCTCCTTTTCCGGTAACCGATATCGAAGGTTTTGCCAACATTCGTCATGAAGGACAAACTTGGCGAATTTTTGCCTTAAAGACCGCTCATCATATTTCTATTATCACGGCTCAGCCAGTGGATGTCCGCTTGAAATTGGCCTTTACGTCCGCGCTTCACATTTTGCAACCGTTGGTTTTATTGTTGCCTTTTTTAGTCGTCGCAGTGTGGTTGTTGGTTGGGCAGGGCTTAGCAAGCCTTAATCGAACCGCCAAGATCGTTTCCACCCGCTCGTCCACATCACTGGAACCGTTGCCTGTTAAGGGACTTCCGGTTGAAGTTAAGCAATTGGTTTTGGCCTTAAATGATTTATTGGCCAAACTGGAGCAAAGTCTTGAAGCGCAAAAGCGATTTGCCTCTGACGCCGCGCACGAACTTAGAACCCCGCTGACAGCACTCAAACTTCAAGTTCAATTGGCCGAACGCGCTAAAACGGAAGAAAATCGTCAAAAGGCCTTTGGACGACTTCATGCGGGTATTGACCGGGCAACCGGTCTTGTGCAACAACTTTTGGTTATTGCAAGACTTGACCCCGATGCCCATAAAAAGCCCTTTGTTTCAGTCAAACTTGACGAAGTGATCAGTGCCGTTGCCGATGAACTCACGGTGTTGGCTCAACAGAAAAATATCTCGCTTGAAACCGCTACCGAAACGGTTGTCGTAGCCGGCATGGAAGATGCGCTCAAGCTTTTGATTACCAACCTTACCGATAATGCGATTCGCTATACGCAACCCGATGGACGCATCCGGCTCTCTGTTAAGCGCGAACAAAACGACGCCGTCATTGAAGTAAGTGACAATGGTCCTGGAATCGCTCCTGAAGAACGTGAGCGCGTTTTTGATCGCTTTTACCGCGCATTGGGAACCAAGGCTCAAGGACATGGATTGGGATTGGCTATCGTTAAACGAATTGTGGAAATTCATCATGGATCAATCGTCATTGATGACGGATTGGGTGGAAAAGGAACCACGATGCGTATTCGCTTGCCCTTGTTAACTCAATAATTTCTAGTCTTTGTTACAAATAAAGCTTGATCGAAACAACCCGACAAACAAAATCAACGTGTTTTTTATTATCGTTTCAGTGTTTGGCAAATTACGTATTGCACTGACAAAAAGAATTTATTTCGGAGTACTTTGATATGGTTAAAAAGAGTGTTTTGAAATCGGCCGCCCTGACGGTTGCATTAGCCGCGGCTTTCTCCTTTATACCGGCGGCTCAAGCCGAAGTGCCGTTTTTCTCTTCAAATGACTCAGGTCCGTGATACGGAAGAAGAAGAAAACCGTCCGTTAC
>ERZ780228.1237-NODE-1237-length-17357-cov-18.126575_pt1 | contig 17357 bp, 10 predicted proteins | sample MGYA00511015_ERZ780228 | MGnify/ENA primary metagenome ERZ780228 (study PRJEB29588, sample SAMEA2161897) | human gut metagenome | biome: human gut; feature: human-associated habitat; material: faeces | place: Denmark | collected 2008/2010 ...
CTTCCGCTATCTGCCCCGTGCCGAAAAAGAATATCCGGGCATGATTAAAGAATATCGGGTGTATGTGAAATCTGCCGACTTTAATTACTAAACTATTGATGTACAAGCATTGAAATGATAATAGATATGAAGAAAAATATAATCCTTTTCGCACTCCTCTTCGTAGGAGTGTTGACTGGATATTGCCAACAATCTGCCTACCTGTTTGTTTATTTCACCGGCAATCGCATGAGTGAAGAAGCCGTCAGGATGGCTGTTAGTCTCGACGGATATAATTATAAAGCTTTGAATGGAAATCAACCGGTACTTGATTCCCGGGTGATTAGTTCAACAGGCGGAGTGCGCGATCCTCATATTTTACGTTGTGAAGATGGGAAGACATTTTATATGGTAGTTACAGACATGGTATCTGCCAATGGATGGAGTTCTAATCGCGCCATGGTATTGCTGAAATCGAAAGACCTTGTACACTGGACTTCCAATATCGTGAATATCCAGAAGAAATATCCCGATCAGGAAAACCTGAAACGTGTGTGGGCGCCACAAACGATTTATGACAAGGAAGCCGGAAAATACATGATCTATTGGTCCATGCAACATGGCAATGGCCCGGACATCATTTATTATGCTTATGCTAACAAGGATTTCACCGATATAGAAGGAGAACCGAAACCACTGTTTCTTCCGAAAAACGAAAAGTCATGTATTGACGGCGACATTATTTATAAAGATGGAATTTATCACCTGTTCTATAAAACGGAAGGGAATGGAAATGGCATTAAAAAGGCTACTTCTCCTTCTCTGATCTCCGGACAGTGGACGGAATCAGATGACTATAAGCAGCAGACGAAGGATGCAGTAGAGGGTGCGGGTATCTTTCCATTGATTGGCTCGGATAAGTACATCTTGATGTATGATGTGTATATGAAAGGCAAATACCAGTTTACGGAAAGTGTCGATCTGGAACACTTCAAAGTGATTGACCATGCTATCAGTATGGATTTCCATCCACGCCACGGTACTGTTATTCCGATTACTCAAAAAGAATTGCAACGCCTTTTCAAGGCGTATGGTAAACCGGAAGGTTTCTGATCTAAAGGAGGAAGGTCAAAACCCATCTAAATTAGAAATCATCCTCGCCACAGCTTCTTGTCGCGAAGATGATTTCGTTGAAAGGAAATTTGGGCACCTCTCATCTACAAATTCAATGAATTTCAAGCGGGTAATTTTCATTTCCAGATAAATACATTCACCCTTTCGTCTTTTTTTGAGTTATTAAGATAAGGTGGATTCACTAGTGTAATCCAGGAAAATAGTATACGATATTGGAAAAAGTGTATATTTTACCCTTGTTTACTTGTTTCTTATATATTTTTAAGTGTAAAACAACCAATTATAGCTTGAAATATATCAGTTAGAATAATGAAAATCTTAACTTTGCGATTGATAATCTTAATGCAATAGATACCATGAGAAATTTATTCCTGTTTTTAGTTGTCTTGTTTTTGTCGTTTCAGCAAGTCACTTTAGCTGCAATCAAAGAAATGACGAGTACCCCCGATTCGGTTTATCTCTTTTCCTTTGCCACTTCCGGAGACGACGGACGTAGCGGGCTTCGTTTTGCCTGGAGCATGGATAAGGAAAACTGGTTTGAAGTCGGCCGGAACTACGGATATCTCCGGTGTGATTACAGCCGTTGGGGATCACAGAAGAAAATGCTCGACCCTTATTTGAAACAGTCGCCCGCTGGCGAATGGATATGTACCTGGAAATTGAATGATCGTGATGGATACGGTCAGGCCACTTCTAAAGACTTGATAAACTGGACCAGCCAGAAATATCCCCGTACTACTTCCGATTTTGACGGAACAAGAGTGAAAGCCGTAGTTGCCGGAGAGGAGCAGAAAGGAACTATCAACCGGGTAGCGTGGACTTTGGTAGATGGATTAAATAAGAACTATGGCTGGAATCAATATCGGAACTCATTGCATGAAGAACGTCCGGTGCAGGATGGAGAACGTTTTGCCGGTTTGAAGCCTGTAAATGCAATGGTCACCGTACAGCCCGAACGTGCCAAAGACATCAGCGATGTCTTGTTGGGTGTCTTCTTTGAAGATATTAATTATTCGGCAGACGGAGGACTCTATGCAGAGCTGATCCAGAACCGTGATTTCGAATACGACCCTTCAGACAGGGAAGGGGATAAGAACTGGAATAGTACTCATTCCTGGACATTGAAAGGAGATAAAACCACTTTCACCATTAACACTACCGATCCTATTCATGCCAATAATCCACATTATGCCGTATTGAATGTAGAACGACCGGGAGCCGCGTTAGAAAATACAGGCTTTGATGGTATCGCGCTGAATGTCGGAGAGAAATATGACTTTTCCATATTTGCGAGGGTTCCGCAGGGGCAATCAAACAAATTGCAGGTTCGTTTGGTAGATGGAGAAGGAAATATATGTGGAGAGACTTCTCTGACTGTATCTTCCCGGCAATGGAAAACGTATAAAACAGTGATTACTGCCAAAGCAACCGCAGATACTCGCCTCGAAATCATTCCCCAATCTGCTGGAGAATTGAATCTGGATATGATTTCCCTATTTCCGCAGCATACATTTAAAGGACGCAAGAACGGACTCCGCAAGGATCTGGCTCAAGTGTTAGCTGACATTCATCCCCGTTTCATCCGTTTTCCCGGTGGCTGTGTGGCTCATGGTGATGGTCTGAAGAATATCTATCAATGGAAAAACACAGTCGGTCCGTTAGAAGCAAGAAAGGCGCAACGTAACCTTTGGGGATATCATCAAAGCATGGGACTGGGATATTTTGAATATTTCCAATTCTGCGAAGATATTGGCGCAGAACCGCTTCCGGTATTGGCAGCCGGTGTTCCTTGCCAGAACTCTGCCTGTCACGGTGACTTGAGAGGCGGGCAGCAAGGCGGTATCCCAATGAGCGAAATGGGTGCTTATATTCAGGATATTCTTGATCTGATAGAGTGGGCAAACGGCGACGCTAAGAAGACAAAGTGGGGAAAGGTACGTGCCGAAGCAGGCCATCCGAAACCTTTTAATCTGAAATACATTGGCATCGGAAATGAAGATCTCATCACCGATATCTTCGAAGAACGTTTTACAATGATATTTAATGCCATCAAAGAAAAATATCCTGAAATGGTCGTTGTAGGTACAGTAGGACCGTTCAATGAAGGAACAGACTACGTAGAAGGATGGAAACTGGCCGACAAACTGGGTGTGCCGATGGTGGACGAACATTATTATCAGACTCCGGGATGGTTCCTGAACAATCAGGATTTCTACGATAAATACGACCGTTCGAAAAAGACAAAAGTATACCTGGGCGAATATGCGACTCATATCCCGGGACGAAAAGCGAATATCGAAACTGCACTGACGGAAGCTCTTTATCTTGCTGCCTTGGAACGCAATGGAGACGTTGTACACATGACTTCCTATGCTCCTCTTCTCGCCAAAGAAGGACATACCCAATGGAATCCGGATTTGATTTACTTCAATAACCGGGAAGTGAAACCTACCACCGGATATTATGTGCAGAAACTCTACGGACAGAATGCCGGAAACGAATATTTGCCGTCGAAGATCACTTTGGATAATAAAGACGATAAAGTGCAGAAACGTTTTGCTTCTTCCATTGTCCGCGATTCGGCAAGTGGAGATGTGATTGTAAAGTTGGTCAACTTACTTCCAGTAGAGGTTAATACCCATGTCGACCTTTCCGGAATCGGTGTGATACAGCCTTCTGCAAAGAGAACCGTACTGACCGGTAAACCGGCAGATACTCCGCTACCTGTTGAAGATACGGTGGAAGTGGCAGAAAAGTTTGATTGCCAATTGTCTGCCTACTCTTTTACGGTGATCCGGATAAAAAAGGCAAATGAGAAATAACAGGAAATAAATGAAGAACATAATAACATGAATAATATGAAGAAGATAATAAGCACTCTACTGGTGGCTGGTTGCTGTCTGACTTCGCTGATGGCACAAGACGTGGTCGTGAAAGGACCGGATGAAAAACTGCAATTGGTTGTCTTTACTTCTCCTACCGAAAAGCCAAGTTATTCCATTACCTATAATGGGAAAACCATGCTGGAGAAATCACCTTTGGGTATGAACACGAATATCGGTGACTTTGCTAAAGGAATGAAACTGACAGGGCATACGGTCACCCCGATTGATACTGTCTACCATCAGGATCGTATTAAAACCTCACAAGTGTATTATCAGGCAAACGAGCTGAACTGTCATTTTGAGAATCCGAAAGGGCAGAAAATAGACGTTGTCTTTCGTGTCAGCAACAATGATGTAGCTTTCCGTTATATTCTGCCGCGTCAAGATGGAAAAGGAAGTGTAACGGTGACTGCCGAAGAAACCGGTTTCCGTTTTCCGCAACAGACTACTACTTTCTTGTGTCCGCAAAGCGATGCTATGATAGGATGGAAGCGTACAAAACCCAGTTATGAGGAAGAATACAAGGCAGATGCTCCGATGAGTGACCGTTCCCAGTACGGGCATGGTTACACATTCCCTTGCCTGTTCCGTATTGGTGACGATGGTTGGGTGCTGGTTAGCGAGACAGGAGTGGACAGTCGATATTGCGGCTCACGTTTAAGCGATGTGAGCGAAGGTAATCTGTATACGATTGCTTTCCCGATGGCAGAAGAAAATAATGGCAACGGAACGGTTGCTCCGGCATTTGCCTTGCCGGGAGCTACTCCCTGGCGTACCATCACTGTCGGCGAGACTTTGAAACCGATTGTGGAAACAACTGTTGCGTGGGATGTCGTGCGTCCTCTTTATGAAACAAAATATGACTACCGTTTCGGACGCGGCACATGGAGCTGGATTCTTTGGCAGGATGGTAGTATCAACTATGACGATCAGGTGCGATATATTGATTTTGCTGCGGCAATGGGATATGAGTATGCGTTGATTGATAACTGGTGGGATACGAACATCGGTCGTGACCGCATGAAGTCTTTGGTAGAATACGCACGTAGTAAAGGCGTGGAACTCTTCTTATGGTATAGCTCTTCCGGTTATTGGAATGATATTGAGCAAGGACCGGTTAATCACATGGACAACGCCATTATTCGCAAACGGGAGATGAAATGGTTACAGAGTCTTGGAGTAAAAGGCATTAAAGTCGATTTCTTTGGTGGCGACAAGCAAGAAACGATGCGCCTGTATGAAGATATCTTGAGTGATGCCGACGATCACGGCCTGATGGTGATCTTCCACGGTTGTACAATCCCTCGCGGATGGGAACGCATGTATCCGAATTATGTAGGTAGTGAAGCCGTACTGGCATCCGAGAATATGGTATTCAACCAGCATTTCTGCGATAAAGAGGCTTTCAATGCTTGTCTGCATCCGTTTATCCGCAATACGGTGGGTAGCATGGAATTTGGCGGCTGTTTCCTGAACAAACGGCTGAACCGCAACAATGACGGAGGAACTACGCGTCGCACTACTGATATATTTCAATTAGCCACTACCGTGTTATTCCAGAATCCGGTACAGAACTTTGCACTTGCCCCCAACAACCTGAAAGATGTTTCCCCTGTTTGCATGGACTATATGAAAACGATTCCTACCACGTGGGATGAGACGTGTTTCATTGACGGATATCCGGGGAAATATGTAGTCTTGGCACGTCGTCACGGTGGCACTTGGTATGTGGCGGCCATTAATGCAGGAAAAGAAACATTGAAGTTGAAACTGGATTTAGAGATGTTTGCCGGAAAAACAGTTTCTCTGTATAAGGATGATAAAAAAGGAGCACCACAGCTAGTGCCGTTGAAAGTAAAAGAGAACGGTAAAGTACAGCTGGAGATTCTTCCGCAGGGAGGTGCTGTATTGGTAAACAAATAGATGATAGTTCTACCGTTTGTTGTGGGATCATGTGGCAATGATTGTTCGGTAAAAGTTTGATAGAATCAATATTTATAGCATAATTTATGTAGCACTTTTTATGCTACACAAATTGTGCTATGAATAATTGCTTGAATATAAACAATATAGACTGCTTTCTTTATTCTTTGAATGAAATCATATTTGAGAAATGTTTCGTGGATATAATTCATTCAGTTGTGGTTGCAGACATTGCCTTACGCTGGTATACTAAAATAATCATATTCAAGAAAAGACCCTTCACCTTTCACAATGCCCTGTTCATCGTCATTAGCGGGTGAAGGGCTGGCTTTCACCTTCCTTTCACCTTTCTACCCTGGCTTTTACAGCTGTCTAGTCTGCTAAATCTTTTATCTATAGCTGGCAGGAGAAGTATTAATAGATGGCTTCCAGACTATTATAAGAAAACTTCTTTTCTATAAGGGACAAACTTCCTTTGTATAGGACCTAAACTTCTTTTGCATTATAAGAAAACTATAAATGCAAGCTTTGATTATATAAATGCAAGTTCCATTTATATAATTGCAAGTTTTGTTTTTATAAATGCAACTTTCATTTATAGATTGCATTTATTGAAAAGTAAGTTTACATACTGGTAGTAGGAAGTTTACCTATAATCAAAAGAAAGTTTGTTATTAATGAAAGAGAGGGTAGTTAGTAATGGATAAGGAAGCAGGTCAGGTATGTCTTCAGAAGCATAGATAGAGAAGTGCCATATAGGATTAGGAAACCGGACTATCAGAAAAGCATTTTATGTGTATATATAAATGACCTGCTCGACCAGAAAATCACTTTGTGTTGAAATCGGGTAGGTTCTTTTTATTGAGTGAACTGATAGGTGAAATCCCTATCCCTATCGTATTATATGGTAAACGCAGGCTAAAATTGAAGTGCAAATGCTCCGTAATATGATACATTTAGCGGAGAATGATTGTTTTTTAGTCCTTTTTTGACACATAAGTGTACCTTTATATTTAATGTATCATCTATCTTTGTAAACAAGAAATCTTATTTAATATCATGAATATGAATAGACATTGCAGAATAATCAAGTGTATATTATCAGGAGTCGTTTGCGCGTTGTTATTGCCTGTATCAATGCAGGCACAAAAGAACACAGCATTTATCCCCGGACAAGTGTGGAATGATACGGATGGAAATCCGATCAATGCCCATGGTGGCGGACTTCTTTATCACAATGGTACTTACTATTGGTATGGTGAATACAAGAAAGGAAAAACGATTTTGCCGGACTGGGCTACGTGGGAGTGTTATCGTACAGACGTGACCGGAGTCGGTTGTTACTCCTCTAAAGACTTGCTGAATTGGAAATTTGAAGGAATTGTGCTTTCGGCAGTCAAAGACGATCCGAATCATGACCTGCATCCCTCCAAGGTGTTGGAACGTCCGAAAGTCATCTTTAATAAGAAGACCGGTAAGTTTGTAATGTGGGCACATGTGGAAAGCGCCGATTACAGTAAGGCTTGTGCTGGCGTGGCGGTTGCCGATTCTCCTGTCGGACCGTTCGTCTATCAGGGAAGTTTCCGTCCGAACAATGCGATGAGCCGCGACCAGACAGTTTTTGTGGATGATGACGGACGTGCTTATCAGTTCTATTCTTCGGAAAATAATGAAACTATGTATATTAGTCTTTTGACTGATGATTACCTGAAACCCAGCGGACGGTTTACTCGCAATTTTGTCAAAGAGTCTCGTGAAGCTCCGGCTGTGTTTAAATATAATGGTAAATACTATATGTTAAGCTCCGGTTGCACAGGCTGGGATCCGAATGTGGCCGAAATAGCAGTGGCCGATTCTATTATGGGAACGTGGAAAACGATCGGTAATCCTTGTACGGGACCGGATGCGGATAAAACGTTTTACGCGCAGAGTACTTACGTTCAGCCTGTTATCGGAAAGAAGGACGCATACATTGCTATGTTCGACCGCTGGAAAAAGAAAGACTTGGAAGACTCCCGCTATGTATGGCTGCCTGTACTTGTAAAAGACGGGAAGATAACAATTCCCTGGCATGAAAAATGGACTCTTTCCATCTTTGACAAATAAAAAAGAAGATAAGCATGAAACGGATATTACTACTACTTTGCGGAATAATACTTGTTCCTACTCTTGTCTGTTCCCAGTGTTTGGTGGAAGTAGGAAAGGGATATAGTTGTACTTCGGTCAATACTGCGGTCTTTCGCAATAACTCGCTGGTGACGCATGGTGATGAACAATATATCAGTTATTACGATAACGACGGCTATCTGATACTTGGAAAACGGAAACTGGATTCGAAACAATGGACTTTACACCATACCCAATATCAGGGAAATGTAAAGGATGCTCATAATGTAATCAGTATGATGGTGGACGGAGAAGGTTACATACACGTGTCTTTCGATCATCATGGACATAAACTGAATTATTGCCGGAGCATTGCTCCCGGTTCTCTGAAACTGGGAGATAAAATACCGATGACCGGAATTGATGAAGGAAATGTAACCTATCCGGAGTTTTATTCTTTATCCGGAGGAGATTTACTGTTTGTTTATCGTTCCGGTTCTTCCGGTCGTGGTAACTTGGTGATGAACCGTTATTCGCTGAAAGAACATAAATGGACTCGTGTGCAGGATATACTGATTGATGGAGAAAATAAACGGAATGCTTATTGGCAAATGTATGTCGATGAGAAAGGAACCATCCATCTTTCGTGGGTGTGGCGCGAAAGCTGGCATGTGGAAACAAACCATGATATATGTTATGCCCGTTCGTTTGATAATGGAGTGACTTGGTATAAATCAAGTGGAGAGCAATATGAACTTCCTATCCGATTGTCTAATGCAGAGTATGCCTGTCGTTTGCCTCAAAACTGTGAGTTGATTAATCAGACAAGTATGAGTGCCGATGCAGAAGGAAATCCGTATATAGCTACTTATTGGCGGGACTCCGATAGTGACGTGCCCCAATACCGTATCGTCTGGAATGACGGGAAAGTATGGCATCAACGGCAGATCACAGATCGCAAAACACCTTTTACCTTGAAGGGTGGCGGTACGAAAATGATACCTATTGCCCGTCCGCGTATTGTGGTAGAGGGTGGGGAAGTCTTTTATATTTTCCGCGACGAAGAACGGGGAAGCCGTGTATCGATGGTACATGCGTCCGACGTCGGCATTAGTAAATGGACGATAACGGATTTGACCGACTTTTCCGTGGATGCCTGGGAACCGTCTCATGATACGGAACTCTGGAAGAAACAGCGGAAGCTCCATCTCTTTGTGCAACACACCCGTCAGGGAGATGGTGAACGTACAGCGGAAATTGACCCTCAAATGGTATATGTATTAGAAACAGATATGAATATAAATAAGTAAAGATATGAAGAAACTATCTGCAACTCTTCTTTCCGCACTCTTCTTGGGTGGTGCTATCTGTGCAGGTTGCGCGGACAAGAAGGATACCTCTTCCGAAGAAGTGATAAACATCATTCACAAAGTGAATAATTATTGGCAGGCAAACCATCCGGAACACGGACGTTCCTTCTGGGATAATGCCGCCTATCATACCGGAAACATGGAAGCCTATTTCCTGACTAAAAAGCCGGAATATCTGGACTACTCGAAAGCCTGGGCGGAACATAATGAATGGAAAGGCGCCAAGTCCGATAATAAGGCCGACTGGAAATACAGCTATGGCGAGAGTGATGACTATGTGCTTTTCGGCGACTATCAGATTTGTTTTCAGACGTATGCCGATCTCTATAATCTGGAACCGGATACACAAAAAATAGCGCGTGCCCGTGAAGTGATGGAATATCAGATGAGTACGCCCAACCGTGATTATTGGTGGTGGGCGGATGGATTATATATGGTAATGCCGGTCATGACAAAGATGTATAACATCACTAAGAATCCGCTTTATCTGGAAAAATTGCATGAGTACCTTGCCTATGCCGATAGTATCATGTATGATGAAGAAGCCGGACTCTACTACCGGGATGGAAAATACGTATATCCTAAACACAAGAGTGTGAACGGCAAGAAGGATTTCTGGGCCCGTGGAGACGGCTGGGTATTGGCCGGACTGGCAAAAGTGCTGAAAGACTTGCCCGAAACGGATCAGTATCGTCAGGAATATATAGACCGTTTCCGTACATTAGCCAAATCGGTTGCTGCCTGTCAGCAGCCGGAAGGCTACTGGACACGCAGTATGCTCGATCCGCACCATGCACCGGGACCGGAAACCAGTGGAACAGCTTTCTTTACGTATGGTCTGCAATGGGGAATCAATAACGGTTTCCTGAATGCAACAGAATATCAGCCGGTGGTTGAAAAAGCATGGAAATATCTCTCGACGGTTGCTTTGCAGTCTGATGGTAAGATTGGATATGTACAACCGATTGGCGAGAAAGCGATACCCGGGCAAGTAGTAGACGCCAACTCTACTTCAAATTTTGGAGTGGGTGCATTCCTATTGGCAGCTTGCGAACGGGTTCGTCATTTGAATCAATAGTTTCAGGCATGGATTACATGGATTTCACGGTTCTTAGAGGTATATCTTCATATAAGTCAACAGCGTAATCCATGTAATCTGTGCCTTAATTCATCATCAAGCTCATATATGGCTTTAACGGCTGGAGTATTCTATCGGTTAGTTCACTAATATTCATCTGTATATGTGTACCGGGCAGTCGCTCGGTACTATACATGCATTTCCCTTTACACAGATAATAATAACCGTTATTTACCGACAGTTGTTTATCCGATAATTCCAACTGCATTTCATCTTCGGGGAAAGCCGCGGCATAGATTTGCAGCACTTCTTTGGCATTGATGATACGTGCCATGCCCAACGGATGTTGAGGCTGTTGATCTTCGGGAGGTAAGAGTTGAACCATGCACTTATATCCGGTGTGTTGCCTGATAGCATACAATAGGCTATATTCCACATCTTTATCTTCAGCGCAAAGCTCATTGATAATGATATGTTTGTCTCCTTTATATATAATAGTCACCCCCTTGATTTCGTTTTCTTGTCTGGCTACAAATAAGTATCCTCCGCTGATGGCAAGATCAGTCATAATAACCTGAAAGTCTTCCAGCGTGTGCTGAATACAGCAAGCCCGTTCGGAAAGCTTCTTATTCAAATAAGAATAGATCTCCTCCTGAAACTCTGATACCACACTGACCGCTATCTCTTTAGCAGGAATAAACTCCGGCAAAACGATCTCTTTAGTTGAATACTTGAATACGGAAGCATATCCCATGCGGGCATAATAGTCGAACAACCAGGGCTCTGCCGGTATCAATGTACTGAAATATACTCCATTCCGCAGCATCCGGGCGAAAGACTGTGATAAGAGCTCTCGCATAACCCCTTTGCTTCGGAAATCGGGATGCGTACAGGCTCCTGAAATATAGGAAGTCTGCACTGTTTCTCCGCCGAAAGTCATCGGATAAGGAAGCAGCTGAAGCGCAGAGATTACCTCATCGCCACTTTGGATGGCGACATTCACCTCTGTTTTATAACGCAGTCTGAAGTACATTTCAACGAATTCTTCACTATCGTCAAAACAGATTTTCCACAATGCTTTTACTTGCTCCTTTAACATCATATTTATAATGGATTTACCATTTAACCATATTCATGGGATGCTCTTTGAGGCAAGCCATATATTTTTCCAGAATCGTCGCCGGCTGGTAAGACAGTTTGGCTTTGCGCAAACCCTCAATACCTAAATCCTCTTCCCGGTTGATATAGATATATTGTTCGGGAATCCGGTTGGCAAATTCATAATTAATCATGGCATACGCACCTTCAATACTGGTATCCGCTTTTTCTACATGTACGCCGAATGTTTCATGATTGATAGGCATACCGAATGTGAATGCGACAATTTTACCGTTCACATGCAAGATACCTCCCGTCAGTCCGAGTGCCTCGAAGTTGTGGAGAGCATAAATCAGGGCGCGACGTTCGTTGCCTGTCCCCTCCTGTTGGTCACAGTTATTCACTTTACACCACTCTGCTTCCAGATCCAGACATTCCTGAATACGGTCCGGGGTAATCGGTGTGTATTCGTAATCCGGATAAGTGTTGCGGAACCGGTTGATATGATTTCTTTTCGCCTGGAATTTCTTCCCTTTCAGCGTAGATAGATCACTTCTCAAATAAATATAATCCGCATAGTCGCGGTCTTCTGTGAAAGTGAACTGTTCCGGAAGGATAGCTTCGAGATCAGCGCGCATATTGCTGCACACTCCCAGCATACAGAAATGCTGGTTCTCTTTGCGGGCATCTTCTATCAGTTCCCACAATACTGCTTTCAAATCTCCTGTGCCTACGGGCATCATATAAGCAAGTTGTTCTCCCGCCCAGAACTTGAATACCAGAAAGTTGTCGACCACTGCGAATTGAGTGTCATATAAGAACCTCCAGCTGCAAAGATTGGAGAATGAAAGATCGCAATTGCGGCGATCACTTTTCATCGTGAATGAGGTGATTGTGTCTTTGTCTGCTAATGTGATATCTTTAAATGGAATCATAAAATTGCTTTTTGCGTTTAACTCTTTATATAACGGAAAATCAAGAGATTTTGTTTTTACAAGACACCTAATAATCGAAGGATCGTAGGTGTGAGTAGTGCAGTGAAGATTCCATTCAGTGTCAGTCCCAGACTGGCGTATGCTCCATATTTACTGCTGATATCCATTGCGGTGGAAGTTCCGACAGCATGAGCGGCTGTCCCCATCGAAAGCCCTTGAGCGATCGGACTGCCTACATGCATGATTTTCATGGTCTTAAAACCACAGATTGCTCCTAATAAACCAACTGCCACAACAACTGCCGCCGTCAGTGACGGAATACCGCCAATGGCTTTGGTTACTTCCATCGCAATCGGAGTCGTAACCGATTTGGGAGCCAAAGACAGGATTACTTCTTGGGAAGCTCCCATGAATTTCGCAATCAGCACTACTGAAATAACTCCGACAATGCAGCCTGCCAGTTGAGACAGAAGGATAGGCAATAACTGCTTTTTTATCATCTCCAATTGAAGATATAAAGGTACGCCTAAAGCAACAACAGCCGGGCGGAGCCAGAACTCGATCAGATGTCCTCCTTTATTATAGGTCTCGTATGAGATATTTGTCATTTTAAGGAAGATGATTAATAGGGCGATGGTCAGCAATATAGGATTTAATAATACCAGTCCTGTTTTCTTCTGAAGCAATTTGGCAAAGAAGAAAATCCCGAAGGTGATAGCCAGCAGGAAGAAATTATTCTCTAAGAAGCTCATTTGTCTTTATTCGTTAAGTTGATTTTATCTTTAAGGTGCAGTTTCTCCGACAGATGGAAATCCGTCAGATGAAGTTTGCGCGCCAGCTTAATCTGACGTGCCAGCCTGAACTTGCGGACGATTTGATGTACCCATCCCGTAACGACAAGTACAAGCGCGGTGCTGACAATGGTCGCTGTTACTATCGGCCAGAACTCTGCCGCAATAACATCAAAGTATAGCATAAGAGCCACACCGGGCGGAACGAAAAAGAATCCTAAGTTGGCAACCAGAAAGTCGGACAATCCCTGTACCCAGTGTAGTTTAATCCAACCTAATTTTAAAAAGAGGGTGAGCAGCAGCATACCGATGATGCTGGAGGGGAGCTTGATACCCGTAAGATAAACTATTAATTCACCCAAAGCCAAACAGCCAAATAAAATGGCGCACTGACGTATCATATACTAATAACCTATTGATTTTGTTTGAAAACACTGCAAAGGTATGAAAAATAGGAGTACAGTGTTAAATATTATAATATTTTAGACTTGGGAGAGAAAAATAGCCGAAATTGTAATGTGGATATTGCAAAATTGAGTACTTTTGCACCGCAAATTACAAATTGTAAGGACGTTTTATAATAATATTCAATATATCTATGCTCAATTTAATCAACCAAATCGTGGCGCGTGCGAAAGCAAATCGCCAACGTATTGTTCTTCCGGAAGGAACTGAAGAACGCACATTGAAAGCTGCCAATATGATTTTGACAGACGAAGTAGCCGATCTAATTTTACTGGGTAAACCGGCAGAAATTAATGAACTTGCTACAAAATGGGGATTGGGAAACATCGGTAAAGCTACTATCATTGATCCTGAAACTTCTCCGAAACACGAAGAATATGCGCAGTTGTTGTGTGAACTTCGTAAAAAGAAGGGGATGACTATCGAAGAAGCCCGCAAATTGACGAGCGATCCTTTGTTCTATGGTTGTTTAATGATTAAGAGCGGTGATGCTGACGGTCAGTTGGCTGGTGCCCGCAACACTACTGGTAATGTATTGCGTCCTGCTTTGCAGATTATCAAGACTGCTCCGGGAATCACTTGCGTATCCGGTGCTATGTTGCTCCTGACTCATGCTCCTGAATACGGAAAGAATGGCATTTTGGTCATGGGTGACGTTGCCGTAACTCCGGTTCCGGATGCTAATCAGCTGGCACAGATTGCTATTTGTACTGCTCAAACTGCGAAAGCCGTTGCCGGTATTGAAAATCCGAAAGTGGCTCTGTTGAGCTTCTCTACCAAGGGTTCTGCAAAACACGAAGTAGTTGATAAAGTGGTAGAAGCTACTAAGATTGCAAAGGAGATGGCTCCTACGCTTGATCTGGATGGTGAAATGCAGGCTGATGCTGCTCTTGTTCCGGAAGTCGGTGCAAGCAAGGCTCCGGGTTCTCCTGTGGCTGGCGAAGCAAACGTATTGATTGTTCCGAGTCTGGAAGTTGGTAATATCTCTTATAAGTTAGTCCAACGTCTGGGACATGCTGACGCTGTCGGCCCGATCCTTCAGGGTATCGCTTGTCCGGTAAACGACTTGTCTCGTGGTTGTTCTATCGAAGATGTATATCGCATGATTGCTATCACGGCTAATCAGGCTATTGCAGCAAAGGCGAATAAATAAGTATTAGGTATAAAGTAGTAAGTATTAAATCGACAACGACATGAAAATTCTGGTATTGAACTGCGGAAGTTCATCTATTAAATATAAATTGTTCGATATGACCAGCAAAGAAGTGATTGCACAAGGTGGTATCGAAAAAATCGGTCTGAAGGGATCTTTCTTGAAACTGACTTTGCCGAACGGCGAAAAGAAAGTATTGGAAAAAGATATTCCTGAACATACAGTAGGAGTAGAGTTTATCCTGAATACATTGATTCATCCTGAATATGGTGCTATCAAATCTTTGGATGAGATTAATGCGGTAGGTCACCGTATGGTGCACGGAGGCGAACGTTTCAGCGAATCTGTATTGCTGAACAAAGAAGTGTTGGAGGCTTTTGCAGCTTGCAATGATCTGGCTCCGCTTCACAATCCTGCTAACCTGAAAGGTGTGAATGCAGTTTCTGCTATTCTTCCTAATATTCCGCAGGTAGGTGTATTCGATACGGCTTTCCATCAGACTATGCCGGATTATGCTTACATGTATGCTATCCCTCACGAACTGTATGAAAAGTATGGTGTGCGTCGTTATGGCTTCCACGGAACATCTCATCGTTACGTGTCCAAACGTGTATGCGAATTCTTGGGTGTAAATCCGGTAGGAAAGAAAATCATCACTTGTCATATTGGTAATGGTGGTTCTATTGCCGCTATCAAAGATGGTAAATGTATAGATACTACTATGGGCTTGACTCCATTGGAAGGCTTGATGATGGGTACTCGCAGCGGTGACATTGATGCCGGTGCAGTGACGTTTATCATGGAAAAAGAAGGCTTGAATACTACGGGTGTTTCCAACCTGTTGAACAAGAAGAGCGGTGTACTCGGTATTTCAGGTGTATCAAGCGATATGCGTGAACTTTTGGCTGCTTGTGCGGCTGGCAATGAGAAAGCTATCCTTGCAGAGAAGATGTATTATTATCGTATCAAGAAATACATCGGTGCTTATGCTGCTGCATTGGGCGGTGTAGATATCATTCTGTTTACAGGTGGTGTAGGTGAAAATCAGATGGAATGTCGCCGTGAAGTTTGTAAGGATATGGAATTCATGGGTATCGAGCTTGACAACGATGTGAATGCTAAAGTTCGTGGTGAGGAAGCAATTATTTCTACTCCTGCTTCTAAAGTGAAAGTAGTAGTGATTCCGACAGATGAAGAACTGTTGATTGCGTCTGATACAATGGATATTCTGAAGAAGTAATAACTGAACTGATTTATATTGTACGGGGATGTGCCAAGATTGGGACATCCCCGTCTTTTTTTGTATTAGTTTTACCTCATGGTTCCTTTCATTTACTTCCAAGAAACAACATTGTTATTATTATTGTTATTTGTAGCTAACAGGTTTGCTTGTTCTTAAAAATACCTGTATGTTTATTGTGTAATTAAATTAAGTAATAGTAACATGTTAAAAATAGTAGCATTTATGAGGCAAGTGGCTAATGGGCTACAAATGGGGGGAAACTTTGGGACGGCTCACGTATATCGTAGCAGTCTCAATGCCATTATTGTTTATTGTGGGAAAGGAGATTTCACTTTTGATAAAGTAACTCCGGGATGGTTGAAAGGCTTCGAGATACATCTTCGTAGCCGTGGTTGTAGTTGGAATACAGTTTCAACTTATTTGCGCACATTTCGTGCAGTCTATAATCGTGCGGTCGATCTTCGAAAAGCACCTTATGTGCCGAATTTGTTCCATTCGGTTTATACCGGTACTCGCGCTGACCGTAAGCGAGCTTTATGTGAGGAAGACATAAAAAAGGTATTTGCAAAATTACATTCATCGGTTGCAACTCCGGCTTTGCGATGTACACAAGAGCTATTTACTCTGATGTTTTTACTTCGTGGTTTACCTTTTGTCGATCTCGCATATTTGCGTAAGAGTGATTTGCATGATAATGTGATTACTTATCGTAGGCGTAAGACGGGGCGTACATTGTCGGTGACATTGACTCCGGAGGCAATGCTTTTGGTGAAGAAGTACATGAATTGTGACCCTTCTTCTCCATACCTTTTCTCATTGTTGAAAAGTCGTGAAGGAACAAAAGAAGCATATCGAGAGTATCAGTTAGCATTGCGCACATTTAATCGGCAATTAATGTTGTTGGGTGAATTGTTGGGACTGGGGGATAAATTGAGTTCATACACCGCTCGCCATACATGGGCCACAACAGCGTATTATTGTGAAATTCATCCGGGCATTATTTCCGAAGCGATGGGGCATTCGTCCATTACAGTGACGGAGACTTATCTGAAACCTTTTCAGAATAAGAAAATAGATGAAGCAAACAAGCGGGTTATTGATTTTATCCGATATTCAGTTCGAAATGCAATTTGCTGAATATAAGTCTGTTACTTTGTAGGTAACGGGAATAAATACCGGTGCAAATATGAGCATATT